>ENA-UOJO01002474-UOJO01002474.1-human-gut-metagenome-genome-assembly--contig:-P57-NODE-2474-length-19528-cov-8.560776_pt1 | contig 19528 bp, 42 predicted proteins | sample MGYA00242351_ERZ723898 | MGnify/ENA metagenome assembly ERZ723898 | reverse complement strand
CGTGCCCTTTCTGTATAGCTCATCATTCCGCCTCCCCAAGTAAAATTTTTGCCGCCAGTTCCGCGTCGGCCTTCTCCGCTCGTAGCGTTTCCGTCTCTGTCGGCTTGCCCATCATGCAAGTCACTGTTCCATCTCGGTTGTCCGTGATGCTCCCGGCGACTGAATAATCCGAGTTGTCAAAGGTCTGCGTCTCGGTCTTCGTTTCGCCCGTAGGCTGGCCCTGCTTGTCAAAAACCGGATAAGTGTTGACCTGCTTGATACTCCACGATAGGCCGTCCACAAACAGCCCCACAGCCTGATCGTGCGTCATTTCCAGCGTGATAGACTTCGTATCACGCCTGTCCCATTTTGGATTCTGCAATACCCCACTGATCTCAGCAGGGTATTCCACTTCATGAATAATAACGGATGTACTCATTTGTTCATCTCCTTCAATTTATTACGCTATGATCGTTCCGTCCTCGGAAACTAGCGTATCAGACGGAAGAATAAATGCCGGACGGATGCCGCAGTTGATGGATGGGTCGAGAGTGCTGTTCTGGCCAGGGATGGTGACGTACCACACGTAGTTGATGAAGTTGTTGTTTGGCGAGCGGAGCCACCAGTAAATGGCCGAGCCTCCCAGGTACGCAATACGCTTGGAGTTGCCACCCCACCCTGCGACGAAGTAGTCCAGCTTTGCTCCGTCCACCGGGAAGCCTTCGTTGTCGCTGGTCGTCCAGCCTACTTCGTAGCCAGACAGTAGGAAGATCTTCGCGGACAGGCCGTTCGCACCAGACGCAACCGCAGAACCGCCAGTGCCGTTGACATACGGAATCTTGACCTGCTTGATTGCGTTTTGGATGTTCGAGTCGAACATCGCAAGGAAGTAGCTGTTGAGGTACGAATGGATGGTGCTGTTTGCGTAGTCGTTGACATCCGAGCTGTTCCACTGGCGCGTCCCATAAACGTCCTTCATCAACAGCCAAGTACCATTGCACGAATCATCGTAGAGAGAACTCGGCAATCCTTGATGCACAATCAGGAAATCCTGAAGTGTCCCATTCACTGCAATTTTCACAGTGTTTCCCACCGGAAGCTCCGAAATTGGCGTCCCACTCAAAAGCGAAACGTCATACCCCGTCCCACCTATCAGCGTCCTGCCCTTTTTGATGGCGTAGGCCGTGCCGCCGACAAGACATTTCCCTGCCTTGATGTCATAGCCTGTTCCGCTGACTTCTACCTTTTGGCCCATAGAATCACCGCCTTAACCATATTGCCACGCAATACAGCCGTTGACACTCGGCGTTGTTTCTGTCGAAAACAGAGCCTCGCCCCGCGCCATGTACGTCGTGTAGTTGCTGTCCGACGCATTGACATTCGTCGTGCGGTTCAGTCGCGTGTTGATCGATACGTTGTCCACGTTCCCGAGTCCCACGTCCGACTTGGTCACCATCTGCTTCGGATGAACATGGTCACCTCGGGCATAAGCCGCAGAGGTACCAGCCGACGCCGTCCCCGGTGCTTTCGGGGTGGTGGCGGATGGTTGAGGTTTACTGCTCCATGCGGCCTTGTTGTTCTGGACGTCAGACACCGCCTGATCGATCTCTGCGCCAGTGTGCGCACTGTTGTACTTGTCTGCCATAAAATCACTCCTTCATGCAGAGAAATTCCTTGCCGTCTGCCGTCAGCATGGTCTTGGTTGTGCCGGACGGCACAAAACCATAGTTATCGTTCCAACTTCCATCCGCGCCCTGTGCATAGAGGGAGATTCTATATTCTCCGTCACCACTCAGGAGAAAATCGTCGTAGACCTCAAAGGTTCGCTCCGTCCCCGCCGGGGTCTGGGAAAAGGACGCAATGAGCGCTCCTTTGCCTCGCCCCCAGTCCTCGCCGGTTTTCGTCGCGCGGCATTCAAAGGCCGTGTAGGCGATGTCCGACGAGAACTTGACGGTGATGGAATCGAAACCGGAGACTGCGGAAATCTTATTCCCAGTGATGGAGAACGTCAGTCCCGGCGCGGCCATTATGCCACGCTCCAAGTCCCGGCGGCGTTCTTCACAAAGACCTTGATGATCTTCGTGCCGTCGCCGGAGGAGGCCGTCGCAAGGTCAGCGCCCTTGATGGTGACATTGATCGCCGTGGCCTTCTTGTAGCCGCCAGCCGTTCCGCTGGTGTTGCTGGAACCGCCAGTGGTGGGAATCTGCGTACCGGCGTCGTGGAGACTGCTGGTGCTCGGCACGACACGCACCGTGTACTCCTCAAAGTCCACATCGGACGTGAAGGAGAACGCGCAGGTGTCGAAGCCGGAGACTTTGGAGATTCTGGACTTGTCGGGGCCAGTGATCGTGACCACCGGAACCGCAGTGTTGACCGTGATGGAAGCTGTGACTGCGGCCGTTTCGTTGCCGACATCATCCCGCACCTTGATATGTACGGTTTTCAGGCCATCGCCTTCCGTCAGGATGATGGACTTGCTGGCCGCGAAGGTCTCCCACGATGCATCCTCTTCTGTTGCGGCTGCCTTGATGCCCCAGAACTTCATCTGGTAGCCAGTCTTGGTTTCATCCGTCAGCGTGATCGTTGCGGTGACGGTGTTGCTGGTTGCATACGTCGCGCCGCCGTTGAGCTTCAGTGTCAACCCAGACGGTGCAAGCGTATCAAGAATTAGATTGAAAAAACTTGCCATAGGTTATGCTCCTTTCTTTTCGCTCAGTTCGATGTATAAATATCCGCCCGGGCGGGTATAGATGGGTTCTTCGCCGATGCAGGCCTTCTTAATGCCCATCTCACCGACAAACAACTCCTTTAACTGTTCTTCTCCGACTGTGATCATTCCGTCACCCCCGAATCAGATACAGTGTCTTCGCGTCCTTGACGGCCAGCGCATCATATTCCGCCCGGTCGAGGACTACGATGGTGTTGATCTGGGCAGATGAGACGTTGCCGCCGCCTGATACCGGAACCGTTTTAGCCTGTTCGACTTTTAACCTTACCGGTTCACCTTTCACTTTCAGTCTGATCATTGGTACCCCTCCGTTTTCAGGAGGTCTTCCACGTCAACCTCAAGTTTTTCTGAATAGTCCGGTGTGCCATTTTCCCTTGTAAATGCGAATTGTACCATGCACGGCGGAGATTTCAGTCCATTCACAATTTTCTTTGGTGTCAGCTGCATTGCATCCTCAAACGGGATGCGGACAACCATCGTTTTTTCGTCCACAATTTCAGGGGTGTACTGAAAAAACTTATTTGCCTGACGGACGTAGAACTCTGGTTTCGAAATCGTTGTGAGATCGACACCATCGACAGTCACGGCCAAATCATTCCTGATCTTGGATTTCATCGTTGCCACCTCCGTCGTCAAAGTCTTCTCTGGAAATATCCGCGTTTTCTCTTCGCTGCATGATCTGCTCAACCTCCTCCGGCGTCAACCACGGCAGCTTGTTCAGAATGGTTTCATCATCCAGATATGCCGCCGCCATGAGAACCATCTGTGTTTCCTCGAGCTGGTTAACGATCTTCGACCGGACGAAGGACGGCTCATCATCAATTCCGACGATCTCAAAGAGTAGGTGCAGGAAATCCCGCACACAATATTCAAACTGATCAACCTTGTTGTCCATCGGCTGATATGCCGCGCGAATCTCCGTCGCTGTTTTTTGTCCGCCCTGAAGCGATTTCACATCGAGCATTTGCGCATCGCGGTATAGATCGTCACTTAGGCGATTCAAAAGTGATTCTCGCGCGTCGACCGGAACTGTCAGCGTGTGGGCATCAACCTTTGCCCCCTCGTCATCGACCATCGCAACGCCGAGCTTGCGCATGGAATCCTTAAACTTCGCCATATCGATTTCATCCATGCCGCCAGCATTGGAGATCGTCCAATAAATAATAGACGCTTCATCCACGGTGTTTGCAAATCCGGAAGAAATGAGATCATAACAGTCAATTTTCTCCCGCATGCCGACAAGCTCAGACTGTTTCGCGCGATTCGCATACATCGGGATGACCGGGAATCCGGGATAGTTCCGGTATTCCATAATCTCCGTCCCATCGACCACCGAGGACGCCACAACCGCCACATAGCCGCGCTTCGGCTTGAGCACTTCCATCTGCTTCCCCTTCCGGCGGATGTACTGCGTGAATCCATCGACTTCAAAAAGCGTCGCACGGAGCGGTTTATCACTGGACACCTGCCACCATCGGATTCCCGCGCGTAAAGCGCCGGTTTCCTCGTCGAGCAGCGGCACAAACTCGAGCGCTGTAAACGTTTCAAGGTGGTCGAGATTCCAAAATCCATAGGCAACGCCACCGACGATGGAATCATGTCCGATGTCCTGAAGTCGATTGTCAAACGTTGGCCCGAGCCGTTCCTTGTGGCTTGCATCTTTCAGCGTTACTCCATTCCCGAGCAAATATTGCGTCTCCTGCGTGGCAAACGCCGAAAAGAAATTGCTGCGGAGCTTATAGTTTGCGGAATAATTGTCCGGTATCGCCTGCCCGGACAGCGTATAAAGGAGCTTCTGATAGTTCATGATTGTCACGTTTCTGTGCTCATCATATTCCCGAGCTGTCAGTGCCGTCTTATACAAGTCCGTTGCTTTGTACGAATCAATCGCAGATATCACAAAATCCATCCGCGCCTGTTCGCCCTTTTCGGCGATCTCTAAAAAATCCTGATATGTTTTCATTTCTCACCTCATAACGCCAAATCTGGAATCCATTCATGCGGCTTAAACGCCCGCCGCAGAACCGTCATGGCAAAATAGCGTGTTTCGTCCATCGCGTGGTCGTTCTCTTTTATGGGTTTGTCGTTTTCCTGCTTCTCGTCCCAGCGGTATAGGCCGAACTCTCGGATTGTAGCGGCGCACCGACGATGGATTATGATTTTCCCGTTAAGCAGATAATCAGCCACACAGCGGATTCCGTTTGCAACATCGTTGTTCGCTTGCCGCACCTTGAACCCGCTGCGCCGCCGTAGCGCCTCGATAAACGACGCCGCAGACGGGTCAACAATCACCGCAGAAACGGCGCGTGCGCCCGCCAGCGCCGCCACCATATCACAATATTCCTCGTCCGTTTTCTGCTTCTTCAGCTCGCGCCCGTTGTAATAGACCTCATTCACACGGACGGCACGACCATTCCCAACACGCCACAGGCCAGCAGAAAAGGGATTCATGGTGCCATAGTCGATGGAGATGTACCACTCGCCGCTGTCCGGTTCCTCGTCCGTGATACACTGCTCTCCGAACATGGGATAGATCAAACCCTCCGCAATGCACCGCTCACCGAGGATGTCGCGGCGATACCAAATACTGCCCGTGTCATACTGCGCTTCAATTTCCGCCAACCGCTGCGGCGTGATCGTCGCATTGTCCCGGATGGTGAAATGCTGGTAGTTGTACCGCACGCCCATGCTCTCCGGGAATTTGTCGATGTAGTGCTCATATATCCAGTGGCCGGGTGCCGATGGGTTCAAATCCCAAAACACCCGCCGAACCCGCGCCGCGAGCTGACGGTTAAATGCTTCTTTGATCGTGTCCTCATGGTGAAGGTTGATCTCGGTTGCAATCCACATCCCATAGGAGTTGCCGCGAATCTTCTTGAAGCTGTCCGCTTTTGCACCGCCAGCGAATATCACGACGTAATCCCGCTTATGTGAGCGGATAACCAGTGCTTCATTTCCCTTATACTTCGTCCACCGGCAGCGGCCACGGAAAAGATACTCCAATCCGTAGCCGTTCGCGTCCCCAATATTCAGTTTCGCGTTTGCCGCTGTGGAACCTGTTGCAAGGTGGATGCGGTCAGGCGTCCCTTTCTCGATCAAATAGGCAAATGCCGCAATGTTGTCGATGGTCTTACCGGCACGGACGGCGCCCTCCGCTACGGAAATCGTCGCCCGCGTCGCCGCCGCGATATATGCCTTATGCTTCTCGCCGAACGTCGGATGAAGGGTCTGCGTAATCATTCCATACCAGCTTCCGCCAGATACGCGGAAGTGTCCTCCATGTCAACCGATTCCTCTGGGTTGTCCTTCTGGCCTAGATACTGCTTCCCGAGCCAGATTGCCATGTTTGCATTTTTCTCCGCCAATCTCCACTGGCTTCTTCTGAGCGATATTTTCCCGGCTCCGCGCTTTTGTTTAAAAACTTCCGAAAAACTCCTCTTATAGGTTCGTTTGCACCATGCTTCCAATGTGTCCGAGCACACATCAAAGCAGCCGCAGATTTCCTCAAGCGTGCATTGCAGGCCGCATAGATTCTCGAACTGCTTTTGATCTATCTCCTTTTTCGGCCTTGCCATATACGCCCTCCTTCCTTCGCTGGCGTTTGATGAATTTCTCCATGTCCCGCTTTAAGTACGGGCTGTTTGTCTTATCAATGATCGCCTGCGCTTCTTCAATCGTCATGGAGCAATACCGCCTTTTCTCCTGTGAATTTCTCCCACCGATCAATAATGACATCGGCATACTTCGGGTCAAACTCCATGCAATATGCGTGTCTCCCGTTCTGCTCTGCTGCCATGATCGTTGTGCCAGAACCAGAAAACAGGTCAAGAACATTCTCGCCCGGTTTGCTCGAGCACTGCATCTGATAGTCAAACAGCTTAATCGGTTTCATGGTTGGATGCTCTGCCGATCTCACCGGCTTATCAAAATTGAGAACAGTGGTCTGCCTGCGGTTTTTGAAGAAATAGTGCTTATGGCCTTCCGTCCATCCATACAAGCACGGCTCGTGCTCGTCCTCTTCAATCTCGCTCTCGCCATAGAGACAAGGTTCATGCTTCCATTGGTAATCCTGCCGCCCCATGACCATGCTGTTTTTTACCCAAATCAAGCACTGCCTTACTCGGAGCATTGCGTCTCTGCACGCCCCACGGAAATTATACCCCTCGGAATCAGCGTGCCAGATGTAGAACGGAGCACCCGGCTTCATTACCATTGCCGCATTTGAGAATGCGTCTGTGAGGAACCGTCTAAAAGCTGAATCCTCCATGTTATCGTTTATGATCTTGCCAGCGGTTCCCTTGTAGTCCACATTGTAGGGAGGGTCAGTGAGCAGCAAGTCCATCTGCACCCCCCCTGTGAGCTTTTGTACGTCCGTCAAGGACGTACTATCTCCGCACATCAAGCGATGGTTCCCGAGTTGGTACACATCACCAATCTTGCTTTTTGGCTCCGCAGGAAGAACAGGATCATAATCATCCTCCACAACAGAGTGGTTTAGCTCGTCGCGAAGTCCCCAGTCAAAGTCAAAAGCCGACAGGTCAAGTCCAGACAGCTCCCCGGCCAGAAGGTCAAAGTCCCAGTTGCTTTCGTTGCTCTTATTGTCCACCAGCCGGAGGGCATTCACTTGTTCCGGCGTCAAATCGTCCATGCTGACACACGGCACCTCATCCATACCGAGCTTCTTTGCAGCCAGCGCGCGGCAGTGACCGATGATAATCACATCGTCGCGGTCTACCACAATCGGCTGCACAAATCCATACTGCCGGATGCTCTCTGCCACATTAGCGATTTGCTTTTTGTCGTGCTTTTTCGCGTTCCCCGGATATGGGGTGAGTTCAGATAATTTCCTGTTTTGTACGTTCATTGTTTCTCCTTCCTCTTCCTTCTCCTTGGAGCTACCCGCCAAACTCCAAATATCCCGCATAAAGCACACCAAATACAAAAAGGAGGTTCCGCAGATTCCGCTGCGTAGCCGGTGAAGGAAGAAACCGTAGGGGGTCGGCAAGCCCCTACGGTTACATTATCGCATATATTCTTCTCAAAATGCCCACAATAGTGGGTTAAAGGAAATTTTGCCGCCCCAAAAGGTAGTCCGTTGACACTTCAAAAAAATCCGCGATCTGCGCGAGGGATGAGGCTGTCGGTTCGCGGTCTCCGCGTTCGTACTGGCTTATGACGTTTTTTGACATCCCGCAACACTCGCTTAACACCTTGCGCGAAATACGCCGCCGTTCACGCAGCTTTTTGAGCCGAACCGGAAACACATCATTCGGGTGTTGCTGCTCCATCGTGTCCCTCCACATCGTCCTCGAGTGAACCCAGAATTGCGTCCGCTCGTCGATATAGGCTTTTTGCCTTAATGCCTACCGCAATCCCCAGCGCCGCCCACTCAATCAACACCAAGATATTTAGAATATCGATAATCAAGTTATCTCCCCTCCGCTCTCCAAACATTCCTCGCATGGCAGCGGCCCGTTCTCGTTCGAATCCAGAAACCGTTCGTAGAGATCGCACCACCACGCGATGCAGAATTCACAGCTATTGCAGTTCTTCATCACTGTCACCTTCCAAGATTCCTTTGATTACGTCCGCGTTGACCTTGATAATATCCATTACAACGTCACTCAAGATATTCGCCGCAAACACAGCTTTGTCTTGCCCTGTTGCGTTGTAATACCCCGTCTTCGTTGTCCCATCTTCTGCGGTAGCAACAATGCAAATTGAAGAGGGCTTGAATTCCAACACAGTTTTCAGAGATTCTTCCAGCCACGCGGAATATTCCTGCTTTGTAATGTCTTCCATTATCGCCCCGTGCTCCCGAACCCGCCGGTTCCTCTCTCAGTGTCCTCAAACGGTGTTTCTTTCCAAAACGGGTTTAGCTGGTTATCCTGTGCACACAGAAAGGCCGCATTGCACGCTACGTGCCACAGAGACGGCAGGCCAGATTCCTCATCAATGTGCATCGGATCATTCCAAATCGCCAACACATGGCGAAGCAGCGCCTCGTGCCACCGTTCCGGGGCAATGTGCTTCCAGTTCTCAGGGTCTGTGTATTTTCTGTCCCCGAAATCCCGTACTCTGGCCACCGCCTCAATGAGTTCCGGCGGCACACTGGAGAGCTTCAGTTTCCCGTTGTCGTCTTTCGTTCCCTCGATCATTCCATAACCGCCTTTCTGACCGCATAGAGCTTGATTTCCAGCTCCGTGATTTTCTCTTTGATCTCCTTGTATTCCTTCTCGTCGACCTCCGCAACAGAGATCACCTTGTGGCATTTCCGGCATTCGTACCGTCTCCGTTGCAGTATACCGTTCTTTTTGCAAGGCCGGACTTCCAGCGAGTAAAACTTTCCGCCACAATCGCATCTCATTTATCCCACCAGTCCTTTATCAGGTCGTTCCGCTCGAAAAACGGCTGGAAGTACCCGCCGCAGACCTTTTGCAGCACATAGTCGATTCTCGCAATCGCTTCGTCGGATTCCGGCTTGCACTGCCATGCGACGCCGTACTCGGATTCCAGCTGCGTCAAGGTCTCCATCAGCTTCTTCGCCTTTTCGGGCGTGCGGATAAAGCCGCACTCATAGGCCGCCACCAGAAGAAGGTCACACGCCTTCTGCGTCCCGGCGTCCACACCGGCATCAAAGTACTTTTGATTGCTGCTCCTGATCCGCTTTGCCAGCTTTTCCATGCTGTTCCTCCCTTTCGCACTCTTTCACCGCCCAGAACAGTTTGAGATACGCTTCGCGCTCATCGTCCGTATCTAGCGGCATGAGCTTCGGGGCCATAATCCTCCATGCCTCCATGTACGTCATGCCTGTCCCTCCTTGCACGGCTCCATTTCCGGGCACTCGTCCATAAACGCGCACGGCGGAGCCATCAGGCCACGGAATTCCGGGCAATGATCGAGCACAAGCGTCCGCATCCTCTTGACGATCTCCTGTGTTGCCGGGTCTGCCTTGCGGCACAGGCGCTTGCTGGCGACCGTCAACAGTTCTTCCGCGTTCATGTACCAGATCATATCCACCGGCGCGTCCTGCCGCGCTGCGTTCCTGTCATAGTCGCTCTGGCGGTCGTTACGCTGGCTTTTGATGAACGGGACGGAATGGACGTGCCGCGCAAGGTGTGTGCTGACGTAATACGGCACGTTGTGCAGATAAAACGCGAAGTTCAGCGTCCGGATCGGACTGTGCTTCGCCCGGAGCATCCTGTGCTTCCATTCCATGTCCGGTGCTTTTTCCGCGTGCTTCCCAATCGTGACCAGCGCGCAGCTCTTGGCAAACATCCAGTCTTCTTCCCCCGGCCACTTCAAAAGTGTGATTTCAGTGTTCATTGTTCCTCCTAACAGCTCGGTGTCATCAGCCGTTTCCGGTTCTCGCAAATCAGTTTCTCCGCTTCCCGCAGCGACACCGGCGAATAGTCCGCTTCACACCCGATCGCCGGTTCCACAAATCCGTCATTTGTTCCGTATGTTCCGGCGTGCTGCGCAAAGTCTCCCCCGTTTGGAAACAGAATCGCCCAGCCGTCGTGCAGCCGTTCCAGCCGGACGTCCATCCCGGCCTCCACGCAGTACTGGTACAGTGCCAGAATCTCCCCATACTTCCGCCGAACCTTCCCACGCTTCGCCTGCCGAATCCGCGCCCCGCAGTTCGGGCAGTAAGAAAAGCTGTTTGCTCCGCAGTCAAAGCCACATACAGAGCATTTCACCAGCATTGAACCCGCGATCCCATTGTCACCCCACTTCCCATGCACCACCGGCGCAACGTCGGCAGCAGCCATATCCGCAAGCACCCGCTTTGCATCGGCAATCGTGGCGAATGGGTCAGTAACTTCCAGTGCTGTCAGCTTCGCAATTGCAATGCTTCTCAGGATATATTCTTCAGCCATTGCCATTTCCTCCATCCATCTTCGCCCCGCAGTTGGGGCGGTAAGCGAAGTTGTTTGCCGTTGGAGCGCCGTTCGTGATTCTGTGCCCCTTATGGCATCCTGTGCAATACCAGTTGGAGCGTACCCGTCCCCATCTTGCATGCACCACCGGCGCAACGTCGGCGGCGGGCATATCTCTGACATCACGTTCGATTGCCATGATTGCAGCCCATACAAGGTTTGTTACAGCGGTGCCTTTTTTGCATTTTTCCAAGTGCTGAATAAAATCCTCGCGCCTGATATATTCGTCAGCCATCATTTACCCTCCTGTTCCAAGCCTCTGCGGCTTGTTCTTCGGTACGGCTTTAACTTATCCATTATCATCATCTCCATACTGTTTGTCGTATTCCTCTGGCGAAATAAACGTAACGTCCTCGCCCGTATAGCCGAGCTGATCAAGACACATCATTTCGAGCAATACATTCTTATCAATGCTACGTTCCAGTTCTTCGCGTGGAATCTCTGCCTCGGAATCGAATTTCATTTCTGCCCCAAACTCGCCTCTGACGCTGAAGCACACACGATTTTCAAACATCATTTACCCTCCTGTTCCACGCTTTCACAACGTCCTCTATCGCCGTTTCTTCTTTGTCATAGGTTATGGTTGACATAGAACACAAGCATTGATTGCATTGTATTGATGCTTCATACCCTTTTCTTGCTCTGTACGGTTCAAGAAGTGCTTCGCCGCCGCAGAACGGGCACGACTTTAACTTATCCATCCCGCACCTCCACATTTGCGTTTTCCAGCAGATCATCCAGACAGGACTCGTCGCTGCACCCGATAAACGTCCCGTCCTCGTCGTAGTACTGATAGGCGGTATACGCTCTGGCCTCGATCCCGGCATATTTTCGGAGCAGGTCGTGTCCGTCCTCGATGTCAAATGAGCACGCTTCTTCGAGTTCATCCATCTGCGCCTGAGTTATGTATTTAGCCATCCTTCATACCCTCCTCCGTCGGTTTTATCCATTCGCGAATACGCTTCCCGCATGAGCAGCAAAGCTCGATTTCTCCCGTTGGATCGCGATAGGCGCCCCTTACGTTTACATACGTTGCCGAACTCGTGGGGTTTATTTCGGCTCCGCATCGGTCGCAGATTCTTTTTACCATCATTTTCCCTCCATTTCTTCAAAGTAGAACTTGATCGGCTTTTCGTTTTCAATGACATTCCCGTAAACCACGCCCACCTTGTAGATGTAATTCTCGCGGAGCTTGCGCGGAATCTCCGCAATATAGCGCCGGAAGGTTTCCAGTGAGTTTGCCCGCTTGTAGTGGTTGCACATCCGGCATGCTGGCATGAGGTTCGAGAGATCATCGCTTCCTGCATCCTCATCGTCCCACGCTCGCAGCGGCCGGAAGTGGTCAACCTGCATGTCTCGGATGTCGATAGACCGTCCGCAGTAGGCACAGTGGCCGTCATACTTCGCATAGACCGCTTCTCGCGTTTTCTTGCCGAAGCTCATACTCCGTCCCCTCCTTCAAAATACCGTGTCCGTTCTTCCTGCGTAGGCCAGTCTGGGGCGAGGCCACGCTTGCGGCGGTTCCGTTTCCATCCGCTGTAAATCTTCGCATCGCGCTCGTCGATGCTGTACCCAACGCCGCGTTCTGCCCGGTTGTGAACCAGAAGTGGTCGCGGGTAATTCGGATTTCGTGCCCTCAGAACCTCGTACTCGCCGACAGGTTCTTCGATTTTCCAGCCGCTTTGCTTCAAGTATGCTCTGAGGTCGGACAGCATTCCGTGTCTGACCGTCAATCTGTTCTTCATCTGCTACTCCATTTCCCGCAACGCCTTTTCAGCTTCTTCTCGCGTCAGGAATACGGTTTTGCCAAATCCATTTAGCGCTACGCCATACTTCCGCCCTCTGGCGCCTATTGGCTCAAGTCCAACAAATCCGATCTCATTACCAAGGCCGATCTGCTTGATCTCGCACTCGCTTATATGCTTATCCGTGTCCAGCAGGGCAAACACTCGATGGCCAACCTTGCACGGCAGGATGATTGCGCGCCCCTCCTTATCGGCCACGGCCAGCTCCCGCAGGCGGCTAGGTTCCACTCCCAGCGCCTGCGCTGCCAGATTTATCATCGCGTCCTCCGTAAACGGAGCCTTGATTTCCTCCGGCGTCAGGCCCGTGTCCTCATAGGCTTTCAGCCGCTCCCAGACCTGTTTCTGGCTGCAAGCTGTATCGTATGGGCACTTCACTTCCTTGCACCGCGCAATCTCGCAGAAGTTGCCCTCAAAGGTCAACCGTTCCATCGTCATTCCTCCATCCCATGCAAAGCCTTCTCGGCTTCTTCGCGGGTTAGGAAAACGGTCTTTCCGATACGGCTGATTCCATAGTCCCTCGTTCCATTGGTTTTGAGGGTATCGAAAAGCACGTTCACATATAAGCCGTGGGTGAACAACTTCATGCCATTCACATAGGCTACCAATGGTTTTTTTTGCAATTTACCCGTCCACGGGTGAGCTATTACCCACACCATATCACCCACCTTACACGGCGGCACGACGCACCGCCCGTCCTTGTCGGCCTCGGCAAGCTCTACGAGCCTGCTGATTGGCGTATTGTTGAGCGTTTCGAGATCAACCATGTGCTTTGCACATAGCGCAAGCTTAACCGTTTCTACTGCTTCCGGTTCAAGCCCCGTATCCTCATAGGCTTTCAGCCGCTCCCAGACCTGTTTCTGGCTGCAAGCTGTATCGTATGGGCACTTCACTTCCTTGCACCGCGCAATCTCGCAGAAGTTGCCCTCAAAGGTCAACCGTTCCATCCTTATCCTCCTTAATCGGCGTGAGCCTCCATTTCCGCCATCCGTGCTGCGTGTCCCGCTGGCAGCTCAGATAATACTTCTTCGACAGCTCATAGAGCTTGTGGATGCAGGACGTTCCGTTCTCTCTACAGTAATCGCCGGCCTCCGCGCCTTCGGAATCAAAATGTTCACAGTCCGGGCAGATAAAGGTGCGGCATACATCGTCACATGCCTCCAGAAAATCATCTTGGGTCATTCCTTCATAGGGGTCAACGTAGTCCCATAAAAACGTGGAAACTGCGTCGCACTCCATGTGCGTCTTCCAGTCGTACACTTCACCGTTGAATTTGTAGGTATCATACCCGTATTGTTCACCCGTTTTGATCTCCGCTCCGCACAGAGAGCATGTGTGCGGCTTCCGGGCCGTCCGTATTTCGGATCTCAAAAGTTCAGGCATCACGATTGTCCTCCTTTGGCGCCATCGGAATCACCCACGACGGAATGAGTGCCCGATACTGTTCCACCTTCGCTTTCAGCTCTTCAATCTCCTTCTGGTCGCGCTCGATCTGGTCGGCGCTCATTTCCGGGCATCCGCATACACCACGCTCAGTAAACGGGCACTCCTCAGATTCACCGTTTGCGCACCGCCGCAGCATCTTGACCAGTTCTTCTGACTTCAAATTCATATCAAATCCTCCCGAAATTCTTCTAATACTTCCTGCCCCGGAAGCACATTGTTCTCCATCCACATGTGGAACACATCCACTCCCGTCTGCCAGTTCCCGCCTTTTCCAGCGATCCGGCGGTTCTCCAGCATCCGATCGAACGCCCGGATATACGCCTGTTTATGCTTCGGCCATCTGGTGAAATCCTCCAGGCGTTTTCGTTTTGACGCCAGTGGACAGCCGATACACCCCACGCGGGATAGCCCGCAGCCATAAAGCGGATTCATGCAGATCTTTTCTTCCTCCACGTAATCCCATACGTCTTTGTCCTCCCATCCGATGATTGGATTCACGATGCGCTTTCCTTTCATCTTGCAGTTTTCAAACTGCATCCGTCCCTCATCGTTGTCCTCCATCAGCATGAGTTTCTGCTTCGCGTTGTGTGCCTGCACTTCGATCAGCCCCCGCCCGTTCCTGCGCTTCGGGCTTTCCGCCCAGCGGACACCGGTTGCAATAAAGCGCCCCTTTCCACTGACTTCTTTCAATTTCTCGCAGCAGTACCGCATGAGCCTCGTCGGAGGCATCATTTTTTTCGGTATTAAATTCCACATGGTAACGCGCTTCCCGTCCGACTGGACGTGCGCGTCGATAACGCACTTTACGCCCTTTTCCTCCATTCGTCGGAATGTGTCCCGCACGTGCCATACGGTTTCCGGTGCGTCCGCCGTAGTCAGTGAGTGCAGCACCTCATACTGGATACCAGATTTCCCAGCCAGATGCAAAAGCACGTCTGAATCCTTGCCGCCCGAGTATGTAATCACAAGCGGCTGCTTGTAAAGCTTCAAGCTCTGCGCCGATGCAAATCGCAGCGCCTCAAACGCGCTCTGTTCCAAGTCCATACAGCAACCCCGCTTTCCGTAGTCTCTCCACGCTCTCACACGGCGGCTTCATCCGAAATCACCACCCTCATGTAATTTTCATCGTGGAAAAAGCTATGTTTCTCTCTGTAATGCCGCCGGTCATCGTTCCGGAGCAGCCAGCCTTTGAGCGCATCCACGGTCATTTTCTCAATCGCCGCGTTGTTGTCGATGTCCATGCGGGTGTTGTGCCAGAAGGAAATCGATACCGGCTTTTCAAACAGCCGAACCGGAACGCCCTGTTGTCTCAGGCACAGCCGCACAAGCGCCTCAAGGTCTCTGGCGTCCGCCGCCCGGACGTGGTGGTTCTTGCCTGCCCAGTAGGCGTTCAGCCCGTAACGCTTCGTCCACGCGCTCTTGCGGACGGGATAGGGCACAGTGAACTCAATCGTCATGTTCCGGCTCCTTCTGCACCCACAGGTGGCAGTTGTAACGGGACAGTTCTCCCGGCTTCGGCTTCACTCGGCACTTCTTGCCGCAGGTGCCGCAGCATTTCTCTGAAATAACAGCGAGAGTTTCAACCGCATCCTCCAGCAACAGTTGCTTTTCGTCAGTCGCTTGACATGCCGCCTCGCGCTCCTTCTTGACCTCATCCAGCACATGGTTTAGCCGGAGGATTTCGCGGACCTGTTCGTCGGCATGGATTTGAAGCTCATAGAGCTTCGAGGGATTTTCACAGTGCTTACAGGCGATTGCCCGCGCCAGTTTTTCGAGCAGCATTTTCCGTTCCTTTCCCGCTGCATCTGCGCAGCGTTCCGCGCGGCTAAATAGCCGCAGTTCGTCATTTTCATTCAGTCCTCCAACATCAGCCCCGAAGATTGGGGTTTGTCCATTGCCAGCTGATCCGCAAACCCGGAAATGAACTGTCTTACGCTGCTCGGCAGCGCGGCATATTCTTTGTCGGATTGCTGGCGCACGTTGTAACTCCGCTGGAAATTTGACGCGATAACCGACGATACCGTATCGGCCTCCATCAGCGCCCATTCTCGGATCTGTTGCGGCGAACCGACCAGCCGTTGAATATTCTTAGGCAGCTTCTGAAATTCCTCCTGAGAGCCGTACACGCCGTTTCGGATTGCCTTTGCGACGAGGTTCCACGCCTCCTGTGCCGTCATTTCGTTTGGCGTTCTCATCTTGACGAGCTGCGCCTTGATCTCGCCGATGTTTGGCGGGAAGGTGTTTGTCCGAGAGGCAAGCATCGCCTTCACGGCGATTGCTACATCTCGCACAGGCTCATCCGCGAACATTTCCGTCCAGAGATCGATGATCCGCACAAGGTCAGCATCCGGCAATCCCCGGTAAAACTGCGGGTATGCCCCTTGCAGCACCGCAAGGATCTGTTTTGTTTCGTTTCGATTCATCACAAGTCCTCCCGCAAAAACGGATTTCCAGCGTTCCCATTCTGCCTCTGTCCCCGGAAGCCGCCGCCCTTATCCTGTTCTCTGGATAACCAAGAGGAGATAAAGGCCATGATCCCGCGCCGCGTTTTTCTTTTCGTGGGGTTGGCATCACACCAACCCGCCATCTTCCGAAGTTCCTGCATTACATCCACGGCAGGGTAAAGTTCCGTCCACTTGATGAGGTTTTCATTTGTGACCTCAAAGTACGATTTGTCATTCAGGATAATGGAGATCACGGGCGGCGTGGAGGCGGTTTCCGGCTCCGCGCCATCCTCTACTCTACTCTCCTTTACTTTACTTTTCTTTACTCTACTTTCCTCTACTTTACTTTGTTTCTGGATGTCTGCATTTTCAGAAAGAATGTTTACATTTCTTGCTTGAATGTCAGCATTGATGCAAATTTGGGCGACATTAACCAGAAGGATATTGTAATCGACTTCGAGAACCTTACGGCGGCTGACTGCCTCAAAGTACCGTTTTTGTATGCCTCTTGAGGTCAATACATGGTACTTATCATAGATCTCTTTGTCGAACATCCCTCGTCTGATAGCGGCCTCTACTATTTCGGAAACGACGCTCCCACCCGTCCCGACTTTGCGGGAGAACAAAAGCGCAACCTCCTCTGTCCATTCAATGTAATAACCCGCCTTGCCGTAGATCTCTTGCAGCAAGTGAACGACTACACCAAATCCTGTCAAGCCATATTCTGCCTCTATCAGTTCAAACTTCGCATCAAGGTTGACATCAAGCGGAAAGAAATCAATTCCGCTTTTCGCCATACCTCATCCCCCTAGAATAGAAGATCCGGGTCATCTCCTGTGATCTCGCTGAATCCACCCTGCGGTTCGTATGTCTCCGCCCTGTCCTTCTTGCTCTCGCCGAAATAGACGTGATCGGCAAGGATCTCCGCCGAGCGGCGCTTGTTGCCCTCCTTGTCCTCCCAGTTGCGGATCTGCAACCGTCCGGTCACAATGGCCGCGCTGCCCTTGAAGAAGTATGTAGCCACGGTGTCCGCGAACTTCCCGAAGATGACGCAGTCGATAAAGTCCGTTTCTTTCTCGCCGCCCTGCGGCTTGTAGTCCCTGTCGCAAGCCAGCGTGAAGCTCGTCACCGTGGTTCCGCTCTGCGTGACACGTTTCTCCGGATCTCTTGTCATCCGTCCGAAGATCGCAATTTGATTCAATGCCATTTCAAAATTCCTTTCTGTATATCAGATTCTTTTCGTCCCATCCGGGATATTTGCTTCTCAGATAATTCGCCAGTACTTCTTTGAGCGCCGCACGGTCGGCTGATTGGTCAAACCGTCTGTGGCACTGGTCACACAGCGTTACAATGTTCTCAGGCCGTCCAAGACCGCCCTGCGCCCGAGAAATGTAATGGCACCACGGATTGCCCGGTCTCCCGCAGAGGACGCAGCGCCCGCCGTCGCGCTCCCTGACGGCCTGTTTGGTCGCCGCCGGGATACTAGTGGCCCTCGTCTGCCTGTGCAGCTCTCTCACCCCATTCCAGATTCATCCGTGCCAGCTCGGCCGGCGTCAGTGTTTCAATGCCCAAGTCCTTCGCATCCTCGACGGCCCGGTCGATGATCCGTCCCATCTGCTTTGCGTTGTATCGGGACGAACCGTAATAGGCGCGGATCACAAGGTTGTCTCCGTCCTGCTGGTAGTCCACTTCCTCGGTCGGCCATCCAGTCCCGAGCATTGACCATGCCGTCCGGAATGTCGCGGCCTCGTCGCGGGAGAGATGGAAGTCCTTGAACACGCCGACCTCCTTGATGTACTCGACATAGAGGTCTTCCTTTGTGCGCCCGAGCTTTTCCGCGATCTGGTCGCAGAGTTGCCAGAAATAGTTGTTGGAATCCAAGCTGCGCTTCTTCCGAAACTCCTTGATCTCTGCGACATACTTCTTGCCCGGAATCATGTGTTCCAAAAACATCTGCGCTTTATACGGCACGTCAGCCTTGATTCTCAGCCACGTCCCGGCGGCGTCCATCGTCCAGTCCGCCGCAGAAAACGTCAGTTCCGTCATGCCTGTACCGCCTTCATGTAGCAGTCCCAGCACATGCACTGTCCCTTCTTCTTTGTGGTCTGCTCCGCAATCGCTCGAGCGGAATAGTTCTTGCCGTCAAAGGAAACTGGAACAACATCGTTTCCGCATACAGAGCACTTAAATGGTTTTGCCGTCTGCTTCGGCTCCTGCGGAGCTGCGCCGTGTCCGAAGGTGTAGACCGGCTTGCCTTTGAGCGCCAGCGTCAAGGTCTTGATCCGCTCGGCGTCGTCATAGCTGATCTCCGTCACGTCGAACTGGTCGTAGCACTGCCAGCGACCGGTTTTGTCGTTCTTCTTCAGCCGTTCGCATTTCGCAGCGTCGATCCAGATAAACGGTGCAGAATAAAGCTCCCGGCCAATGCCATGCTTGAAGCCGGCACGCTTGAACGCATCCGACGCGCGCCCCTTCTCAGCCTCCGTGTTGCTCTCCGTCCCAGCGTCCCATTTCCAGATCAGCTTTCCGTTGCCGACGTAGTCAATGCCGATCCCGCCGTACAGAACGCCATCCACCAACTTAAAGTCGTTCTCCCAGTTCTGCGCGCCGACCGTCTCATCCAGAATGTCAGCGTCCGTCCGGGCGGTTTTATAAAGCAGGATGGACGCGCCTTTCTCATTGCACTGGGCAACGCGGCACTCGATCTCATCCGGCCTCAGTGTCCGAAACTGTTTCATTCAAATCCTCCAATTCCAGCCGGCAGTAGTAACCTCTGCCAAACTCGTTCAATAGATATTCCCCGGTCAATCTACACCGCTTCCGATTTTCAATCGGCGTTTCCTCGTAAAGCGGGCAGAACTTGCAGCAGATATGATCCTTTTCAAAGTAGATGCTGCACCGCACTTCAACCGGAGTGTAGACGTACTCATTCGATAACCCTTTTTTCATAGCCAAGCTGCTCCATGATGAAGTCCATCCCGAGGTTTTCCACCAGAAATGCCATAACTTCGTTGGATGGATCGTATCTGTCCTTACGCTCCAGGCATTTGAAGCGCCCGCATGTACCTTCCCAGATCTTCTCGCCGGCATAGACCTCATTCCCGAGCCGATCACAACCCCGCGGCTCCGCTTGCTGCGGGTCTTTGGAATAATCAATTTCCGGTAACATTTCTGTCCTCCAATCTGTAC
>ENA-UOJO01002470-UOJO01002470.1-human-gut-metagenome-genome-assembly--contig:-P57-NODE-2470-length-19535-cov-4.017813_pt1 | contig 19535 bp, 16 predicted proteins | sample MGYA00242351_ERZ723898 | MGnify/ENA metagenome assembly ERZ723898 | reverse complement strand
ATATTTACAGATATATGATTAGCTTTATCTGTAAGTACAGAATACATCAACTCCGTGCCTTCACCTATTTCTTTATAGATGGCGGTACGCAACAAATCCACAAACTTTTCTTCTAGGTATTCATAGAAGAAAGGACTGGGGACCCCGATTGTTAAAGCCTGATTCTCGTATTTGAGGGGGACAATCGGTTCAAACCATATTTTAAATTGCTTTTCTGGAACATTATCTTTTATAAAATTCAGACAGCGATTCCACAAAACAATCGGATTGATTTCATTCATAAATGCGTTACTATATTATAAAGCGAAACTTCTACTGCTGCAAATTTCGTAATCTATTTTCAGAAAAACAAATTACTTTTTTCTTGTTTAAATAAAAAATAGAATAATGTATTGAATTACAGTATATTATGTAATTGTTAATAATTGAAGAATTTTCAATTATCTCTTAATGCTATAATTTGTTGATAATTAGGCTTGTATTAAGATAGAATATGAATGGGGTTTTATAAGATTAAATAAGATTTTCCTCAATATCTTGTTTAGAATCAAATGATTATATCATCTGCAGCTAATCCGATATGAGGAAAATCTTATTTAGAATAATTCTCTATAACTTTATTCCTTAGTTATAATTTTTAATTTCCTTTTTTCCCGAAAAGAGAGAAGTGTACATATCTTTTAGGATGAGCTTTCAAGTCTTCAAGAAGCAATGCTGCATTTTGGGTTGCTGAATTTAAGTTATCGTACATGCTTCTATCATTAAACATTAATCCTAATGTATTGTCTGTGCGGTTCAGCTTTTCTGTCAGCAACTGTACATTGTTGAGGGTAGCATCCACCTTTTTAATAGTACCGGCGTAATCAATATCTTTTAAGTTGTTGCTTATTGTAGCAAAGTTAGCAGACATGGTATTGATATTGCTGATGATTGCAGGAAAATCGTTTTGCATCATTTTGTTCAGCTCGCGGGTTGTTGTAGAGAGGTTAGCTGTAATGACTTGAGTGTTGTGTATCGTCTTTTCCAGGTCCTCATTGTTCATTACTTTATTTAAAGAGGTAAGAACAGAATCTATTTTCAAGATTGTTTTTTGCAGCTGTGGGAGAATCTCCTTTTCTGCAGCACCCATTAGTCCATAATTAGCTTTACCTTCCAGGGTTTCTCCGGGAGCCATAAATTCATGGCTGTCTTTATTCAGCAATAAATTCATTTTTACGGTACCCAACATTTCAGTAACCAATTCACTGGTACTACCTTTAGGAATCAGCATTTGTTTGTCAACGCTGATTTCTACCAATACGCTACCTGGTTTCTGGTTGTTATATTTTATATCTTGTACGATACCTACTTTTACTCCCTGAGCAAATACAGGGCTCGATAAAGCTAATCCATTTACATCTTCGAATTCTACGTAGTACACATCATCAGTTGCAAACATATTCATGCCTTTCAGGTAGTTAATTCCAAAATAAAGAATGACTAAGGCACAAATTCCGGTAAGTCCTATTTTAAATTCTTTTCTCATATTTTCTTTCTATATTAAAATAACGTTTTATCTATTCTTTTTAAACTCTCTGATTGCTTGGTTTATATTCATTTTCTCTCCATTTTTAAAAGCAATGATGAAGGCATCCTTGAACTTGGAATCAATACTTCTTTTTAGTCTTAAAATCTTGTTATAATTGGTGTCTTCACCGTATGTATACTTATATATATTATTTTCGTAGTAGTAGGATACGGGCTTTACACCTTTAAACAGTCTGCTGTTGCTTCCTAATTTTTTATCGGAAGTCAAAATCTGGATTTTGAAGACCGGTTTAGCATCCGCTTCCGCAAGCTTCGGATTATCTTTTGCTACAGCTTCGGGGGTTTGCTCTATACTCGGTGTTACAGTCTCGGCAGGCTGTGACGGAGACGCATTGTCGTATATTACGATATCCGAATTCTGTTTAACAGAAAGAGGTGTTATATTTCCGTTTTTATACATGCAAAAAGCATTGTATATACTTTTGGCCAATGCATTCTGTCCTCTTTCTGAAATAAGATAGCTTTCTTCGTTGGGGTTGGAAATGTATCCGACCTCAATCAGAACACTAGGCATGGAAGTAGCTCTGAGTACAAGAAATCCGGCCTGGTGGACACCTTTATCTTTTCTGGAAGCCGTATTTCTAAACTCCTTTTGAATGTATTGAGCCATATTTACACTTTTCTCCATGTTCTTATCCTGCAGAAACTCGAAGATAATATAGCTCTCGGCTGAATTCGGGTTAAATCCGGCATACCGTTGCTGATAATCATCCTCTATCAAGATTACGGCATTTTCTTTTTGGGCGACTTCCAGGTTTTCCTGAGTCTTATGCAGACCTAATGTATAAGTCTCTGTTCCACTTACGGCATGTTTATTCCGGGCGACAGAGTTGGTATGAATAGAAATGAATAAATCTGCCTTTGCATTATTTGCGATTTCGGCTCGCGTGTGTAAGGGGATGAAAACATCTTTGTTGCGCGTATACACAATTCGTGTATCGTTATGGTTCTCCTTAATTAGTTTTCCGACTTTTAAGGCGATATTCAGGTTGATGTTTTTCTCTTTGCTTCTTCTGCCAATGGCACCTGGGTCGTGGCCTCCATGACCAGGGTCTATTACGACAACAAAATCTTTCTTCCCTTGGGCATTTGTTGTCAAGGGGAAGAAAAGATACAGACTACAAATAAATAAAATGTAGAAATATATATATAATGTATTCTTTTTCATAATCTTTCAACGTGCAAATTTAATCTTTTTATTAGAATTAAAAGGTATTGAGGGGGCTTTTCTGAAAGAATTTCTATAAAAGCATAATAATCTACCAATTTATTACTGCGTTTTTTCTAACTTTGGGCGCTTTTTAAATGAATATTCCTATGTTTCGGTTTTTAAAAAATTGGACATTGCCCTTGGCAATGCTTGTCGGGGTTATAGCTTATTTTTGCTTTACATACATTCCTTTTTTTATTGAAATAAAGCCTGTATGTTTAACAATCGTGGGTTACTTGACGCCTACGGTGATTTTTGCCCAGCTTTTGCTGACTTTCTGTAAAGTTGATGTTTCGGACTTAATACCTAAAATATGGCATGTCTGGTTATTGCTTTTTCAGATTGTGGGGTGTCTGATTGCAGTATCCGTCATGCTGTTTGTACCCATGTCGTTATTATGGAAGGAGGCAGCCGAAGGAATCATGGTATGTCTGATTTGTCCTACAGCCACGGCAGCAGCTGTTGTAACTGGAAAGTTGGGTGGTAACGCAGCCAGCTTGACAACTTATACATTATTCTCGAATTTGGTCGCTGCATTTGCAGTACCCTTGCTGTTTCCGTTGGTTGAGCCTCATTCGGATTTGACATTTATGGTTGCATTTCTGCGGATATTAGGTAAAGTGTTTCCATTACTTTTGTGCCCATTTATTTTATCTGTGATATTGAGGCGTTATTTTAAGACAATTCATACTTGTCTGTTAGGGATGAAAGATGCTGCATTTTATTTATGGGCAATCGCACTTTCTATTGTTATGGCTCAGACCTGCAAATCTGTCATCGATGGAGATGCTACCTTGTTTGACAAAATGGCGATAGCTCTGGGAGCTCTATTGATTTGCTGTGTCCAGTTTGCTTTTGGAAAGCTCATAGGCGGCTGTTACGGTGACCGTATAAGTGGCGGTCAGGCTTTAGGACAGAAAAATACGGTTTTGGCCATATGGATGGCTGTAACTTATCTGAATCCCTTGTCGGCCATAGCTCCCGGCAGTTATGTTGTGTGGCAAAATACTATAAACAGTTGGCAGCTGTGGAAGAAAAGGTCGCAGGAAGACCGTTAATTTAATATTGAGTCTAATTTCTAAACAGGCATTAGAAAAGGCTTATAAAACAAAATATTTTGTCTGAAAATACAATAACTGGCAGGGTATTACAAGTATTTTTCCTATCTTTGCAAATAAAATCACATTTTTTAGAGCAATGAATGATAAAATCTTAATGAATCGTGCGGCGGATAATATTCGTATTTTGACAGCTGCGATGGTGGAGAAGGCTAAATCTGGACACCCTGGTGGTGCTATGGGAGGAGCTGACTTCATTAATGTTTTGTTCTCTGAATTTTTGGTTTATGACCCTGAAAATCCTTTCTGGGAAGGTCGTGACCGTTTCTTCCTTGATCCTGGCCACATGTCACCCATGCTGTATTCTGTATTGTGCATGGCAGGAAAGTATTCAATGGAAGATCTTAAAAACTTCCGTCAGTGGGGAAGCTGTACACCGGGACATCCGGAAAGAGATATTGAGAGAGGTATTGAAAATACTTCCGGACCATTGGGACAAGGACATACATTTGCTGTAGGTGCAGCAATGGCAGCAAAATTTTTGAAAGCACGTCTAGGAGATGTGATGAACCAGACTATCTATGCTTTTATCTCTGATGGTGGTATCCAGGAAGAAATTTCACAGGGCGCTGGTCGTACTGCTGGTTATTTCGGTTTGGATAACTTGATCATGTTCTACGATTCAAATGACATTCAGTTGTCAACAGAATGTGATGCTGTCAGCACAGAAGATGTTGCAAAGAAATATGAAGCATGGAACTGGGAAGTAATAACTATTGATGGAAATGATCCTGACCAGATTCGTGAAGCGCTGAAAGCAGCTAAGGCTGTTGTTGGCAAACCGACTTTGATTATCGGTAAGACTATTATGGGTAAAGGTGCCCGTAAGGCTGATGGCTCAAGCTATGAACGTTGCTGTGCTACACACGGTGCTCCATTGGGTGGCGATGCTTATATCAATACCATCAAGAATCTGGGTGCAGATGTGGAAAATCCTTTTGTTATTTTCCCTGAAGTACAGGAGCTGTATGCTAAACGTAAGGAAGAGTTGAAAGCAATTGTTGCTGAACGTTATGCTGCAAAAGATAAATGGGGCAAGGAACATCCTGAATTGCTTGAAAAACTGAACTTGTGGTTCAGTGGCAAACTTCCACAGATTGACTGGGAAGCAATTGAACAGAAACCAGACGGAGCTACACGTACAGCTTCAGCAACTTGTCTGGGCGTTTTGGCAGAGCATGTTGAAAATATGATTGTAGCTTCTGCTGACTTGTCTAATTCGGATAAGACAGACGGTTTCTTGAAGAAAACCCATGCATTTACAAAAGGTGATTTCAGTGGTGCATTCTATCACGCCGGTGTATCAGAGTTGACTATGGCATGTGTATGTATCGGTATGGCATTGCACGGTGGTGTGATAGCAGCTTGCGGTACATTCTTTGTATTCTCTGATTACATGAAGCCTGCAATCCGTATGGCGGCTTTGATGCGTCTGCCGGTTAAATTTATATGGTCGCATGATGCATTCCGTGTCGGTGAAGACGGTCCTACTCATGAACCGGTAGAACAGGAAGCTCAGATTCGTCTAATGGAGAAAATGAAGAACCATAAAGGACAGAATTCAATGTTGGTACTTCGTCCGGCTGATGTAAATGAAGCTACTTTGGCTTGGAAGATGGCTATGGAAAATGTAGATACACCGACTGGATTGATTTTCTCTCGCCAGAATGTGATGAACTTGCCAGAAGGTACTAAATACGAAGGTGCACTGAAAGGTGCGTATATCGTACAGGATACTGAAGGAACTCCAGATGTTATTTTATTGGCTTCAGGTTCAGAAGTTTCAACACTGGTTGCTGGTGCAAAATTGCTTAATGCCGAAGGTATTTCTACACGTATTGTTTCAGTACCTTCAGAAGGTTTGTTCCGTAATCAGACTAAGGAATATCAGGAAAGCATTATTCCTACTGGAGCTAAGGTATTTGGTCTTACTGCAGGTTTGCCGGTAAATCTTCAGGGTCTGGTTGGTGCTAATGGTAAAGTATTTGGTTTGGAATCATTCGGTTTTTCTGCACCATATAAAGTGCTTGACGAAAAGCTTGGATTTACTGCTGAGAATGTTTATAATCAAGTTAAAGCAATGTTATAATGAATATGATAGGATTAGCTTCGGATCATGCAGGTTTCGAGTTGAAAGAGTTTGTTAAGACTTGGCTGGATGCCAAAGGTATGGCTTATAAAGACTACGGAACTTATTCTACAGAAAGCTGTGATTATCCTGATTTTGCTCATGCTCTGGCAAGAGGTATTGAGGCTGGAGAATGTTCACAGGGTATTGCGATATGTGGAAGTGGTGAAGGTATCAGTATGACTTTGAATAAGCACCAGTCAATCCGTGCTGCTTTGGTATGGATGCCTGAAATTGCACACATGACTCGTCTTCATAATGATGCCAATGTATTGGTTATGCCAGGCAGATATATGGATACTGATACTGCCAGCAAAGTTATAGAAGAATTCTTTAATACAGCTTTTGAAGGTGGACGCCATCAAAAACGTATTGATAAAATACCTGTAAAATAATTGTAGGATTTTTTCTTTTATTTTTGAAATAGAAAAGAGAGGTTGCATTTTATGTGGAATCTCTCTTTTTTTGTACTGATATTTTAATCTTTTACTAAAACATTAATTTTTTGCTTATATTTGTTCATTATTAATTATAAATGGAATTTGAAAAATGAATAAACTGATTATTGCATTTTTGTTGGCTGTGGGTATTCCTTTTACCGTAATGGCAGAGGGAAAGAATGATCCCAAATATCTGGCTGGAGCCGTAGAAATGGTGGAGGGTAAAATCGTATTTTCTCAGGAATTTGATGTTCCTTCCATGTCTAAGGAAGAATTGTATGCTGAGATGCTGAAGTGGGCTGAATCTCAGTTTACACCACAGGATGAATTTAATAGTAGAATTGTATATAAGAATGTAGAAGAAGGTCAGATAGCGGCTGTAGGTGAGCAGTTTTTAGTCTTTACTTCGACTGCGCTTTCGTTGGATAGAACGGAAGTTTCTTACCAGTGTGTAATTTCATGTGAAGACGGAAAGTGTAAGGTGGAGATTATGAGAATCCGCTATGAGTATGGTTCTGGAGACGATATGCAAAAGTATATGGCGGAAGAGTGGATTACAGATAAAATGGCATTGAATAAGTCGAAAACAAAGTTAGCCCCTATTTGTGGCAAATTCCGCAGAAAGACAATCGATATGAAAGATGAGCTATTCGCTTCTGTAGCTACTTATTTGGACAAGCAGTTGGTTAAAACCGTTAAGTCTACTGTGAACCAACCGGTAGAGCAGACTGCAGTTGTTGAGAATTCAGCAAAAGAGGTTTCTTATGAAGAACTTCCTTCTCTTTTGTCTAAGTATTTGTCTGATGGACGTCTGACCATTATCGCAGGAAATAATGAAGAAGTGGAAATTTCTGCTGAGAATTGGGGAGGACTGGGCAATTTGTTTTCTAAGCACGTTGCATATATTTTGATGGATAATTCTCGTTTTGCTGCTACTGCATTACTTCAGCATTCGGATTCTTTTAGAATTGCATTTTATGCGAAAGGGGTGAGTGAACCTAAGGTTGAGCTGGAATGTAAGAAAAGCTCCTCTCAGGAAATGGCTGCTTCTGATGTAGCTACTTTGACTAAAGCGAATGTAGCTTCGGATAAAACTTATACAATGTATATTGGTGAAATAATCAAGTGGACCGTTCGTTGAAAAAGCTAGTACTTTTATAATTTATATCCGCCGGAGTTTTTCGTTATATTGAAAGGCTCCGGTGTTTTTTTATGGATAGAACTTTTAGACAAAAAAAGTTGCCCCATCCTGAGGATGAGACAACTTATATAATTTGAAAAATACTCTGCTTGGATTTTATTCAGAGATTAGCATAATTTTCTAGAACCATCGCCGATAACAACATCGTAAACTTTAGGACTTCTGCCGAATTTTTCTTTGAAGCGTTCTTTTGCTGTTGTAATGAATGTTTCGTACAATTCGTTTTTAACCAGGTTGATGGTACATCCACCGAATCCGCCACCCATAACACGTGAACCAGTTACGCCACAGTCAAATGCGATGTCGTTCAAGAAATCCAGTTCTTCGCAACTTACTTCATATAGTTTGCTCATGCCATGATGAGTCTCAAACATTTTCTGACCTACAGTTTCGTAATCGCCTTTTTCCAATGCATCACATACATCTAATACTCGTTGGATTTCTTCGATAACATATTCAGCACGCATGAAGTCTTCTGCAGATACATCGTTCTTGACTTCATTAAGCATGTCTATGTTACAATCGCGGAGGAATTCAACTTCCGGATGATTTTTCTTAATGGCTGCAACTACATTTTCACAGCTCTGACGACGTTTATTATAGGCTGAAGAAGCCAGTTCATGTTTTACTACAGAATCAACCAATACAAGGCGGTAACCTATTGGATTGAATGGGAAATACTGGTATTCCAGTGAACGGCAGTCCAAGCGGATAAGATGGCCTTCTTTACCAAATACAGATGCAAACTGGTCCATGATACCACATTTTACTCCGCAATAATTATGTTCTGTAGCTTGACCCACTTTGGCCAATTCGAATTTGTCTACCTTATTTTCTCCAAAGAGGTCGTTTAAAGCGAATGCATAAGTTGATTCCAATGCAGCTGATGAAGACATACCTGCACCCAGAGGTACATCACCTGCAAATGCTGTATTAAATCCTTTTACATCTACACCTCTTTTAATCATTTCACGGCAAACACCGAAGATATATCTTGCCCAGCTTGCTTTTGGTGCATCTTCTTCGTTCAGTCCGAATTCTACATAATCTTTTAAGTCAATAGAATATGCACAAACTTTATCTTTTCCGTTAGGTTTGATTTCAGCAATCATGCCTTTGTCGACTGCACCGGGGAATACAAATCCGCCATTATAGTCAGTGTGTTCACCTATAAGATTGATACGTCCGGGAGAAGCATATACAGATCCGGTTGTTCCGTCAAAATGTTTGATGAAGCGGCTTCTTACAAATTCTATATCCATGATAGTAAGTATTTAAAGTTAATATATAAATTCCGGCTTGTATTATTTCGTACAAACCGGAATAGGATAGTTGCAATTATTCAACAGGAATGTCTTTATTGACATTCTTGCTACCAATCAAAGCATAGTAGAGAAGGAATGCCAATGCGATAACGATAACCCAGTAACTTGACATATAACCTAAGTTGTCTGCTACCAGATTCTGAATCAATGGGAGGATACCACCACCGCAAACCATTACCATGAAGATACCAGTTGCAGCTTCTGTATATTTTCCAAGACCTTCAACAGCCAAGTTGAAGATACCTCCCCACATGATTGAAGTACAAAGACCTACCAATACAAGTAACATTGCGTTTACTGGTACTTCGGCCATTCCAAATGACAAGTCAGCTTTGAATACCGGCATGTTGATAAGAATGCTTGTCGGAAGAAGGATAGCAGCCAGAACAAGTACGATACCTAAACCAGAAGCGAAGGTAAGCATGGCTTTGCTTGAATATTTGGCACCGATAGAAGCACCGACAAAACGTCCGATAAGCATCAGGAACCAATAAGTACCTGTAACCAATCCGGCTTCAGCTGCTGAACCGGCAAATCCGTTCGGGTCAACCAAGAAAAGGTTCATAGTACCAGGAACACCAACTTCGATACCTACGTAAACGAAGATAGCGATTGTTCCTAATACGAAATGGCGGAATGACCATGGACTGTGTTCGTATTTGATAGTGTGGTTAGTAGTCTGTACGTGAGGTTCTGGAATGTGTACAAATGATAATACGATACCAACTACAGCAAAAATTCCCATTGCAATGAACAATACCGGGTTTACGTCTGTAATGGCTGTATCTTTTGTTACTTCACCTACAAGGATACCTACCAATACAGGAACCAGAGTAGCCATCAATGAGTTGAATGTACCACCAATCTGTACCAGCTGGTTACCTTTTTTACCACCACCACCGATTGTATTCAGCATCGGATTTACTACAGTGTTCAGCATACACATTGAGAAACCAGAAATAAAAGCACCGGTCAGATAAATTCCAAAGCTACCGGCTACACCTGAAAGGTATTGTACCAATACACCTGTAAAACCGACTGCAATAGCAACTAATGCTGTTTTTTTATAGCCGATTTTTTTAAGCATTAAACCTGCAGGGATACCCATGAATGCATAGGCAGCAAAGTTTGCGAAGTTACCCAGCATACCCATAAAGTTAGAAGCCTGGAATTGTCCTTTTACTACAATTCCCATCGGGGCAGCCAGATTTGTTACGAATGATACCATACCGAAAAGCAGGATCATCATCAGAATAGGTAGAGCATTGCTCTTTTTACTTTGTTCGTTCATTTTAATAAGGTATTAATAGTATTATTAGGGATTAATTATTTTCTACTCCAAATTTATAGATGGTAACCTGATGATAAGTTTCTCCTGGCTTTAAGGTTGCCTGAGGGAAATGTCCTTTATTGGGGGTATCTGGGAAATGCTGGGCTTCGAAGCAAATCGCACTTCTAGCAGGGAAAGTAGCTCCGTGTGCTCCTGCAAAGCCATTATGCCAGTTGGCAGTATACAATTGGACACCTGGCTCAGTTGTATATACTTCCATGCTTCTTCCACTTTCCGGTTCTACGCATTTTGCCGCAAAACTCAGTGTTCCGCTTTCACGCTTGTTCAGTACATAGCAATGGTCATATCCGGCTCCCAATTTAAGTTGCTCGAAGTCTTCATTAATTCTTTCACCAACGACATGTGGAGTACGGAAGTCCATTGGAGTTCCTTCTACTTTACAAATTTCACCGGTAGGAATGGATGTTTCATCTACTGGCGTATAGAAATCTGCATTAATGGTAACAATGTTGTTTTCGACTGAAGCAGTAGGGTTGGCTATTCCAGAAAGGCTGAAAAAGGCATGGTGTGTAAGGTTACACAATGTTTTTTTATCGGTTACTGCTGTATAAGTGATGATAAATTCGTTTTGATTTGTCAGTGTGTAAGTAACGGTGACATCCAGATTTCCCGGAAATCCTTCTTCTCCGTCTACAGAAAGATAGTGCAAACGCGCACTTTGTTTGCTGGTCTGTTCGGTGTCCCAAACTTGTGCATGGAAGCCGTGTGGGCCACCGTGTAATGAATTAGGACCGTTATTGATTGTTAGTGAATATTCTTCATTGTCCAGCATGAATTTTCCTTTTGCAATGCGGTTGCCATATCTGCCAATTAGCGTACTGAGAAAAGGCTCATGGCTGTTGATAACATTTTCAATGCTGTCATGTCCTTGAACAACGTTACCCATATTGCCGTTTGTATCAGGCATCATGATGGCTAATAATGCTCCACCATAATTTGTAAATGCAACTTCGGCTCCGTTATCATTTTTAAGAATAAACAAGTCGGTTTGTTTTCCGTTGATTTCTCTTTGGAAATCAGAGCGTTTCAGCTCGCAGATATTTTCTTCGTTTGTAATTGTGTTATTCATGATATAAAATCTTTTTATTTGCAAGGTATAAATGTTATGCAAATAAAAAGATTTTATTCGGTTTTCACAAGCAAATCCTAGTAAAAGAAAATCATTTTGAATAAAAAGTAAGCAAGTCGGCAACTATAAAGCTGCTTCCCCCTACAAATATCAGGTCGTCTTTGTCTGCTTTAGCTTTTGCGGCTTCCAAGGCGGTTTGGACATTGTCATAATAACTTCCTTGCAGGTTGGCTGCGTAAGCTTTTTGAGCCATCTCTTCGGCAGGGAGTGCACGCTTTACACTTGCTTGTGTGAAATAATAGTAAGCATCTTTGGGTAGTAGAGACAATACTCCACTTATGTCTTTGTCATTGACCATGCCTATGACGATATGCAGGTGTTTGTAAGTCTCAAGCTTTAATTGTTCTACGATGTAAGATATACCGCCAACGTTATGCCCTGTATCGCAGATTACTTTTGGAGAAGTTTCTATGGTTTGCCAGCGTCCCATTAAACCGGTAAGTTTGCAAACATTTGCGAATCCGTTTCTGACGTCTTGTTCGGTTATCGTATATCCGATTTGTTTTAATTGTCGGACGGCAGTGAGAATGGTGTTTGTATTTTTAATTTGATATAAGCCTCCCAGCTCACCTTTTAAGTTTGCATAGTCTTTAGTTTGATATATACGGTATCCGTCGGTGCCTGTTTTCCAGTCTTCTACAAGAGATTCGTCTTCTGCAAAAGTAATAGGAGCATGGGTTCCAGCAGCTTTATTTTGGAATACAGTTCGGGTCTCTGTTGAAGTTTCACCAATGACAACTGGAATACCAGATTTGATAATTCCGGCTTTTTCCTTTGCAATCTTTTCTAATGTGTTTCCCAGAAATTGTGTGTGGTCAAAACTTATATTAGTTATAATACACATATCTGGCGTAATGATATTGGTGCAATCCAGTCTGCCGCCCAGTCCGACTTCAATAATAGCTACATCTACATGTTGTTCGGCGAAGTATTTGAAAGCCATAGCTGTAGTCAGTTCAAAGAAAGACGGATGAAGTGGCTCAAAAAAAGAACGGTTTTCTTCGACAAATGAGGTAACATAGTCTTTTGGAATAGGAGTTCCATTTACCCGGATTCTTTCTCGGAAGTCAACCAGATGTGGAGACGTATATAATCCGGTTTTATAGCCAGCCGATTGTAAAATCGCAGCCAATGTATGTGAGCAAGATCCTTTTCCGTTAGTTCCTGCTATGTGTATGGTTTTGAATTGTTTATGCGGATGTCCGAAGTGTTTGTCTAATTCATAGGTGTTTTCTAACCCTTCTTTGTAAGCATCTTTACCTACATTTTGAAACAGGGGAGTACTCGTATAGAGGTAATGTAAAGTTTCTTCGTATGTCATTTTTATTGAGTTTATTTTAATGCAAATATCCGTAATTATTTTACAAGTTGTACTTTTTTCTATAGATTTGTGTTGATTAAAGAAGAAATACTTGATGAAAACAATTAAGACTGTTTTAATTGGAGCGGGTTATAGGGGGATGCGTTTATATCATCTTATGCAGACGATACCTCAATTTAATGTTGTTGCTGTATTCGATCCATTTTGTACTCCAGATATAGATTCTACTGTAGCTTATTATGGGCAGGATGCTTCTGCTTATTTGACAATGCTGGATGAATGCAAACCTCAGTTGGTGGTTATTGCTTCACCCTGGCAGTTTCATGTCGAACAGACTTGTCAATGTCTGCAGCGGGGATGTCATGTAGCTTTGGAAATTAAAGGTGGCTTTTCTTTGGGCGAATATCAGCAGGCTATTGAAATAGCTCATCAAAAAAACTTACATTTATTCCCATTAGAGAATACTGTTTTCATGCGTGAGAACATGGCATTGTATAATATGGTTAGGGAAGGTGTTTTGGGAGAGCTTGTGGCCATGCGTGGAGGATATCGGCATGACTTGCGTAATATGTTGATTGATGAAGCCGGAAACTGGGGAAACTCCAAAAAGCCTGAAGGAATCTGGCGAAGTAAATTTTACCAGTATGAAAATGGGGATTTGTATCCCACTCATGGATTAGCTCCCTTGTGTTTAGCTGCTGGTATTAATAGAGATGATTATATGGTCGAATTGATGTCTTTCTCATCACGTGCTTGTGGACTGAAGCATTTTATCTGTGAAAAAGGAGGAGATGATTCAGTTAATGTTGCAATGGGAGATATTGTTGTGACACAGTTGAAATCGGCTAAAGGGATACTTTTTACACTGACGCACGATACTACCTTACCTCGTCCTAAAAGTCTGGATTTCGAGATTCAGGGGACTAAAGGTATTTGGAGAGGAGAATTCCGTAAAATCTATATTGAAGGGTTAAGTCCTTACGAAGAATGGGAAGACGATTTTAGTTATATTGAACGTTTTGAACATGATTTCTGGAAAAGGTGGGGTAAACTTGCCTTGAAACATGATACACATCATAACGGTATGGATTATATCATGCTTCGAGCTTTGGTTGCAAACTTGCTTGATGAGGCTGTATATCCAATTCTTCCAGAAGATTTGGCTCTGTGGACTTCTGTTACTCCCTATTCTAAATTATCCATTTCACAAGGACGGGTAGTTAAGATGAGAGAGTGAGAAGGGCTGATTTACCACCAATAACCATATGCTGGTCCTTTTCTGCCTTCTACACCTACACTGATAGAGGCACTTTCATTTAGTTTGAAGTTAATCATTCCGCCAATACGGTCGCTGTTAAAATATGCAGGTGCAGGATACATGACACCTTTTTTAGGAGTAAGCGATTTGTTTCCATATGCATAAATGCTGATTCGGTCTGTCAGCCGATATGCTGCCACACCCGAAATACCTACTTCCTTATAACTAAGAAATCCCCAGTCCATGTTATGGGCATAGATACCTCCGGCAATACTTAAGCGGTTGTTTACAGGTACTGCATACATAAAAGCTGCATCCTGGCCAAATCCGACTCCTGAAGGCATCCAGTTTCCAAATCCTACGCTTAAACTCATACCTAAGGATGCATTAAATCCTTTATGAAGTTCCCAGGTCGAATATCCATAATCAAATGGAGAGAGGCCATACATGCTGAAAGGAGCAGCTGAGTAGGTAGGTGTAACAGGAAATGGTGCAATAAGCTTCATTTCTGTGGAATCTGCTTTTTCTGCAGGGAGAATCGACAAGCTGTCCTCTTGAAGGGAGTTAATTTGGGCTTTTGCTATCGTAGGAATTAATAAGCATATCAATAAAACGGCTTTAATTATTTTTTTTATAGTATCCATAGGCATAACTTTTGTATCAAAGTTATGGATTTTCTTTTTATTTAATGAAGTAAATCTTCTTATTTTAGGATTGTTTTATGATTGTAAACGCTTGAATACTATGGATATAAAAAAAGGTGAACCATATGATTCACCTTTTTAATAGTATCAGTCAAACATGTTTCTGAATTTCTTGAAAATCTTTTCTTTCAAACTCATGTTTGGTTTGAAGTTTTCAGATTCCTTCCATTTTTCCATGTCTTGTTTTTCTTCTTTGCTCAATGTTTCTGGAATATAGACACTTACATTGACCAGTAAATCTCCTGTACCTGTAGAGTAGCCATAACTGTTGATGTTAGGTAATCCTTTTCCTCTCAAGCGCAGCACTTTTCCTGGTTGCGTACCTGGTTCAATTTTAATCTTAGCTTTGCCGTCGATTGTCGGGATTTCAACTGTACCTCCCAATGTAGCTGCAGGAATGCTCAAAAGTAAGTTGTATATCAAATCACTTTCATCGCGAATCAGTTCCGGATGCTTTTCTTCTTCGATTTGTACGAGCAAGTCACCGGCAACACCATTACGTTTTCCTGCATTACCTTTGCCGTTTACCGTCAGCTGCATACCTTCTGCAACACCGGCAGGTATTTTTACAGTTACAACTTCTTCACCGTAGACGACACCTTCGCCACCACATTCCTTACACTTATTCTTGATAATCTTTCCTTCACCGTTACACTGAGGGCAAACAGTTTGGGTTTGCATCATTCCGAAAATACTTTGCTGAGTGCGGGTTACACTTCCGGTTCCATGGCAGGTCGGACATGTTTCTGTGCCTCCGTTACTTTCAGCACCAGAGCCGTGACAGTGTGAACACGGAACATATTTTTTCAGCTTGAATTTCTTTTCAACGCCGGTTGAAATATCTTTCAGGTTCAATTTTACTTTAACGCGTAAGTCAGAACCGCGGAATTTGCGCTGACGTGGCTGGCCACCGCCAAAGCCTCCAAATCCACTGTGACCTCCGAAAATATCTCCAAACATAGAGAAGATATCATCCATAGACATACCCTGTCCGCTGAATCCGCCAAAACCGCCTGCTCCTGCAGCTCCATCTACGCCGGCATGTCCAAACTGGTCGTAGCGAGCACGTTTGTCAGGGTTACTCAGTACTTCGTAAGCTTCTGCTGCTTCTTTAAACTTTTCTTCAGCTTCTTTATCACCCGGGTTTTTATCAGGGTGATATTGAATTGCTTTTTTTCGGTATGCTTTTTTTATTTCATCCGCTGAGGCACTTTTGTCGACTCCCAGCACTTCATAATAATCTCTCTTTGCCATATTCCTTACGCTTAATTACTGTGCAACCACTACTTTTGCATGTCTGATCACCTTGTCATTCAGTTTATATCCTGTTTGTACACAGTCCAAAACTTTACCTTTCTGAGCTTCTTCTGGAGCTGGTACCAATGCAATTGCTTCATGGAAATCAGTATCGAAAGCCTCACCTACAGGTTCCATTTTTTGCAAACCTTCCTGTGACAGTGTTTTAAGGAATTTCTGGTGTATTAAATCTATTCCATCGTACATAGCCTGAATATCATCCAGCTTTTGCATATTGGCTAGAGCACGTTCCAAATCATCCAATATAGGAAGAATAGCAGAAATTGCTTTTTCACCACCATTTTTAATAAGCTCTGCTTTTTCTTTCAAAGTACGTTTACGGTAATTGTCAAACTCAGCCGATAGACGCAGATACTTATCTTTCTGGTCTTCTATTGTCTGCTGGGCTTCTTCAAGCTGCTTTTGCAATTTTTCTTCTTCACTAAGCTCTTTTTCTTCTTGAGTAGCCTGTTCTTCTGAAGTCTGTTCTGCAGTTTTGTTTTCAGCAGTTTCTTCCGCGTGCTGATCCTTCAAAATTTCTTCCTCTTGTAAATTTTGGTTTTCTGTTGTATTCATATAGTTATTTTTTTTATTCAAAAGTGAAAATAAAGATGCTTTCTGTTGAAGCTAATTATATTACAGCAAATAGTGTGCCTTTATACCTTATTTTGTAGAAAATAATTAGTAAAAGGAAAAATGTGACACTATGGCAGACTTTTACGAACGTTTTCCGTAAAGTTTGTCAATTAAGTCATTTCTGCCTATTTTGCGCAACTCATTGATAATGTTCTTGCGTTCCTCGGGCTTGTACCAGAAAAAGAACATGCGTTGAGCCAATTTCTGCTTAGGTGTTTTTGCAGAATATACCGGCTCTAGTGTATAAGGATGATACCCTGTATACCAAGCTTCGGTCGCTACTGTCATAGGAGTAGGAGTGAAGTCCTGAACCTGCTCCAGATGAAAGTCCAGTTTTTTAGTGATAACTGCCAACTCAGCCATATCTTCTTCTGTACATCCCGGATGGCTGCTTATAAAGTAGGGGATGATTTGCTGCCTCATATTATGCGCCTTGTTCAGTTGGTCAAATATCTTTTTGAATTGATAGAACTGCTCAAAAGGAGGCTTACGCATCATATATAGAACATGGTCGCTTGTATGTTCCGGTGCCACTTTTAGTCTGCCACTCACATGTTTTAATATCAGTTCCTTGGTATATTCTTCCGTACTTTTGTTAATAGCAGGGTCCTTACTTTTATGCAACAGTAAGTCATACCTTACCCCACTGCCAATAAAGCTCTTTTTTATACCTGGCAATGCATCAACGGCATGATAGATGTCCAATAAGGGTCGGTGGTCAGTGTTAAGATTCGGACAAACTTTAGGATGGATACAAGACGGGCGTTTGCATTTACTGCACAATTTCGTATCATTTCCTTTCATCATATACATATTGGCCGACGGACCTCCCAAATCGCTGAGGTATCCTTTGAAATCAGGCATTTCTGTTATGGCCTTTACTTCCTTCAGGATACTTTCTTTACTGCGGCTTACAATGAATTTTCCCTGGTGTGCCGAAATGGTACAAAACGCACATCCGCCAAAACAGCCCCGATGGAGGTTGACGGAGAATTTAATCATGTCGAATGCAGGGATACGCTTATTCTTATATTTAGGATGTGGTAGTCGTGTATATGGTAAATCAAATGACATGTCCAGTTCACCCTGGGTCATGGGTGGGAAAGGAGGATTTACAACGACTGTTTGTTTGCCTACATCCTGTAAAATTCGGGCAGCTTGATATTTATTCGACTCTTCTTCAATATGCCTGAAATTTTCTGCCTGTTTTTTCTTGTCTTTCAGGCAAGTTTCATGCGAGTGTAACCAAAGGTCATCTTCATTAGGCTTGAAAGATTCTTTTGCTGTCAGGTAGGCAGTCTGTGGCACATCCAGTGGTATTTCCGGCTTTTCGGCCAACTTTTTACACAGTTCTGTTATTGGCTTTTCTCCCATGCCATAAATCAGTAAGTCGGCTCCAGACTCAACCAGAATAGATGGCTTTACCTTATCTGCCCAATAGTCATAATGTGTCAGGCGGCGAAGAGAAGCCTCTATACCCCCTAAAACAACAGGTACATCCGGATACAATCCTTTCAATATACGTGTATAGACAATGCTGGGATACTCCGGACGCATGTCATGCCGTCCGTCCGGAGTATAAGCATCTTCGCTTCGCAAACGTTTGTTTGCGGTATACTTATTTACCATGCTGTCCATACATCCGGCAGAAACGCCGAAAAATAAGCGTGGTTTGCCCAATTTCTTAAAATCTCTAAGGTCATCTCGCCAGTTAGGCTGGGGGATAATGGCTACTTTCAGTCCTTGAGATTCTAGCAATCTGCCGATTACAGCTGCCCCAAATGAAGGATGGTCCACATAAGCATCACCACTGAATAAGATGATGTCCAGTTCATCCCATCCTCTCATCTCTACTTCCTTTTTGGTCGTAGGCAGCCAGTCTGTTAATTTAAATTCTTTCAAATAGCATTGGTTTTATACCTGAAACCGGTTATTTCAAAGAATTGTTTTCCCTGTTTCAGGCTTGGGTTTCTATATCTTTTTCTTTATTCTCTTGTTCTTGTTCCCAGTCAACATACAATAAGATTAACTGGTGAAGCCCGAACGCTTTCATATTGTTATGGTAGATTACATCAATGCAAAGATCCAGTAGCTCTTTGTTGTTTCCGTCTTGTGATGTAATCAATGATCTGATGTTTAGTTTTAGTTTATCCAACACAGCCTCGTCAATGATACCATTGCTGTCTATCAAGTGTTGAAACAGAGCATATTTACGGATTGTTTGAAGGTTTTCTTCCGAAATTTCCATACTGCGTGTGCCCGAAGCATTTGTTTGTATTGTGTACATAGTCTTTATTGTTTATAGGTTTACTATAAGCAAAGTTAGACGTTTTTCCGGAATAACCTCTTTTTCGTATCATTATTTTTCAAAGAAGTCAAGGGCTGCTTTCATTATCCGGGTTCGCTGAAGTTCACTCTCCACACACTCCAAAGGAAATCCCATAACAAATGTTTTATATTTTCCGTTATATGCGATGCCTGCACTTGTATTCCCATTTTGATAAGCAAAGACTGAATAAGCTGGAGAAGCCGGTACCAGACAATCCGGATTCGGAATTGCGTAGACTTGTTCGTTCATTCTCCCTGGCAGTGTCATTTGCTGGTTTAACCCGTAAACCTTGTTCTTTTCTGTAATAGGGATGCTTCCTCCATAACTGTATTTTAGAATGCCGGATGTAAATTGCAATGCGGCCGGACTGTTCATGCTTCTGCCGATATAAGCTCCGCTGATGAATAAATTTCCGTTGCGCTGACAGTAATCGGCTAGTAATCTCTGCATTGCAGGTGATATCCCTTTCAGTTCAGCACCGTATATCAGGTCTACAACGGGA
>ENA-UOJO01002468-UOJO01002468.1-human-gut-metagenome-genome-assembly--contig:-P57-NODE-2468-length-19547-cov-4.862559_pt1 | contig 19547 bp, 13 predicted proteins | sample MGYA00242351_ERZ723898 | MGnify/ENA metagenome assembly ERZ723898 | reverse complement strand
AGCTTGGAATTCCGATGGGATTCCTTCCGGAAATATGTGACTGTGATCATGTGGTAGGCACTGTCACCGCGAAGGCAGCAGCAGAGTGTGGACTTGCCGAGGGAACACCGGTTGTTGCCGGTGGACTTGATGCTGCATGCGGAACGCTTGGAGCTGGTGTGATCCATACAGGAGAAACACAGGAACAGGGAGGACAGGCCGGGGGAATGAGCATTTGTACAGATGAGTACAAAGCTGATCCAAGGTTGATCCTCAGTTATCATGTTGTTCCGGGCAAGTGGCTCCTTCAGGGAGGAACTACCGGAGGCGGTGGAGTCATGCGCTGGTTTGAACATGAATTTGCAGACTATGAGCGTATGATGAAAGAAGAGACAGGAGCTTCATCACTGGATCAGCTTAATGAAATCGCAGAAAAAGTAGCCCCGGGGTGCGATGGAATGGTATTTCTTCCATATATGTCCGGAGAGCGCTCACCAATCTGGAATCCGTATGCAAAAGGTGTTTTCTACGGCCTGGATTTTGCCAAGACCAAGGGACATATGGTGCGTGCCTGTATGGAAGGAGTGGCTCTTTCCCTGAGACATAACCTGGAAGTTGCAGAGGAAGCCGGAGCGGAGGCAGAAGTTCTGAGAGCTATGGGTGGATCTGCGAATTCTTTACTCTGGACACAGATTAAATCCGATATCACAGGTAAACCGATCGTTGTTCCGGCATCTGATACGGCTACGACACTTGGAGCAGCAATCCTTGCAGGCGTAGGAGTTGGATTCTATAAGGATTATGATGAGGCAGTTTCACTTACTGTCAAAGAAACCCGCCGTCATGAACCAAGTCCGGAGAACAAAGCAGTTTATGATAAGACTTATCAGACTTATCTTGAACTCTATAAGTCCCTGGCCCATATGATGACCGCGAAATAAAAACATGTTATTAAAGGAGAGGTATATATTATGAAAGCAGCAGTAGTAGTTGCAAATGAAGATGTACAGTATCAGGAAATTGAAGAACCAAAGGTAACAAAGGGCGCCGTAAAGATTAAAGTCAGATATTCCGGCATCTGCGGATCTGACATCCCGCGTGTTCTGAATCATGGCGTACATTTTTACCCGATCGTTCTCGGTCATGAATTTTCCGGTGATGTAGTAGAAGTCGGTGAAGGTGTAACAAAGGTAAAAGTTGGCGACCGTGTATCCGGAGCACCACTTCTTCCATGCATGAAATGTGACGACTGCCAGAAGGGCAACTTCTCCCTTTGCAAACATTACAGCTTTATCGGTTCCAGACAGCAGGGAAGCAACGCAGATTATGTTGTAGTTCCGGAGCAGAATGCTGTTCCGTTTGACAAGAGCGTTTCCTATGAGCAGGGCGCAATGTTTGAGCCTGCAACTGTGGCTATCCATGGTGTATTCCAGAACGATTATCATGGCGGAGAGTATGTAGCAATCCTCGGCGGCGGTACAGTCGGAATGTTCACTATGCAGTGGACAAAAATCTTCGGATCAAAGAAAGTTGTTGTATTCGATATCAGCGATGAGCGTCTTGATCTTGCAAAACGCCTTGGTGCAGATGAAGTCATCAATACAAAAGAAGACGGTTACATGGAAAAAGCAATGGCGATCACCGGCGGCAAAGGATACGGATTTGTATTCGAGACAGCAGGACAGGTTCCAACCATGCATATGGCCTTCGAACTTGCTGCAAACAAAGCTCATGTATGCTTTATCGGTACTCCACATGAGAATCTGACCTTCACACCTGCGCAGTGGGAAAACATGAATCGTAAAGAGTTCAAACTGACCGGTTCCTGGATGTCCTACAGTGCGCCATTCCCGGGACGTGAATGGGATCTGACAGCGCATTATTTTGCAACAGGCCAGCTGAAATTTGATCCGGGCTTCGTTTACAAAAAGATCCCGATGAGCCAGGCACAGGAAGCATTCCAGTTATTTAAGACACCGGGACTTGTAAAAGGAAAGATTCTCTTATCAAACGAGGAAGAGTGAAAATGATACTGACAGTGACATTAAATGCCGCAATCGACAAAAGATATGTGGTAGATGATTTTAAAACAGGCGAAGTAAACCGCGTACGGGAATGTTCTTACGTTCCCGGGGGCAAAGGCCTGAACGTATCCAAACCGGCATCCATTTACGGGGCAGAGGTTGTTGCTACCGGATTTGTGGGCGGCCATGCAGGAAACTATATCGAAGATGCGCTGAAACCATTCGGCATCAAAGGTGATTTTTATCATGTGAGTGCAGAGAGCAGGTCCTGCATCAATATCTGGGATGAGGTAAATCATGTGCAGACAGAATTTCTGGAGCCGGGATTTACATTGACAGAAGAAGATTTTGCCGGATTCGAAAAGAAATTCAGAGAACTGGTAAAAGATGCAGACGTTGTATCCATGTCCGGCAGTGTGCCGAAAGGACTTGACGGAACAGCATACCAGAGACTGGTCGGGATCGTAAAAGAAGCCGGCAGACCGGTAATCCTTGATACGAGCGGTAAGCTTCTGGAGATGGGCATCGAGGCATGCCCGACACTGATCAAACCAAACATTGATGAGATCCGTATGCTGACCGGTAAACCCTGCGATGACATGCAGGATATCATTGATGCGGCAAAAACGATTCACGCAAATGGCGTGGAGATCGTTGCGGTTTCACTTGGCGCAGACGGTTCGCTGGCAGTGGGGGAGGAAGGAATCTTCCGTGCAATCGTTCCGAAGATCAATGCAGTCAATACCGTAGGATGTGGTGATTCCATGATCGCCGGATTTGCACTGGGCTTAAGCGAGGGACTTTCTCTCGAAGAAACATTAAGAAGAGCAAGCGCAATCTCCGCGGCAGCAGCGATGCGTGAAGAGACTGGATTCTTTGTAATGGAAGATATGGAAAAACTGTTACCGCAGATTGCTATACAAAGACTTTAAAATTTATAATGCGGTCATGCCTGCATGACAAAGCATTTGAATTTGAAAGGTGTCAAACATTAAGCTAACGAAAACTATATAATCAAAATCAGGAGGAAATAAAAATGGCAGAATTTATCGATCCGGCAATCGTGCCGAAAGTAACACTTCCGTCAGGAGAAGAAGTACCATGTATGGGTATGGGAACATTTGGTTCTGACAGGGTAAACGCAGAAGATGTATCTGCAGCAGTTGCAGGAGCAATCCGCAGCGGATATCGTATGTTTGACTGTGCAGCATGCTATGGAAATGAGCATCAGATCGGTGAAGTTTTTGAAGCAGCAATCAAAGAAGGCGTCGTAGAAAGAAAGGACCTCTTCATCATGACAAAAGTATGGAATGACATGCACAGAAAAGTAGAAGAAGCATGCACAAAGAGCATTCAGGATCTGAAATGCGACTATGTGGATCTGTACTTCATTCACTGGCCATTCCCGAATTACCATGCACCATTTTGTGATGTGGATTCCAGAAATCCGGATTCCAGACCGTTCAGCGTAGAAGAATTCATGGATACCTACCGTCAGTGCGAAGAGCTGGTAGAAAAAGGAAAAATCCGTTACATCGGTATTTCCAACATGACCATTCCGAAACTGGAAGCAGTTCTTCCATTAATGAAAATCAAACCTGCAGCATGTGAACTGGAACTTCATCCATGCTTCCAGCAGCAGGAGCAGTATGATTATCTTGTTGCACACAACATTCAGCCGGTAGGATATATGCCACTTGGTTCACCAAGAAGACCGGAAAGAGATATCTGCCCGGAAGATGTTGCTGATATGCAGACACCGGAAATGCAGGAGATTGCAAAAGCACATGGTGTTCATCCGGCACTGATCGCTCTGAAATGGGCTCATCAGAGAGGAGAAATCTCCATTCCGTTCTCAGTACATAACTATGTAAGCAACCTGAAATGCGTCACAGAAGATCCGCTGACCGATGAGGAAATGGCAAAGATCGGTACACTCGAAAAAGGAAACAGACTGGTTAAAGGCCAGGTATTCCTGTGGGAAGGCGCAAAAGACTGGCATGATCTGTGGGATGAAGAGGGATATATTGTAAAATAAGGGAACTGCCCTCAGACCCGTTAAATAATTTGACAATTAAAAAAACTTGCGAGGGGAGTGCGCTCACAGTTGCGAAGGCCGCTCTCCCCTCGCGCACCCCACCGGGCCACGCAAAGCAAGCGCCTGTGTGGGGTATTTTATTGGGAAAATAACATGGTGGAGATGTGATTATGCTATATCCTTTTTATTGTATTTTTTTTAACAAAACTCCCACATTTCCTGTACCCAAACACCCCAAATCATGTTACAATAAAATACTGGGAAATATCCAGAAGTACATGAATTGATATAGATGGGGGAGCAAAATACATGTATCGAATACTACTTGTAGATGACGAAATCCTTGTTCGTGATGCCATCAAAGAAAACATCGACTGGAAAAGTCTGGACTGTGAACTTGTGGGTGACTGCGAAAACGGCAAACAGGCATCAGAATTTGTAAAAGAACATCCCGTGGACATTGTTCTGACAGATATTCTCATGCCATATATGGACGGTATGGAACTCAGTAAATTTCTGCATGACAATTATCCGGATGTCGTGATCGTGATATTCAGCGGCTTCGGCGAATTTGAATACGCCAAAAAGGCTATCCAGTATGGTGTCAGCGAATACCTTCTGAAACCGGTGACTGCCATGGAACTTACCGGAGTGATCAATAAAATGAAAGAAAAAGTCGATCAGCTTCGCCGTGAAAAAAACAAAATGAACAAGCTGACCGAAAATTCAGAGAAATACCGCAAAAATGTACAGGTAATCCGTTCTAAAAACATGGAGGCTCTGGTCAATTGTACCACCGATGTGAGCAAAAGCATCCAGCGCCTTGCAGAGATGGGAATCGACATTTCTGCAATCAGCTATCGTGTGGCTCTTTTTGATATCGACCTTTATTCAGGAATGTATGAACTGGATACCGAAAAACAGCAGGAAAGTGCACTCATGGCATTTGTTCTCTACAATATCAGCGATGAGATCGTGACACGTGAAGAAGCAGGATTTGCATATCAGGAAGGGAACAATCGTGTCGGAATCCTGTTTCAGGAAAAATGGAGCCGCAACTTCACCGAAAAGACAAGAGAAATCTGTCGGGAAATTCAGGAGAAGACAAAAGAAGTTATGGGATTTGACGTATCTATGGGAATCGGTAAATGGGTGAAGAAACCGGAAGAACTGGTACAGTCCCACAACATGGCACAGGATACCCTGCAGTACCGTTACCTTCTGGGAGGGAATCTTCTTATTGATATGGAAGAAAAACATCCGGTACAGGAAATCTCGATAGATGAACCGCTTTCTGTTTTGAAAGAAGCATTAAAAACCGGGCAGGAAGACCTGGTCTTTCAGACGCTTGTATCAATTGAAGATTTGATTCGTAATGCACTGATGCAAAAAAGCCGTGCCTGTATGTATCTTCAGCAGGTTATACGAACCATGGACAATGCCTGCGAAGATGTTTCAGCAGATATGGAGCAGATCCGGGAAGGCCGAGATGAACTGATCCGCGAGATCACTGATCAGAAGTTTTTCGGAGAGGCATGCGAAGTAGTTGCACGCCATACAAAACGTGTGATCAGTATTCTTTCTGCAATGAATACGTCAAGCAGTGAGCGTCAGGCACGTCTTGCAATCGATTATATACAGAAAAATTACATGGTTCCGGATCTCAGCCTGAACAGTATCTGTTCTTATTTAAATATCAGCACCAGTTATTTCAGTACCATATTTAAAGAAGAAACCGGTGAGACCTTTACGGAAGTTCTGATCCGTACCCGTATGGAGAAGGCAAAGGAACTTCTGGAAAATACTACGATGAAAAACTATGAGATTGCTGAAAAAGTCGGATTTTCCGATCCTCACTATTTCGGTATTTCGTTTAAAAAGATGACAGGCTATACACCGACAGAATATGCAAGGGAGAAACGCCGATGAAAAAAAAGAATCTGTCAGCAAGATTTATCGGAAGATTCAGCAGTATTCAGAGTGTTATTTTTGCGACGGTAGCCGTTCTGGTTCTGAGTGCCGTTGTGATCGTGACAGGTGTCTCGATGCGTTTTACAAATACTTCTATTTTTGAAAACTCTTCACAGTATACACAGACAATCATCCAGCAGATGAACCAGAACATTGACTCCTACATCGATTACATGGAAAATATTGCCTATCTGATTTCGAGCAACGAGGATGTCCAGGACTATCTTTTTTCAGACGAAATTGACAGCGAAGGACGTTATCGTATCCTGAAACAGTTTGAGACCATTCTGGACAGCCGAAGCGATATTCGAAATGTAGGAATCATCAGTAAAAGCGGCAGGATGCTTATTAATAATGGAAGCAAATCTGTTAATCATGATCTGAATATCAATACACAGGAATGGTATACGCAGGCGCTGAACAGTCCGGAAGGACCGACACTGACCTCTTCTCATGTGCAGCATATTATCAGTGGGGAACGTCCGTGGGTGATTACTTTAAGCCGTGGAATCCGTGACCGCAGCGGCAGCGGAGAAAAAGAAGGCGTCTTTTTTATTGATCTGAATTACAGTGCGATCAGTGGACTTTGCGACCAGAGTACAGTAGGAACAAAAGGATATGCATTTATCCTTGATGCAAAGGGAAATATTGTCTATCATCCACAGCAGCAACAGCTTTATAACGAACTTCAGACGGAGAATATCAGCCTGATCATGGATACAGATGATGATACAGTACTGACCGGAACAGGGAATAACGGAAAATTATATTCCATTTCCAGATCGGATAAAACCGGATGGACTGTTGTTGACTGTACCAATGTCCGCGAACTCCTCAGCAAAAGCCGTCAGGCGCAGAGTATTTATGTGTTGACAGCGGTCGTTCTGGTGATCGTGGCGCTTCTTTTTTCCAGATTTATGGCAAGAAGTATCACACTTCCAATCCAGAAGCTGCGAGATTCCATGAAAAAAGTTCAGGAAGGAGATTTCAGCGTTTCTGATGTTGTTGTAGATTCCAGAAATGAAATCGGCAGCCTGACAAAGTCATTTGATGTGATGACACGCCGTATTCAGGAACTGATGGAGCAGAATGTCCATGAGCAGGAACAGAAACGAAAGAGCGAGCTGAAAGCACTTCAGTCTCAGATCAATCCACATTTCCTTTACAACACGCTGGATTCTATCATCTGGATGGCTGAAGGAAAGAAAAACGAAGAAGTTGTCCTGATGACAGCTTCGCTTGCAAGACTTCTCCGTCAGAGCATCAGCAATGAGGATGAAGTTGTTCCGATCGCCAATGAAGTGGAATATGCACGAGGCTATCTGACAATTCAGAAGATGCGCTACAAAGACAAACTGGAATTCCAGATTGAGGTAGATCCTTCTATATTACATATTCCGCTGATCAAACTGGTACTCCAGCCGATCATTGAGAATGCGATTTATCATGGACTGAAGTACAAAGAGAGCAAAGGACTTCTTATTATAAAGGGATTTCCAAAAGACGGAAATGCTGTTCTTCAGGTCATTGACGATGGTGTCGGAATGGATGAAGAAACGCTGGCTCATATTTATGACCGCCACAAAGTAAATTATCATTCCAACGGAGTCGGTGTCTACAATGTACAGAAACGACTGAAGCTTTATTATGGAGAAGACTACGGAATCACATATGAGAGCACCCCGGGCAAAGGTACGACAGCAACGATCACGATTCCGGGCAGACAGGAGGGCCAGAAATGAAAAAAAGAAAAAAATGGATGAGTATCTGCCTGGTTGTCTGTCTGATCGGAGGAATCGGAGGCGCTGCGTGGTATCGCCAGAGAAAGCTTGAAGAAAGAAGACTGTCCCTTGTTTATATTCCGAAAGTTGAGGACAGCACAAATGATTTCTGGAAAGCACTGATTCTGGGAACTAAGATGGCGGCGAAAGAATACAATGCCGATATTGAGATTAAAGCACCAAATGAAGAAAACGATATTGAGCGGCAGAATGAACTTCTGAAAGAAGCTATTTCTGAAGAACCGGATGCAATCCTTTTTTCACCATCCAGTTTTACAGAATCCAATGATCTTCTGAAAGAGGCGAAAGAAAAAGGTATCCGCATCAGCTTTATCGATTCTTATACTGAGGAGAAAGTACAGGATCTGACGGTAGCGACAGATAACCTCGAGGCAGGAGAAAAACTGGGGAAATTTGCATCAACACTTCTTGGTCCGGATGATCAGATTGCGATCGTTGCCCATGTCAAAGGAGTATCAACTGCAGTCGAGCGTGAAGAAGGCTTCCGCAAAGGACTCGGAGATCTGGCAAAAAATATTGTTGAAGTAGTTTACTGCGATTCCCAGTATGAGAAATCGCGTAAACTTACGCAGGAGCTTATGGAAAAATATCCAAATCTCAAGATGGTTGCCGGAATGAATGAGTATTCGTCTGTCGGAGCGGCGCGGGCAGTAAAAGCGGCCGGAGCCAAAGACAGAATCCAGGTAGTCGGCGTAGACAGTTCGCAGGAGGCTGTTCAGCTTATGGAAAACGGAGTATTTAAAGGCCTTGTTGTACAGAAAGCTTTTAAGATGGGTTATATTGGTGTAAAAGAGACCATTCTGATGCTCCGCGGTAAGAGCTATGAGAAAGATATAAACTCCGGGTGCGAACTTGTGACACCGGATAATATGTATGACAGTGAAATCGAAAAACTGCTGTTTCCGTTCAATACATTGAAGCTTTCCTAGTAAAATAGTAAAAAAAATATAAAAAGGGTTAAATATTTATGGACGAACCGTAAATATTTAACCTTTTTTTGTAAGATTTTCCATTACAATTGTGCAGTATTCACGGTATTATATAGAAAACGCAAGATGTGTGTCTAAAACTTTTAAGGAGGGCGAAAAATTGGAAAAGCTGAAACAAAATCCAATCGTGAAAAAACTCGGCCTGAACAGGATCTTACTTGTCTGCATCCTGATTCTGATGTTCGTAGTTTTCAAGGTGGTTCTCGGAAGTAAGTTCCCTGTTGGAGACAGTATCAAGTCCACACTGAACTATGTATATTTCCTTGGCTTCCTGTCACTTGGTGTCACATTCGTAATCGCAACAGGAGGAATCGATTTCTCCATCGGACCGGTAATGTTCTGCTGTGCACTCGTTTCCGGTTACTGCATGACAAGCTACAAGGTTCCATGCGCAGCAGCAATGGTAATCTGTGTACTGATCGGTCTTGCATTTGGTATCTTTAACGGATGGCTGGTATCTTACTTATCAGTTCCGGCATTCATTGTATCCATGGCTTCCATGAATATTGCAAAAGGTATCGCATCTGTATTCACAAAAACACAGTCCGTAAGCTGGCCGCTGGCAAGTGACCCGGCAAACGGCTGGTTCCGTAACATCGTATCTTATAAAGGATTTCCGGTAGGTCTGGTAATCTTCCTCGGAGCAGCAATTATCTGTGGAATCATTCTTTACAATACCAAACCTGGACGTTACATCCTCTGCCTCGGATCCAACACAGAAGCCGTAAGACTTTCTGGTGTAGATACAAAGAAATGGAACATGCTTTCTTATGTAATCTGCGGTGTTTTAGTTGGAATTGGAGCACTGTTTTTCGTAGCTACATATACAACCGTTCAGCCTGGTTATGGCGATCAGTACAACAACGAAGCAATCGCTGGTTGTGTAATGGGTGGTACATCCATGGTTGGTGGACTTGCTTCCATCGGCGGTACTGTAATCGGTGTATTTATTATCTCTCTTCTGCAGCAGGGAATCATGGCATTTGGTCTTGGTAAAGGACAGCAGATGATTATCACAGGTATCATCGTAATCGTAGCTGTATATGCCGACGTTTCTGCAAGACGTAGAAAGAACTGATCGAAAGGGAGGATGAAACAATGGGTGACGTTATTTTAACAATGAAGGATATTGATAAGTCCTTTCCTGGTGTTCATGCCCTGGATCACGTTAATTTCGAAGTAAGACGCGGCGAAGTACATGCACTTATGGGAGAGAACGGTGCCGGTAAATCAACACTGATGAAAGTTCTTACCGGTATTTATCAGAAGGATTCCGGTTCTATTACATACAAAGGTCAGGAAGTGGCTTTCCACAATACACGTGAGGCACAGGACAATGGTATCGTAATCGTACATCAGGAATTAAATATGGTCGGTGACCTGACTGTTGCACAGAACATCTTTATCGGACGTGAGCCGAAAAAGGGTATCCGTGTAGCCGATAAGAAGATGATCGAAGATTCAAAGAAATTGTTCAAGGATCTGAACATCGAGATCGACCCAAGAGAAAAGATGAGCAACTTAACAGTTGGTAAACAGCAGATGTGTGAGATCGCAAAAGCTATTTCCCACAAAGCAGAAGTTATCATCTTCGATGAGCCGTCAGCAGCTCTTACAGAAAAAGAAATCGCTGACCTGTTCGTAATCATCAGAGATCTTCGTGAGAAGAACCTCGGTATCGTATATATCTCACATCGTATGGATGAGATCAAAGTCATCACAGACCGTGTAACAGTCATGCGAGATGGTGGATATGTAGGAACTCTGATTACAAAAGACAGTACAAAAGAAGACATCATCAACATGATGGTTGGTCGTGTTATTTATGAAGATCCTAAGGAACACAGCATGGTAGCACCGGATGCACCGGTAGTTCTTAAAGTAGAACACCTGAATGCCGGTAAGATGGTTCAGGACGTAAGCTTCGAACTGAGAAAAGGTGAGATCCTTGGTTTCTCCGGTCTGATGGGTGCAGGACGTACCGAAACTGCAAGAGCACTGTTTGGAGCCGATCCGAAACAGAGCGGAAAGATTTCCATTATGGACAAACAGAGCGGACAGCTCAAAGAAGTAACTATCCGCACCCCACAGGATGCTGTTAAATGTGGTATCGGTTATCTGTCTGAGGACAGAAGAAGATATGGTGTTGTTGTTCAGAAATCTGTAAATGAAAATACAACACTGGCAACGATGGAGCAGTTCACAAGTGGAATCTTAATCAATAAAGCAAAAGAAAAAGAAGTTTCTGAGAAATACATCAAAGAACTTGCTACAAAGACACCGAGCGGAGACCAGTTGGTTGTTAACCTTTCCGGTGGTAACCAGCAGAAAGTCGTTATTGCAAAGTGGCTTACCCGCGACAGTGATATCCTGATCTTCGATGAGCCGACAAGAGGTATCGATGTCGGTGCGAAGAACGAAATTTACAAGTTAATGAGTAAACTGGCAGCAGAAGGAAAATCTATTATCATGATTTCTTCTGAAATGACAGAGATTCTCCGTATGAGTGACCGTATCATTGTAATGTGTGAAGGTAAAGTGACAGGAAATATTGATATTTCTGAGGCAACACAGGAACACATCATGGATAAGGCAACAAGAAATATCAATTAAGGGGAGGACAGTCATGACTAAGAAGAAAAAAAGTATTATAAGTGATCAGAGATTTATTGTTTTACTTGTTATCATTGCACTGTCTGCAATCTTCTCTATTATGAGTAAGGAGTTCAGACAGTATACAACAATTTTAAGTATGTTGGACTTTTCTTACTATGATCTTCTGATGGCAATCGGTGTTACATTCCCTCTTATCACTGGTGGTGTAGACCTGTCAATCGGAACCGGTATGGTGTGTTACGCACTGATCGCCGGAACAATGGTAAGAAGCCACGGATGGCCGGTAGCAGCAGCTATGGTACTTTGCCTGGTACTGGGAATTGCGATCGGAGCACTGAATGGTGTCCTGATCGGAATCATGAACCTGCCGCCATTCCTTGCAACTCTTTGTACATGTATGATTACCCGTGGTGCCGGCTCTCTCTGCAGTGCTACACCATGGCCGGGACTTACACAGGATGGTGGATGGTTCCACACAATCTTCAAGATTACAGTTGGTACAGGAAGAAGCGCTTCCCGTTACCCGATTGGTTTCCTGTGGATGATCATTCTGGTACTGTTGATGGAATTCGTTCTGAATCATACAAAATTCGGACGTTACACTATCGCAATCGGTTCCAATAAAGAAGCAGCAGCTCTTTCAGGAATCAACGTAAAATTCTACCATGTAATGGTTTATGTAGTATGTGGTCTGTTTGTAGGTCTTGCAGCTATCGCTTATGCAGCAGTTACACCTACTGTACAGCCTGGTACCGGTGCCGGACTTGAAATGGATGCGATCGGCGGTGTATTCGTCGGTGGTGTTGCAGCAACCGGTGGTTACGGTTCCGTAATCGGTACATTTGTTGGTATCTTTGTCATCATGCTTCTGAAAACAGGTCTTCCATATGTCGGCCTGCAGGCAAACTGGCAGCAGATCATCACAGGTCTTGTACTTATCATCGCAGTCCTGATCGATATCGTCAAAGAAAAGAAAAAAGCTGCTATGTAAGCAGTATAAAATCAAAGCGGATTACTGATATCCGCTTTGACAACCAAAATTTCATAAGGATGTGGGGCGTCAGAAATTTCCTACTGACGTATCATCATAATAAAAAACTATATAATTTATAAGGAGGAAGTAAATTATGAATTTCAAAAAAGTAGTAGCATTAAGCATCTGTGCAGCAATGGTAGCAGGTATGTCTGCATCAACAGTTATGGCCGCTGATCTTCCGGATCAGTTCAAAGATCTCAAAGCAAACGAAGCTTATGAGTTCCCGATGATGGTTAAATCTTTCCAGTCCACATACTGGGATGCAGCTCAGGAAGGTATGAAGAAGGCTGCTGAAGAACTTGGTGTTACTTATACAGCACAGGGACCGAACAGTGAGTCCGATATCGCTGACCAGGTTAACATGGTTAACACAGCAATCGCTTCCAGCCCGGCTGGATTAGGTCTGGCAGCTTGTGATACATCTTCTGTACTTGACGCTCTTCAGGATTGCGCTGACAAAGGAATCCCGGTTGTAACATTTGATACAGGTATCGCAGATGCTCCGGAAGGATCTATCGCTTGCGAAGTTTGTACAGACAACGCACAGGCTGGTTCTGTAGCAGCAGAAAATATGTATAATGCAATCAAAGATGTTGTAGCTAACGCTGACGGACAGGTTGTTATCGGTGAAGTTAACCAGGATGCTACAGCTCAGAACATTCAGCAGCGTGGTGGCGGATTCATCGACAAAATGATCGAACTGCTTCAGGCTGATGGCAAAACAGTAGCAGTTGCAGGTAACGAATTCTATGTAAACGCAGCTAAAGGTGCTGATGCAACAGAAGCTGATGCAGATGTTGTTATCCAGGTAGCTGTTCCGGCACAGACAACTGTAGAGCTTTGCTCCAATGAAGCTCAGGCTATCCTTTCCAAAGAAAACTGCATCGCTATCTTCGGTTCCAACCAGACAGCAGCAGAAGGTGTTCTTGCAGCTAACGCAAACCTGAACGTTCTTGGTTCTGATGCAGCTAACGGCGACGTTATCGGTGTTGGTTTCGATGCTGGTTCTATTATCAAAGCAGCAGTTCAGGATGGAACATTCCTTGGTGCAGTTACACAGTCTCCTCTGATGATGGGCTACTATGCAATCTACGCTCTGACAGCAGCAGCTAACGGACAGGAACTTGAAGATGTTCCTACAGATGGTTACTGGTATGATTCCACAAACATGGACGACGAGACAATCGCTCCAAACCTGTACGACTAATATGAATGGCTAAAACGAACGCAATTTCTAACAAGAAATGCGTAGACTGCTTGCAGGCTTAAGTATTTCTTGAAGAAATTATGTGAGCGCAGCGAACACCGAGGAATCGCAAGATTTCGAGGTAGCGTTCGGTAATAAATAAGCTATTAATGGGTGAAAACCCCCAGGGCAGTGCCCTGGGGGCTTTTTAAGTACAGAATGAAATGCAGCTCGATTATGCGATGCTGAGTACAGCAAATAAAGACACTTTTTTTCACAAACAAGGTTCTTAACATCTGTATTTTTTTAGGATAATATGTTATTATCAAATATGAAAGAACCCGTTTTGTTACAGCGTTTTGCACAAAGCAGACGACTGTACATATCTTACATATTCAGGAGGATTTTACAATGGCAACTTATTATGCAGCAGTAGATATGGGTGCATCCAGCGGACGTCTGATCCTTGGCCATATGGAAAACGGAAAGATCGAACTCGAAGAAATCCATCGTTTTGAGAATGGAATGGTTAAGAAAGACGGCGAACTCTGCTGGGAATTTGACCGTATCTTCAAAGAAATCGTAACAGGTCTTAAGAAATGCAAAGAGATCGGCAAGATCCCGGTAAGCATGGGCGTAGATACCTGGGGTGTTGACTTTGTCCTTCTCGACAAAGACGAAAAAGTAATCGGAAATACAGTAGGATATCGTGACCATCGTACAGAAGGTATGGACGAAGAAGTTTACAAGACTATTTCTCTCGAAGAACTGTATGCAAGAACCGGTATCCAGAAAGCCATCTTCAATACTGTATATCAGTTAATGGCAGTTAAGAAAAAACATCCGGAATATCTTGAGCAGGCTGAAGCACTGCTTCATGTACCGGATTACTTCCACTATCTGCTGACAGGCCAGAAGACATGCGAATATACAGAAGCTACTACCGGTCAGCTTGTAAATGCAGAAACAAAAGACTGGGATTATGAAATTATCGACAGACTCGGATATCCGAGAAGAATTTTCCAGAAACTGATCATGCCTGGAACAAGCATTGGACATCTTAAAGAAGAACTTCAGAAAGAAGTCGGATTTGATGTAGAAGTAGTTGCACCGGCAACTCACGACACAGGATCTGCTGTACTTGCAGTACCGGCAAATGATGATGACTTTATTTACATCAGCTCCGGTACATGGTCTCTGATGGGTATCGAAAGAAAGACTCCGGACTGCTCACCGAAGAGCTGTGAACTGAACTTCACAAACGAAGGTGGATATGCAGGACGTTTCCGTTACCTCAAGAACATCATGGGTCTCTGGATGATCCAGTCTGTACGTCATGAAGTAAATGATAAATATAGTTTTGCAGAGATCTGCGCAATGGCAGAAGAAGCAAAGGATTTCCCGTCCAGAGTAGATGCAAATGACGAGTGTTTCCTTTCTCCTGAGAACATGACAGAAGAAGTCAAAGACTACTGCCGCAGAACAGGACAGAAAGTTCCGGAAACAATGGGTGAGATCGCAACTGTTATCTACACCAGTCTTGCAGAATGCTATGCAAAGACAGCAAAAGAACTGGAAGAAAGCACAGTAAGAACCTATAGCCGTATTCATGTAGTAGGCGGTGGTTCCAACGCAGGATACCTCAACGAACTGACAGCAAAAGCAACAGGCAAAGAAGTTCATGCAGGTCCTGGCGAAGCAACTGCAATCGGTAACATTACCGCACAGATGCTTAAAGCCGGAGAGTTTAAATCCGTAGAGGAAGCTCGTACAACAATCCACGAGTCCTTTGGAATTAAAATCTATAAATAAGCAAACCAATATTTTATTTAACAATCAATAGGAGGTTTTACTATGTTAGTAAACACAAAAGCAAAAGTCGGTGTATTCTCTATTGCTTTAAGCGCATACCTGCCTCAGTTTCCGTCACTGGTACCTGAGTTTGAAGCACAGTATGAAGCCTTCAAAAAAACAATTCCGAATACAGTAGAAATCATTGACGGAGGAATGGTTACAACAAAAGAGCAGTCAATGGAAGCCGGAGATAAATTCCGTGCAGCAGACGTTGACCTTGTATTCCTTCAGATGCTGACTTATGCGACATCTTACAATATGCTTCCTGCAATCCGCGATCTGGATGTACCGGTTGTTCTGGTAAACGTTCAGAAACTGAAAGCACTGGATTATGATCATACAGATATCGCTGCATGGCTTGGCGAAGGTTATGCTTGTGGTGCTGTCGGCGAAGCTGTTGCTGACCTCGAGAGAGCAGGCAAGAGACATGCTGTTATCACCGGTGTTGTAGAAGGCGGAGATCCGGCTGTTCAGGCAGAGATCGAAGACTGGTGTAAAGCAGCTCAGGTAAGAAGAAGATTCCGTGATACTAACATTGCTCAGATTGGAAGACCATATCCGGGTATGATGGATCTTTACATTGATGAGACAAACCTGTACAACAGAATGTTCCTGTACACCAAACAGTTTGACTGGGAAAAAATGTGGGCAATCGCTGATGATATTACAGATGAAGAAGCAATCCGTGCAAAAGCACAGGATATTCTTGATACTTTCGACATCGAAGGCGGCGGCACAATCGAAAAAGTATGGGATATGGCAAAATACGTTGTTGCATTTGAGAAATGGGTAAAAGACGAGCATCTTAGCATGGTTGCTTCCCATTACGACGGATTTGCACAGGGTAAAGCAGGTGTCCTTGACAGTATGCTGATTCCGGCATTCTCCATGCTGATCAAACAGGGTACAGCATGCGCCGTTGAAGGTGATATGAAAGTTGCTATGGCAATGAGTATCCTCAAGACAATTTCCGGTACAGGCCAGCTTTCTGAAATGTACTCCATCGACTTCAATGATGATATCTGCATCATCGGACATTCCGGAAGTGGAGATGCTGATATTTCTGATAAGAAACCTACCATGAAGATCGTTCCGGTATTCCACGGCAAAACAGGCGGCGGATACCTGACACAGTTCTATCCATATACAGGTCCGGTTACCTATCTTGCAATCACACAGGATGGCGACGGACACTTCAAATTTGTTGTTGCAGAAGGTGTAAACGAAGATGGACCGATCCTTTCCTTCGGTGATACCAACATGAGAACACGTTTCACATGCGGTGCAAGAGAATTCGTAAATCGCTGGAGCGAAGCCGGCCCGACACATCACATGGCAGCTGCAACAGGAAGACATATTGACACAATTCTGAAGGTTGCCAAGATCTTCAACATACCGGTTGATATCGTTACAAGATAAGAGTTGCCTACCATTTTATTACACATATTCATATTCAAAAAGGAGATCGCTTTTTAAGCGGTCTCCTTTTTTGCAGGTATTCGTATTTCGACTTCTGTGCCGCGGCCGGGCTCGCTGGAATAAGTAAGTCCGTAGTCTGGTCCGTACAGAATCTGAAGACGACGGTGCGTATTGTAAATTGCAATGTTTGTTCCTCCGGAAGTACTGTTCCCGCTGCCGGACAAAATAGTCGGGAGTTTTTCCGGAGTAATTCCGACACCATCATCGGAAATAAGAAGAACAATGTCGTTGCCTTCCATCCAGCCGGTGAGGACAATGGTTCCTGATTTATTATCTGTTTCAAGGATTCCGTGAAGAACAGAGTTTTCGATGATCGGCTGAAGTGTCAGTTTCGGAATGCTGTATTCCAGAAGTTCATCCGGAATATCCGAAATAAAGGAAATGCTGTCATGGTAACGCATGTTCTGAATCAACAGATAGATTGAGACATGTTCCGTTTCTTTGGCAATGGTACTCATGCTTTGCTTGCGGCTGAGTGTCAGCTTATAAAAACGTGACAGGCTCTGAACCGCATTGGAAACTTCGTCGGTGCGCCCCTGCTGTGCGAGCCAGTTGATCATATCCATTGTATTGTAAAGAAAATGTGGATTGATCTGAGCCTGCAGTGAGTGAAACTCTGCAATACGAAGCTCCTCGGCAGATTTTGCCTGTTCTTCCATCAGCTGATCCATTTTTCGTGTCATATAGTTGTATGTATCAATCAGATCACCGATTTCATCATGATAGACGGGGCTTGCCATCGGACTTAACGTGCCTTTTCGTACTTTGCTCATTTGATGGATGACGGAAGAAATACGGTTTGTGATCGATCGCGCCATAAAATGGGCCAGGAACAGGGCACAGATCAGAAATCCGAGATACATAAGTACATACTGGACCATAAGCCCATTACTCTGTGCGATCAGCGGACCGGACGGAAGAACTGTCACCATAAACCATCCTGGCTGTTTGATATTGTAAAATCCGGCATAAACCTTTGTGTCAAGAATATCACGCTCGATAAAATTGTTGGAAGACATAAAAGAGTCTTCAATTGTCTCGTAGTTCAGCAGATAAATTCCGGAAAGGGATTCATCAGAAGAAGCAACAACCGCATTTCGTTCATTGATGATATAGGAAACACTTCCATCAATCGGGAGGTTGTCTTTCAGCATATTGCGCAGGTGGCTGGACGAAGTGTATAAGGCTATGTATGCCTGCCGCGCTTCTCCCTGATAATAAAAAGTTGTGGAAGTGATATATGCCATATCTCCGTAATTTTCCTTCTCGCGTTCGCCCAGATAAAATTCCGGACAGAAAAGCGAACCCTGCTGGGTACCCTGAAAGATACCGTACCAGTAAGTGCCGCGGGCTTTGCTCATCGGAGAAAAATAATCTTTTGTCAGATCATCGGTGAAAAGTCGTACGGACTGCGGCGGAAAGTCCATATAGATCTGGATTCCGGTGATAAGATCAGAAGAAACGAGATCTTTGGCATATTCCTGAAAGTCTTTGGCGGAATCTGTTTCAAGAAACATCTGAAACGGGGAATTGACCGGCTGATGGAACAATGTCTGGAAAAATTTCTGCTCCGCAATTCCATCATGTGCATCGATAACTTTCTGTACAATCTCTTCCACATAAGGTGCGGTCTGGGCACTGGTGTCCTGTTCCTGTTGGATCGTATAAGAGACAACCATGTCGTATAGTCTGCCGTAAAAGAAACCTGCCATCATAATGACCGGGATTGTGGCGGTAATCATCAGAACCAGTGTGAATTTGGAGCTGAGCTTCATGTCACCATAAGCCAGCCGGAGTCTTTGTAAAAATTTCATTGTGTATTCCGCTCCCTGTATTCAGAAGGTGAAAATCCGCTGTATTTCTTGAAACTTTTGCCGAAATAGTTGCCGTCACTGTAGCCGACCCGGGAAGAGATATCAGAGATTTTGAACCGGGCATCTTTGAGAAGCTGCTTTGCTTTTTCCATGCGGTATTCCGTCAGATACTGGTTCAGAGTCTGACCAGTCTCACTCTTAAAAAAGGTACATACATAAGAAGTAGACAGGAAGACGTGTTCGCTGATATCTTTGACGGAAAGCGTCTCATGCATATAATTCTGACTGATATAATCTTTGATCAGAAAGATGGTTGGATTTTCCTGTGAGGAAGATTCTGCCTTGCGGAAAAACTCAGAAGTTTTATCCACGAGTGTCTGATGCAATTCAGGGAAAGTGAAACAGTCGTCAATTGTTTCAGCAATGCTTTCCACATTACCGGAACCTGCAATTTTTTGCTGATGACGTGCATCTTCCAGACAGAGAAAAAGTTTATAATACATATCTTTGACAGGATTCTGCAGAAAACGGTGATTTTTAAAAAAGTTCTGATACAGCGTATCCAGAAACTTTTTGGCGCCATCAGCATCCTGACGTGAAAGAATATCCGCAAAGGAACCGGCAGGAGTATCTGCAAACACATTGGTCTGTACATCCGGGATATTTTCCAGAGATTCCGATGTCAGGAGGGAATTTTCCGGGAAGAACTCTCCGCTCTGCAAAAGGATAACTGCGGAAGTATAAGTCTGGGAGGCTTTT
>ENA-UOJO01002467-UOJO01002467.1-human-gut-metagenome-genome-assembly--contig:-P57-NODE-2467-length-19575-cov-8.497490_pt1 | contig 19575 bp, 22 predicted proteins | sample MGYA00242351_ERZ723898 | MGnify/ENA metagenome assembly ERZ723898 | reverse complement strand
TAGGTCTGGCCGTCCCTGCCGCTGTAACCGTTGTAATAGTCGTTCGTCCCGTTCACACGGCCATCGGTTGTGGTCGATACATTGCCGTACATCCCGTTCGGGCCGACGCGGCCCGTCGCGCTGCACCCGGTCAGCACAAGGCCCAGCAGACAGACTGCCAGCAAGCAGATCAAGATTCGTTTCATATTTGTTTCCTCCCAAACTGAAAAATTTCGTTGCTGACCCTTAGTCTGCCGCATTTTCGCGCCATTATCCGAACTTTTGTAAAAAATCGCTATAAAGCGATTGATTCTTATGAAAGAATTCAGTATAATAATTTAACTATAATAAATGAAGGAGTCGTTCCCATGAAAAAACTCACCGCCAAAAAGGGTGTCGAATGTATGGCCTGTCTCGAGTGCGTTCGTGCCTGCTCCACTGCCTTCTACAAAGAATTTGATCCCGCCAAGGCATGTCTTCAGATCGTCGACCGCAAGGGCGCGGCCAAGCCGATGCTCTGCGTCCAGTGCGGCAAATGTGCCGAAGCATGTCCCAACGGCGCCATCACGCAGAACGCGAAAGGCGTCTACACCGTCAACAAGAAGCTCTGCACCGGCTGCGGCAAGTGCGTCGAGGCATGTCCCTTCGGCGTGATGGTCAAGGCCGAGACGAGTGAATTTGCCTCCAAGTGCATCGCCTGTGGCATCTGCGCCAAGGCCTGTCCCATGGAGCTCCTCGAGGTTGTCGAAAAATAAACTTGAAATCAAAACCGCCCATCCGGAATTCCGGATGGGCGGTTTGCTATGTTTGCTTTAGGCCTTTTTCACAAGCTTGGGGCGCGGCAGCTGCGAGAGCACGATGGCTGCAAACATGATCGCGCAGCCGAGCAGCTCCCGGCCCGAGAGCGTCTGCCCGCCGATCAGCCAGCCGAACAGCGCCGCAAACACCGATTCCAGACTCATGATCATCGATGCGATCGTCGGCGGCACGCTTTGCTGGCCCAGGATCTGCATCGTATAGGCCACGCCGCCGGACATCACGCCCGCGTACACGATCGGGAACCAGCTGCGCAGGATGTCGCTCCAAACAGGCGTCTCCAGCGCGAACATCCCGACGTAGGAGAGCGCCGCGCACACAAAAAACTGCGTACACGCCAGCCGCACACCGTCGAGCTTTCCCGACACCGAGTCGATCTTCAGAATGTGCAGCGCGAAGATCACCGCGCAGCCCAGCGTCAGCAGGTCGCCCACATTGACCGAGACCGCACCGCTCACGCTCAGAATGTAGAGACCCACGACCGCGATCACCGCGTAGATCCACGTGAACACATCCGTCTTCCGCCCGAACAGCAGCCCGATCAGCGGCACCAGCACGATATAGAGCGCGGTGATAAAGCCTGACTTGCCGACCGACGTGTAGAGCAGACCATACTGCTGCAAAATGCTCGCCGCGCAGAGCAGCACACCGCAAACCGCGCCGGAACCATATTGGAATTTCTTCTCTTCGTGCGTGACCGGCTTCTTCGTGAATTTTCCCATCTTGTCACAAATTGCAATAAATGGAAGCAAAGCAAGTCCCGCCAGCGTATAGCGGATCGCCTGCATCGTAAACGGCCCGATGTGCTCCATGCCGCTTTGCTGGGCGAGGAACGCCGAACCCCAGATCATCGCGGTCACAAACAGCATCAGACTGCCGGTTGTCTCTTTTTTCTTCATAGCCAGGATCTCCTTGTCACGCACGAGCGTGAATAAAATTCATAAATTCCTGCATATATTATCACATCGTGCGGCATGTGTCAATTCTTAATCTGGACTTGAGATATCCGGTTTTTTATGATACCATAGAGCGCAGAAAGGGGACGAAGCCATGAAAAAAATCCCGGAACGAAACGAAATCGCCCAAAAAGACAAATGGGCCATCGAAGATCTCTATGCCTCTCCTGACCTCTGGCAGGAAGATCTGAAGAAATTGCAGGAATTGGGGCAGGAATTGGCTGCTTTTTCCGGAAAACTCCACATCTCTGCGCAAAATCTGCTTGACTACATGCACCTGAACGATCAGGTTTCCGTGCTCTATGACACCCTTGGCAACTATGCCTACCGCCGTGCCGACGAGGATACCCGCGTCGCGGAATTCCAGAACCTGGTCGGCCAGCTCACAAAGACCGGCGTCGAACTCGGCGAGCAGACGAGCTTTGAAGTGCCGGAGCTGCTGTCCATCTCGGATGAGACGATGGAGCAGTTCTACAAGGATGTACCGGAACTCGAACTTTATCGCCGTCATTTTGACATCATTCGCCGCAAACGTCCGCATATTCTCTCTGAAAAAGAAGAAAAACTGCTGGCCGCCGCGGGCGAGATGGCGGGCGCGCCGCACCGCGTGTTCTCCCTGTTCTCCGACGCCGATATGAAATTCCCGGACGCGCTGGACTCTGAGGGGAACGCCCATCAGGTCACGCAGGGCACCTATGTGGCCTGCCTGAAATCGCCGGACCGTATCCTCCGCAAGAACGCCTACGACGCCTATTACAGCGTCTATCAGAACTACAAAAACTCCCTCGCCGCCATGCTCGGCGCGCAGGTCAAGCAGCTGGAGTTCTTTGCGAAGGCTCGTAATTATCCCACGGCACAGGAGGCCGCCCTTGACTCGACCGAGGTTCCGGTCAGTGTCTATTCCAATCTGATCGAAGCTGTCCATCACAATTTTGACAAAATGCACCGCTACATGCGCCTGCGCAAGCGGCTGATGGGTTTGGACGAGCTGCATTTTTACGACATCTATACCGCGCTTTTGCCCGATGTAGACGTCAATATTCCGTATGAAGACGCGAAAAAGACCGTCACTGAGGCGTTGACCTGCCTGGGCAAAGAGTATGGCGATCTTCTGAATCAGGGCTTCACGAACCGCTGGATCGACGTGTATGAAAATGTCGGCAAGCGCTCCGGCGCGTACTCTGCTGGCGCGCTCGTCCATCCGTTCGTCCTGCTGAACTACACCGGTACGCTCGACAGCCAGTTCACGCTCGCACACGAAATGGGCCACGCGCTGCACTCCTACCTCTCGAACCACACGCAGCCGACCATCTATCAGGATTATGTCATCTTCGTGGCCGAGGTCGCCTCGACCTGCAACGAGGCCCTGCTGATGCAGCACCTGCTCAAGCAGACGACCGACAAGCGGCAGCGCGCTTACCTCATCAATTACTTCCTTGAGCAGTTCCGCACCACGCTCTACCGCCAGACGATGTTCGCCGAGTTCGAGCTGCGCATCGCGGAGCTGAGCCGTGCGGGCCAGACGCTGACGGCCGACCTGCTCTGTGAGGAGTATCGGAAGCTGAACGAGGCGTATTACGGGCCAGACGTTGTGTTCGACGAGAATATCGCACTCGAATGGGCCAGAATCCCGCATTTCTACTACAATTACTACGTATTCCAGTACGCAACGGGCTATTCCGCTGCCATCGCGCTCTCGCAGCGCATCCTTGCCGCGGGTGAGCCGGCAGTGCGCGATTACCTCGGCTTCCTCTCCGGCGGATGCAGTAAGACCCCGATCGAGCTGCTGCGCGGTGCGGGCGTCGATATGACCAAGCCGCAGCCGGTCGAGTCCGCGCTGAAGCTCTTCGGCGAACTGCTCGATGAGATGGAGGCCCTTTTGCTGTGACGCGCGAAGATCTGTTCCTGCCCGTGCTGCACAGCTTTGAGAACGGAAACACCTTCACCGGCAGCTACGGCCGGATGCGCTTCAAGGCCACGCCGAACGTTGTGATGTTGACGCCGAAGGAGGTCAACCTCCCGGAAAGCTCCATTCGTGCCGAGGTCTGGCACGGGCCGCTGTGCTATGAAAAGAGCGAGATGGAGGACGAGCGGACGTTCCCGATGTCGGAGGAGGGCCGCGCGGAGCTGCATGCCTGGCTCAAGGCGCACATTGCGCCGGAGGAGCTGGCATGAGCCTTGTGATCCGCGTCACTGATTTCGCCGCGCCGGAGCTGGACGTCTACGCGCGGACGACGGAAAACCAGCTCGTTTGCCGCGAAGATCCGGAAAACGGCAAATTCATCGCCGAAACGCCAATGGTTATTGAGCGTGCGCTGGATGCCGGATATGTTCCGATCTCGTTCCTGATGGAGGAAAAATACCTTGAGAATCAGGGGAAAGCCTTTATGGAGCGCTGCCCGGACGTCCCGGTCTACACGGCGGAGCTGTCTGTCCTGCAAAATCTGATCGGCTATCCGCTCACGCGCGGAATGCTCTGCGCGATGCGCCGCCGCCCGGCGCCGAAGCCGTCCGCGCTCTGCAAAACATCCCGCCGCATCGCCGTGCTGGAGAACGTGATGAACCCGACGAATGTTGGCGCAATTTTCCGTTCCGCCGCCGCCCTCGGCATGGACGCCGTGCTTTTAACGCCCGGATGCAGCGATCCATTCTACCGCCGCGCGATCCGCGTCGCGATGGGCACGGTCTTCCAGATCCCGTGGACCTATGTGGACGAGGATTGGCCGGAGCTGTTGAAAATTAATGGCTTTTCGACCGTTGCGATGGCGCTCTGCCCGGATTCCCGCGCGCTGAACGACCCGGAGATCGCCGCGCAGGAGCGCCTCGCAATCGTCCTCGGTACGGAGGGGGACGGCCTCGCGGTCAGCACCATCGCTGCCTGTGATTACACCGTCCGCATCCCGATGGCGCACGGCGTCGATTCGCTGAACGTCGCCGCTGCCAGCGCGGTAGCATTCTACCAGCTGGGTATGTTGCCGTAATCATTAAAGAAATCCCCCTGTTTCCTCGGAAACAGGGGGGATTTTTCAATGCTCTTTGACGCTTTTGATCTCTTGCAGCTCAAAGCGGTACTGCTGCTTGCAGTTCGGATATTTCGTGTGGTCGACCTCGCTGAGAAACATCTCCAGCGGCCGCACCCACAATCCGCCGTCGCCGTACAGTTTCCGGTAGACGACAACCGGCGCGCCCGTTTCCGAGTCGTGCGCCACATCCTCCACCAGATAATAGTCGCCCTTGAAGTGTCGGTAGACTCGTTTTAACTGAATTTCCCGCATCTTTACCTCCTGTTCGCCATGTGTTCCGCGCGATGGCGGATCATCTCCGCCGCGATGCTGACCGCGATCTCCTCTGGCGTCCGCCCGCCGAGCGGAATCCCGATCGGCGCGTGGACGCGTCCCCATGCCTCGTCCGGGATGCCGTGCTCGGCCAGCCAAGCGCGCGTGCCCGCGATTTTGCTGCGGCTGCCGATGCAGCCGATGTAGGTCGCCGGGGAGCGCAGCGCCTGAAGCAGCACCTCACGGTCGGCCTGATGGCCGGGCGTCATGATCGTGACATAATCCTCCGGCTGGAGCGTGATCCACGGAGAAAAGTCCTGATATTGGCCAAAAATGACCTCATCCGCATCCGGATAATGCTCTGGTGTGGCAAAATCAGGCCGGTTGTCGAACACGGCCACGCGGAAGCCGACATAGTGCAGCACCGGCGCGAGCGCCGCGCCAACGTGACCGCCGCCGAAGATGTAGGCTGTTCCGGCCAGGACGACCGGTTCGGCGTAATACGCCGGTTCGCCTGCCTGATAGACCGGTTGGCTCGTCAGCAGCTTGGCGAGCGCTGCATCGTCCAGCGTCATCCGCCGCAGGCCGCGCGCCTTTGTATAAATATCCATCTGCGCAACCTCACCGCCGCACAGCTCGTAGAGCATCCAGGAATTTTCATTTTTTCCAAAAAGTTCACAAACTTCTTCCAAAAACGAGATGATATCCGCATTTTCTGGCTTCAGAATCTGAATATAGATCGTGACGTTGCCGCCGCAGATCATGCCGAGGTCTTCAATCTGGTTTTTCGCGAGCGAAAATCCGTGTATCAACGATTTTTTGCTTAAAATTGCCTCTTTTGCCATCTCAATGGTTCGGAGTTCAACGGCGCCGCCGCCGACCGTCCCAATCGTGCTCCCGTCGGCGAACACCGCCATCTTCGCTCCCGCACCGCGCGGGGCCGAGCCGCTCGCGCCGAGGATGGTGCAGAGCGCCGCCGTCTCGCCGCGGCGCAGCGCGGCCAGAAGCGCCTCAAACAGTTCTTTCATAAATGCCCTCCTGTCATTGTGGATCTTACGTGAAAACAGGGGAAAACCCTGAATTTTGCGGACTGAAACTGGTTTTTGTGAAAATGCTGGCAATGCGCCGATGCGGTCATACTTTATTTTTCATTTTATCATGCTTTTTACAGAAATACAACGAATCCTGTTTGACGATATCAAAAAAGCCTGAGCCAAATGGCTCAGGCTTTTGAGATTCATGGCCGTTCGAGCAGTCCTGCCGCCAGATCAGCGGCAGCCTGCTGTTTCAGCTGCACGTGCAGCTTCTTGCCGGTCGCGTTGTAGGGCAGCTCCGTGACGAAGCGGTAATAGCGCGGACATTTATAGTCCGAAAGATCGTCGTTCTCCGCGCACCAGTGCGCCAGCTCCTTCGCGGTCAGCGTATCGTCCGCCGGAATGAGATAGGCCGCGACGGATTCGCCGCGCGATGCGTCCGGCACGCCGGCGACCATGCAATCTGCCACCTTCGGGTGCGTGCAGAGCACCTCTTCGAGCTGAGCGGGGTAGATATTCTCACCCATGCAGACGATCATATCGTCGCGGCGGCCGCGGACGGTGACGTAGTGCCCTGCGTCCCACGTGCCGACGTCGTGCGTGTAGAACCAGCCGTTTTTGTAACGCTCTGCCGTCAGCTCCGGGTTCTGCGTGTAGCAGAGCGCGGATTTATACGGGGCAAAGAGGATGATCTCGCCCGGCGTCTCACCGTCGGTGGGGACGGTCTCGTCCGGGCTGGCATCGCGGCCTTCGTGCAGGGCCACGACGCGGACCTCATCGTCCGTGCAGGCCCGTCCGGCGCTGCCCGCCATCTGCGGCAGGTCGTCCGGGCGGAGGAAGCTGTTCCAGAACGTCTCGGTCGTGCCGTAGCCGTTGAAGATGCGCGGCGTCAGCAGCCGCTGGAAGCGGATGCAGCTCTCGCGTTCGAGCGGACTGCCCATTGTGACGATGCCGTGCAGACCACTGAGATCGGCGGGATGCTTTTCCTGCCGTGCCGCCAGCTTTTCGAGCGCGGACGGCACGCCGATCAGAAACGTGACGCCGTATCGTCCCACGGCATCGAAGCACGCCTTCGCGCCGAACATCCGCATGACCACGAGCGAGGCCCCGGCGTAGAGTGTCGCGGTCGGTCCGCCGGAATGCAGCCCGCCGCGGTGGAACCACGGCGTCATGTTCATCGTGACGTCGTTCGGCGTCAGCGGGAAGTGCATGATCGCGTCGTGCGCCGAGAGCACCTCGTTCGCATTGTTCAGCGGGACGCCCTTGGGCGTGCCGGTCGTGCCGGAGGTGCCGAGGCGCGTGACCTCGTGGTAAAGGTTGGGAATGTGGTTCGTGATCGGTTCCGTGTCCGGGAAGACGGCCAGCACATCGTCAAAAAAACGATGTCCTTCGGGCAGCGCGGGGCGCTCACTCCGGGCGTCGACCGCCAGCACCAGCGCAGGCTGATGGGCGGCGAGGGAGAGGGCCTTTGCGGCCATCTCTGCGACGTCGCAGTCGTAGATGTAGACCTTGGGCCGATCGCGGTCGATCAGGCGGGCAGTTTCTCCGGCGGCGAGGTTGAAATTGGCCGGTTCGTTGATCGCGCCGAGCTTCTGCGGCGCGAGGTAGGACAGGACGAACTGCGTCGAGTTGTAAAGCTGGTAGAGCACCATGTCGCCCGGGCCGACGCCCGCGGCAAGCAGAGCGTTCGCCAGCCGGTTCGCGTCTCGGTTCAGCGCGGCATACGTCCACGTCCGGCCGGAGGCCGGGTCGATCACGGCCGTCTTTTCGCCGAAGCGGCGCACATTGCGCAGAAAGCCGGAAATCCAGGTGAAGCTCCGCTCGAAGACGGCGCGGAACGCGGATACATCATAGGTTTCGTTCATGTTCACTCCTGATAGCGGCCCACGACGATGCAGCTGTTCTGCCCGCCGAAGCCCATAGCGTTCGAAATGGCGGCGTGGACAGGCTGCTGCACAGCGGTGGGTCCTGTGAGATGCAGCGGGCATTCCGGGTCCTGCTCCGTCAGGCCGAGGCTCGGCGGAAGAAGGCCGGTGCGGATGGCCTGTACACAGGTGATGACCTCGGTCAGGCCGCCCGCGCCCATCATGTGGCCGGTCGCGCCCTTGGTGGAGCTGACCGTAACAGGCAGGTCGCCGAAGACGGCGCGAATCGCGCAGGCTTCTGCGATGTCGCCCTTCACGGTCGCCGTGCCGTGGGCATTGAGATAGTCGATTCCCTCCGGTGTCAAACCGGCGTCGGCCAGCGCCAGGCGGATACAAGCCGCCGCGCCCGCGCCGTTCGGCGCAGGGGAGACCGGGTGGTAGGCATCCGTGTTGTTCGCCGCGCCGAGCAGCCGCGCCAGCGGCTTCGCGCCGCGCACGTTCGCCGCCGATTCCGTCTCCAAAATCAGCGCGCCGCCGCCCTCGCCGGTCACAAAGCCGTTGCGGGCCACGTCAAATGGGCGGCTCTCGCCGGTCGCTGAAAGCGCGCCGACCTTGTCAAGGCTCTGCAAAAACGCCGGGCAGATCGCGGCCTCGCCCGCCATCACGACGACGGCGTCGGCCATTCCGCTGCGCAGCAGCATCGTGCCCATCGTAATTGCGTCGCCGCCCGACGAGCAGGCCGTGCTCACGGTCAGGCTCGGCCCCGTGATCTGGTGCATGATCGAAAACTGGCACGCCGCCAGATTGCCCATGCACTTCGTCAGCAGCTTCGGCTCCGCCGACTGTCCGCGCACGTCAATGCGCGTCTGCGTTTTCGTGATGATAGTCAGTCCGTGCAGCGCCGTGGCCATCACAATGCCCACGCGCGCCGAACCCTGCAAGCCGCTCTGCGCGAGCGCCTGTTCCGCCGCCGCGTATGCGTACTGCTGATAGGGTTCAAGGTCAAGCGCCAGCCGCGTCGGCATAAAATCCTTCGGGTGGAAGCCGTGTACCTCCGCTGCCCGGTGAATCGGCAGCGCCGTGGTGTCGATCTGCGTGATCTCGCCGATGCCGCAGACGCCCGCCGTCAGGTTCTCCCAGTAGGTGTCCACGCCGATGCCCACCGGCGTTACCACGCCCATGCCAGTGATTACAATTCCGTCCCGCATCTCAATCCTCCCATTTCCGGAAGGCGAGGCATGCGTTGTGCCCGCCGAAGCCGAGCGAGGAGGAGAGGGCAACGTCAAAATCGGCATGCTTCGCGGTCAGCGGCGTATAGTCGAGGTCACAGTCGGGGTCCGGCTGCGTCAGGTTGATCGTCGGGGGCGCAATGCCGTCCCGCAGGGCCAGCACGGAGGCGACGGCCTCGGCTCCGCCCGCCGCGCCGAGCATGTGGCCGGTCATGGACTTGGTGGAGCTGATGGTGATCCTGCGCGCACGGTCCTCGCCGAGCGCTTTTTTGATCGCAAGTGTCTCGATGCGGTCGTTCATGGGCGTGCCGGTGCCGTGGGCGTTGAAGTAGACCCGGTCGGTATCGAGTCCGGTCTCGCGCCAGGCATCCGCGATGGCGCGGGCGCTCTCCGCCGCGCTGGGATCGGGGGAGGTAATGTGGTAGGCGTCGCAGGTGGAGCCGTAGCCAGTCAGTTCGGCATAGATCGTCGCGCCGCGCTGCTTCGCATGCTCCAGCTCCTCGAGGACGAGCACACCGGCGCCTTCGCCCATGACGAAGCCCGCACGGCGGACGTCAAAGGGCAGGGAAGCGGCGTTCGGATCTTCGGAGGGGGAGAGGGCCTGCATGTTGGAGAAGCCCGCGGCGGCCAGCGCGTTGACGGTCGCCTCCGCGCCGCCGGCCACCATCGCGTCGGCATAGCCGTGGCGAATGAGGCGGAGCGCCTCGCCGATGGCGTTTGTGCCGGAGGCGCAGGCTGTGACCATCGGCATGGCCGGGCCGTGGAAGTGATAGCGTATGGCGATCATGCTGGACGCCATGTTCGGGATCATCATGGGGATGAAATACGGGGAGACGCGGCGCGGGCCGCGGTTTAAGAGCTTGGAATGCTCGGTCATAAACGTGGCGATGCCGCCGATGCCGCTACCGATGTAGACGCCGACGCGCTCTGCGTCGAGCGTTCCGGCGATGCCGCTGTCAGCCACGGCCTGGCAGGCCGCCGCCATCGCAAAATGGGTATAGACGTCGCTGTGCAGGATGTCCAGCTTTTCCATGTACTGCTTGGGGTCAAAGTCGTGCACCTCGGCGGCGAGCTTGACGGGATAGTCCGTGGCGTCGAATTTTGTGATCGGGCCGATGCCGCACGTGCCGGAGCAAAGGGCGTTCCAGAACGTGGGGACGTCGTTGCCAACGGGGCTGATGACGCCCAGACCAGTGACTGCTACTCGTTTCATATCATACCTCCGGCCTCTTCCAGCAGCGCCGCCATGCGGGCGTGCTGTTCAGGCTGTCTGCGTTTCATGTTGATGGGGACCCAGCGCTGCGCGTCCATGAAGCAGTGCTCGCTCGTCCCGGTGGCGAGGAGCTTGCCGGACGCATTCCGGACTTCGTAGGAAAAGTCGAGCCGCGCGCCGTTGTAGGCGGTGGATGTGGTGGTGATCTCGATCCACTCGTCGTAGCGCGCCGGGGTGCGGAAGCGGCAGGATACATTCACGACCGGGATCATGACGCCGCTCTGCTCCAGATCGGAATAGACGATGCCGTTGTTCCGGAGAAAATCCGTCCGCGCCTCTTCAAACCAGCGGATATAGTTGGAATGATGGACGATGCCCATCCGGTCGGTCTCGTAATACTGCACGCGGCGGCGATAGGGCGTCCGGTTCATGCCTGTGCCTCCCCGCCGAAGCGGCGGAAGCGCGCGTAGCGTGCTGCGAGGAGCTGATTGACCGGCATGGCGGAGAGCGCGTCGATCTCGCGCATCAGGCGCTGGGACAGCGCGTCATAAAACTCCGGCTCGCCGAGTCCCGCTTCGGGGATGACCGATTCGACCACGCCGAGCGCGAGCGCGTCGTCCGCCGTCAGCTTCAGCTCTTCGGCGGCCTGTTCGGCTTTGGCGGCGTCCTTCCAGAGGATCGTGGCGCAGCCCTCCGGGGAAATCACGGAATAGACCGCGTTCTCCAGCATCCAGACGCGGTCGCCCGCGGCGAGCGCCAGCGCACCGCCGCTCCCGCCCTCGCCGATGAGGATGGAGAGCACGGGCGTTTGCAGCGCGCTCATCGTGGTCAGACATTCGGCGATGGCCTCGCCCTGGCCGCGCTCCTCCGCGCCGACGTTGCAGCCCGCGCCGGATGTGTCGACAAAGCAGACGACCGGACGGTGGAATTTTTCGGCCTGCCGCATCAGGCGCAGCGCCTTGCGATAGCCCTCGGGCTGCGGCGCGCCGAAGCCGCGTTGGACGCGCTCTTTGGCGGTATGGCCCTTTTCGATCGCAATCACCGTCACCGGTGTAGCGCCGAGGTAGGCCAGGCCGCCGACGATGGCTGGGTCGTCTGCGTAGCGGCGGTCGCCGTGCAGCTCAAAAAAGCCGTGGAATACATTTTGTAAATAGTCCATGCCCGTCGGGCGCTTGGCCCCGCGGGCAATGCGGACGCGCTCATACGCCGTCGCCATGGCTCAGCCCTCCTTCGTGCATTGCAAGCAGCTGCGAAATGGCCTCCTTCTGCTTCGCGCGGGGGACGATGCTGTCCACAAAGCCGTGGGCGAGCATGCTCTCCGCCTTCTGGAAGCCCTTGGGCAGCGGCTTTTTCGTCGTCTGCTCGACGACGCGCGCCCCAGCAAAGCCGATGCCCGCGCCGGGTTCGGCGAGGATGACGTCGGCCTCCATCGCAAAGCTCGCCGTGACGCCGCCCATGGTCGGGTCGGTCAGCAGGGAAAGGTAGAAAAGGCCCGCGTCGCTGTGTCGTTTGACGGCGGCGCTGGTCTTCGCCATCGGCATGAGGGAGACACGGCCCTCCTGCATCCGCGCGCCGCCGGAGACGGTCACGCCGATGACCGGAAGACAGTGTGCCAGCGCGTATTCAAACGTGCGTGTGATCTTTTCACCGACGGCGGCGCCCATGCTGCCCATCATGAAGTACGGCTCCATCAGGAACAGGGCGCAGGGATGGCCGCTGATGCGTCCGGTGCCGCAGACGACGGCCTCCGGCTCTTTGCTCGAGGCCCGGACCGTCTCGATCTTCTCCGCGTAGTTCGGGAAGCCGAGCGGGTCGCCGGTGACGACGTCCGCAAACAGCTCGGTAAAGCTCTCGCGGTCGGTCAGGTAGTGGAGCCGCTGGCGGGCGCTCATGCGGAAATGGTAGCCGCAGGGGCAGGTATTATAGTTGCTCCAGAGCGTGCTGATCGGAATGTCCCGGTGGCAGTTGGGGCAGTTCTTTTCCGGCTCGCTGGCGTCCGACTGCACGGGCGCGACGGAGCGTCCGCCGGATTCCAGCTCGTTTTTCGGCTGGAAGAGAAAGTTCAGAAACGGCATAATCAGCCCTCCATCATGGTCAGGTCATAGCGGCCGGAGGAAAAGCGCGGATCGGAGATGATGCGCAGCTGCTCGGCGATGTTGGTCTCGACGCCGTCGATGACCAGCTCACAGAGTGCGGCGCGCATCTTGCGCAGGGCCTCTTCGCGCGTGGCGGCGTAGACGATCAGCTTGCCGACAAGCGAATCGTAGAACGGGCTGACGGCGACACCCTGCACGAGGTAGGTGTCGAAGCGGACGAACGGGCCGCCCGGTACGTGCAGCAGCGAGACCGTCCCCGGCGAGAGGGCGTTAATCCGGCATTCGATGACCGCGCCCTTCATCGGGATGTCCGTCTGCGAAAAGGGCAGGCTGACGCCTGCCGCGGTACGGATCTGCCATTTGACAAGGTCGACGAGGGTGAGCATCTCGCTGACCGCGTGCTCGACCTGAAGGCGGACGTTCATCTCCATGAACCAGAGGTTCCCGTCCGGGTCGCGCAGGAATTCAAGCGTGCCCGCGCCCGTATAGCCGATGGCGCGGACGGCGTCCGCCACGGCGGCAAAGAGCGCTGTGCGCGTCTCGCTGTCAACCGCAGGGGAAGGGGATTCCTCGAGCAGCTTCTGGTGGCGGCGCTGGACGGAGCAGTCGCGCTCGCCGAGGCAGATGACATGGCCTTCCTCGTCGGCGAGGATCTGCACCTCGATGTGGCGCGCGGGATGGACGTATTTTTCAAGATAAACGGCTCCGTCGCCGAAGGCGGCTTCACTCTCGGCCACGGCCAGAGGATAGGCCTGAAGCAGCTCGCCCCGCGAATGGATGACGCGGATGCCGCGGCCGCCGCCGCCGGAGCGGGCCTTGAGCATGACGGGATAGCCGATGGCATCAGCCTCTTTGGCGGCCTGTTCGGCGGAGGAGAGCACGCCGGTGCCCGGGATGGGGCGGAGCGCCGTTTTGGCAAACGCCTCCTTCGTGCTGGTCTTATCGCTCAGGCGGGCCATGCATTCGGCGTCCGGGCCGATGAAGGCGATGCCGTTTTTCCGGCAGGCTGCGGCAAACTCCGCATTTTCGGAGAGGAAGCCGTAGCCGGGGTGGATGGCCTGCGCGCCGGTGAGCAGCGCGGCGGAGAGGATACGATCCTGACAGAGGTAGCTGTCCTTCGGCGAGGCCGGACCGATGCAGACGCACTCGTCGGCGAGGGCGACATGCAGGCAGTCGCGGTCGGCCTCGGAGTAGACGGCGACGGAGGCAATGCCCATCTCCTTGCAGGCGCGGATGATGCGGACGGCGATCTCGCCGCGGTTCGCAATCAGAATTTTAGAAAACATTCGATTTCTCCATCAGTGCGAAGGAAAACTCGGCCTTGACGGCGAGCTTGTCGCCGACGAAGCCGCTGCCTTCGGCAAAGAAAAAGGGGCGTCTGGCCTTCGTGATGCGGCAGCGCGTCTCGAACAGGTCGCCCGGTCGCACCGGGGCGCGGAAGCGGACGTTGTTCAGCCCGGTATAGAGGGGCTGGAGATCGTCCGTCATCTCGCTTTGCAGCAGCACGCAGACCGACTGCGCCAGGATCTCACAGAGCATCACGCCGGGGACGATGGGGTTGCCGGGAAAATGGCCCTTCAGGAACCATGCGTCCTCGGGGATGCGGAAAAAGCCGTGCGCGACATCTTCTTCGCGCTCGACACGGTCGAGCAGGAGCATCCCGTCGCGGTGGGGCAATATGGTCATCAGTTCTTCGCGGTCCATGTCAGCCCTCCTCATAGCGGAACAGGGGTGTGCCGTATTCGACGGCCTGCCCATTCTGCGCGCAGATCTCGACGATCGTGCCATCCTGTTCGGCGGTGATCTCGTTCATGAGCTTCATCGCCTCGATCACGCAGAGCGTGTCGCCCTTTTTGACACGGCTGCCCACCTCGACGAACGGCTCGGCGTCCTCGGCGGGCGCGGCATAGAAGATGCCGACCATCGGGGAGCGTACCTCGGACGAGGCCGGAGCTGCGGGCACGTCCTGCGCGGCAGGCGCGGCGGCGGTCATGACGGCGGGAGATGCGGCACCTGCGCGTTCGAGGCGCACAACGCCGAGGTTTTCCTTGACCTCAAGGCCAGTCAGCCCAAGCTCCTGCATGAGGCGGGCGTATTTACGGATTTCAGCTTCGTTCATTGTTTCACCTCATTCTCTGGTGATCTAGATGGCGACTCCACCATCAACGCACAATACCTGTCCGGTGATGTAGTCCGATTGGAGCAAAAAGGCGACCGCGTCCGCAATCTCTTCCGGCTTTGCCATCCGGCCAAGCGGCACGGCGGTGCGGATCTGCTCATCGGTGAGGGGGAGGGCAGCGGTCATATCCGTCGCGACGAATCCGGGCGCGACGGCGTTGCAGGTGATGCCCTTGGGGGCCAGCTCGCGCGCGACGGACTTCGTCAGGCCGATGACGCCCGCCTTGGAGGCGGAATAGTTGGCCTGACCGGCGTTGCCGGCGACGCCCGCGACGGAGCTGATATTGACGATGCGGCCGCGGCCCGTCCGCAGGAACAGGCGTGCGCAGTGCCGGATCATGTTGAAGGTGCCCTTGAGGTTCGTGTCGATCACGGCGTCAAAATCTGCCTCGCACATTGCGGCGACAAGGCCGTCGCGCGTGATGCCGGCGCTGTTGACGAGAATATCCACACTGCCAAGCTCCGCCTTGACGGCGGCGACGGTCTGCTTCACGGCGTCGAAATCCGCCACATCGCACTGATATGCGCGCGCGCGGACGCCGAGCGCTTCGCACGCGGCGCAGACCTCGTTCGCCTTTTCGGCGTTGCCCGCGTAGACGACGGCGATATCGGCCCCGAGCGCGGCCAGCTTTCTGGCACAGGCCGCGCCGATGCCGCGCGAGCCGCCTGTGATGAGTGCTACGTTTCCTGTCAGCATGGGGCGACCTCCTGCATGAGCTTCTCAAAATTTTCAGCCTTTTCTGCTGCAAACGTGCGGACGGAGGCGTCCGTCTTCGCAATCAGGCCGCAGAGCGTCCGGCCCGGCCCAAGCTCGAGGAACGTGTCGGCTCCGGCGGCGATCATGGCGCGAACCGAATCCTCCCAGAGGACGGGATGGTCGATCTGCCCGGCAAGCATCCCGGCGACATCGGCCCCGTAGGGCTGCGCCGTGCGGTTGGCGTAGACCGGGAGCGCGGGGGCGTTCAGCTTCGCTGCGGCGAGATCCGCTGCGAATGAGGTCGCGGCTTCTGCCATGAAAGGCGAATGGAAGCCGCCGCGTACCTTCAGCGGGATGGCGCGGCCTCCGGCGGCCTTGACTGCCGCGAGGAACGCGGGCATCTGCTCCGCCGCGGCGGAGACGGTGATCTGGCCGGGGCAGTTGAAGTTGACGGGGTAGACCTCGGCAAAGTCTGCGCAGAGGGCTATGACGGCGTCTGGCGTGAGCTTCAGCACGGCGGCCATCGCGGTATCGCGGGCCTCTGCGGCCTTCTGCATGTGCTCCGCGCGGCGGCAGACAAGCGAAAATCCCGTTTCAAAATCCATTGCGCCGCCGTAGGTCAGCGCGGCCAGCTCGCCAAGGGAAAAGCCGGCGGCCATGTCGGCCCGGATGCCGGCCTCGCGCAGCGCGGCAGCCGCCGCCAGCTCGACGGCGAACATGCAGGGCTGCGTGTTCTTCGTCTCGCAAAGCTCTTCCATCGAGGCGGAGAAGCACTGCGCCGACGTGCCGGGACGGAGGGCATCCGCTGCTGCGAACACTGCACGTGCGGTGGGGGAACGGTCAGCAAGTTCGCGGCCCATGCCGGGATACTGCGCGCCCTGACCGGAGAAAACGAAGGCTATTTTACCCATTTCGCGGCTCCTCTCAGGATGGGTTCGGCCTCTTCGACAACGCTGCGGACGATATCCGCTGCGGGTTCGACCTTCGTGACCATGGCCGCGATCTGACCGGAGAGGAAGCAGCCTTCCTCCAAGTTGCCATCCTGCACGGCTTTGCGCAGCGCGCCGACGCCGAGCTGCTCCAGCTCGGCATCGGGCATGGCGCTGTATTCGGCCTTGATGTAGTTCCGGGCAAAGGCAGTGCGCAGACTGCGCACGGGATGGCCGAGGCGTTTGCCGGTGACCATCGTGGCGAGGTCGCCCGCCTTGACGATCTTTTCTTTATACGTGGGATGGATGCTACATTCCTCGGCAGAGAGGAAGCGCGTCCCCATCTGGACGCCGCAGGCACCGAGCATCATCGCGGCGGCAAAGCCGCGGCCGTCTGCAATGCCGCCCGCCGCCAGAACCGGCAGCGTGGTCGCGTCGCAGACCAGAGGGACGAGCACCATCGTCGTCAGCTCGCCGACATGCCCGCCGCTCTCGCCGCCCTCGGCAATGAGGGCCGACGCGCCGAGGCGGGTCATCAGCTTCGCCATGGCGACGGAGGCCACGACCGGGATGACCTTGATTCCGGCATCTTTCCAGAGCTGCATGTATTTCGAGGGGTTGCCCGCGCCGGTCGTCACGACGGCGACACGCTCCTCTGCGGCCACCTGCGCAACTTCATCCGCGAACGGACTCATGAGCATGATGTTGACACCGAAGGGCTTTTCCGTCAGGGATTTGGTAATCTGGATCTGCTGGCGCACATAGTCTGCCGGGGCGTTGCCCGCAGCCACGACGCCGAGGCCACCGCCGTTTGACACGGCTGCGGCCAGCTTGCCATCGGCGATCCACGCCATGCCGCCCTGAAAGACCGGGTACTCGATGCCGAGCAGATCGCAAAGTTCGGTATGGATCATGGCTTATTCCGCGTGCGCGACGACATAGTCGACCAGCTCGCCGACGGTCTCGACCTTCTGCGACAGCTCGATCTCGACGCCGATCTTGTCCTCAAGGTTCATCAGCATCTCGACGGTGTCGAGCGAGTCGATGCCGACATCCTGGAAACGGGTGTTACGGGTGACTTCGGCGGGATCGGAGTCGTTGCGCTCCGCGATCAGCTCTGCGATGGCCTGAAAAACTTTATCCGACATAATTAGGTTCCTCCAAAAAATAATTTTTAGTTATCACCGATAACCAATGGACATATTTTAAGTTATCACCGATAACTTATACGGAAAAATAAACAGCTATCAGTGATAACCGTGATAACTATTCTCAATTATACCATGATTTCCGGCTTAGTCAAGCGCGGACGTTCACAGAATTTCGGGTTGACGGGTGCAGAAAAATTGCGTAAAATAAATAAAAACAGGAAGGCGGCGGATTGGAATGGGAGCAAAAGAGAATACGGGCGCTCGAAATACGCGCGAGGCGCTGATCCTCGCAGGTTTGGAAGAACTGAACGAATATGGTATCCAGCATTTTTCCACGCGCCGCGTGGCGAAGGCGTGCGGTATGTCGTGCGCGGCACCGTATAAGCATTTCAAGGATTCACACGAGTTCATCGCCGAGATCCTCGGCTATATCAATCGGCTCTACGACGCGGAGCAGACGGTGCTGCTGGAAAAGTGCAAGCATGACAGCGCACGGGAGCAGCTGGTGCAGGTGAGCATGCACTACATCCGCTTTCTGACAGAGCACCCGGCGTTTCGCCGGATCGTAATGCAGAGCTTTCAGGATTGCGACGAGGAATATCGCGTGCTGCGCGGGCAGATGAGCATCAAGACGTATGAGGTCGTATCGCGGTATTGCGAGGAAGTGCAGATGCCGCCGGATGTGCGTAAACGCAAGACGTTCATTGTCCGCGCGATCATCTACAGTGCGGCGCTGTTTTTTGACAACGGCGAACTGGAGTACAACGAGAAAAATATGGAGCAGGTGCGCGGGCTGTTGGAGCGCGAATTTGATCTGCCGTAAAAGATACCCCGTCCCGGGACGGGGATGTTTTTTGTGCAGCAATGGGCATTTACGGATGCGCTTTGTAGGGGCCGATGCCCTCATCGGCCCGTCTCCGCCGCAGCGGGAGCCACCCTCTTTGCTGGGGGCTTTGGGGCATGCGAAAACTTTAATCCTCAGGAAGAAGCAGACAGGCACAATAGCCGGACTCGGGCTGATAGCAGTGGATTGTCAGGTTCTGCTCAAGCTCGCGGCTGTAATCGCGCAGGGTATGGCAGCTGCCGTTGAGCGCGGTATCTGCACAGCTGACAAGCCATTTGCGGTCGCCATCCGGGAAGACCTCGTAGAACGAGCGGTTTACCATGTTCTCGACGGGAACGCCCTCGACCACGGCCATCATGGGGTTGCAGTAGCGGAAGACAAAGTCGACGCCGTGGCCCGCCGCGTCGAACGTCAGCTCGATCACGCAGAAGGCGAGCGGAAGCGCATCCATCAGCGTGCATTTTTTCAGAAGGGACTTCGGCGCTTCGTCGCCGCGCTCGGACGAGAGAGGCATCAGCTCTTGACGGAGCAGCTTGTGCTCAGCCAGGTGGCGCTGGCGGCCCTGGAACGTGCGGCCGTCGGTCATGGTATAGACGCCGGCCCGGCTGATGTCGACGATCTGATCCTTTCGGACGGTGACGCCCTTGCAGATGTTGATAAAATCCTCGTCGCCCAGCCACGCGCGGATCTCCTTCTGCGGGATGCTGGTTGTGACGGTGCTGCCGTCCAGCAGGTGCAGCACCGTCCGCTGCTCCTCGCGGGTCAGGTAAAGAAGGTTTTCCGGGTCGATCTGATAGCGGACGAAAAATCGGGCGATGTCTCTCATGGCTGACTGCTCCTTTGCGTTTCTCTTTCTCAATTTTTACTATAACGCCTGCGCTGCGGTTTTGCAAGAAGTAAATACTGATAACCAGAAAAATAGGTACGTTTTTTGTCACGGTTCCAAATACGTAGCGGGAAGGAGCTGGGAAACGTCAATGGGGCTGGTCGTTCGATCAGGCCGCTTGCAGGGCGGGAAATTTGTGATATTGCTTCTGATTTCTGCGGAAGAAGCCGCGAATGGTCAACAGCACGAACGCCGCGACCGCGAGATAATAGACCAGAAGGGCAAGCGGCCATGTACTTTCCGGGAGCACCCGCTTGACCGCAGCGGCATCCAGCAGAATGTAGATTAGCAGCCGGCTCGTGTCCGCGACGAATGGCCGGAGCAGCGCGGCGCGGACCGCCACCCATGCGACACCCAGCGTCAGCTTCGGCGCATCCTTTGCGCTGCATACCTCTGTGCCGATGGTCACGAAACCGCAGAAGTAAAT
>ENA-UOJO01002460-UOJO01002460.1-human-gut-metagenome-genome-assembly--contig:-P57-NODE-2460-length-19631-cov-8.503423_pt1 | contig 19631 bp, 14 predicted proteins | sample MGYA00242351_ERZ723898 | MGnify/ENA metagenome assembly ERZ723898 | reverse complement strand
AGGCGGCTTAAAAAATAGAGGGGGTACCAAAATACTTTATTTTGATACACCCTCTCGCCTGGTGTGCTGCGTGATGTGGCGGCGAATTGGGTTTTCTGCGCTCGTTGTGGGCGGAATAAAAGAATGCACGGCGATGAACACCAAGTTCACCGCCGTGCGGGGTAGTATGATAGCTATTCTATGTGCTTAGAGTGTGTGCACGTTCACGTTGGCCTTTTTGCCGCGGAATTCGGGTTTGCCGAACTTCGGTATGTTGGGCAGTGAGTGCTTGCGGATGAAGCTGTTGGAGCGTACGCCAAGGAGCTTGTTGGCTGTGCGGTTCATCTTGGCACGTGCAACGGCTTCCTGAGAGGCTGACGGAAGAGCAATGAGTGTGGCATATTCTTCCTCGCCTTCCTCGTAGAAGCTTCCGGCTACTACTTCCGGAACGGCATCACCCTCGGCAATAAGATTGACGGTGGGGACAGGTATGGTGATTATGCCTTCAGCCAGCGTGTTGTTATAGCCGACAGCAGTAATCTGTGCCTGCGAATAACCCTGCGATACGAAGTAATCGGCCAGGGTTCCTGCCACGATGTATTTGCCGTTGGAGAGCATGAAGCCGGTGTTCTGCGCCACCATTGTTACCCACTGCGGGTTACGGGCATCGATCACCAGATTGTAACCGGTGGTCTTGTTGCCGTTGTTGGCGTAGAGGGGGAATGCTTCGGAAGTCCAGGGCTTGATGAGGCGGTAAACACCGGGGTTCTCGATATTCTCCTCAATGGGCAGTTCGAATGCGAAGTCTTCCGGATTCAGGCGGCCGCTTCCGTCGTTGTAGGAGAATGCCGGGATTACCCATCCGTCGATCATTGCGCCGGTCTGAGCTGCGCCCCATTCCTTGGGTGCGGAAGTATCGGCTACAAAGAATGTCAGAACCTGGTTGCTTACCTCCTCGTCCTTCTCGTTGAGGGCAACCACGGCGAGAGTGTAGTCGCCGCTGCCGTCGTAGGCGAAGGTGAGGCCGGGATTCTTTTCTTCTTCAAGTTCCTGCACTTCTACTTCGCCGGCGATAACGGCTGCGATGGCTTCCTCAGGCTCGGCTGTCTTTACGAGGCCGGCCTTGGCCTTGACGATGTCGGCACCGAGGGTGATGTCGGCCAGTACGAGGCTTTCTTCATCGGGAGTGTTGAGCACGCCCTTGTAGTTGATGTCGATGTCGTAGTCCTTGATCTCGACTCCTTCGCGCCACCAGTTGTAGCCGCCCGGGTCGTTGGTGAGCGAGTAATAACCGTCGGGGTCGGGTTCAAATGCGAGCAGGAGCAGATTCGGGCCCTGGAAGATGGTGCGTATGGTTTCAAACTCCTTACCGTCTTCATCTTCAATGGTTTCAAATTCAGCATCGCCGCACTCGTCGGGTGCGTTTTCGGCAATTTCCAGAGGCGTGTTGCCGCTGTAGCGGCCACCGCGGTTGCAGATATAAAGTGGGCCGTCGTTTCCGATTTCGGTTCCGGTAAACTGGTAACGGATGATCACCTTGTTCTTGACGATATAGAACTCGATATAGTGCTCGTTCTTGCTGTCGTACTCATTAGGTTCAAGCGTGCCTAAACCGGCCGAAGCGTAGTATTTGGCAAAGTTTTCGCCATAAGGATGAACCCAGCGGAAGCGTGTGGGGTCAATCTCATGCTGCTGCAGTTCGCATTCCCATGTCGCAGGCTCTTCGAGGTCTACATAACAAGGCAGCACAAGGAGGTCGTTGTACGTGCCGGTGCCGATGGTTTTCCAGGGTGCGGGCAGGGTTACGGCCATTTCAAGTTCGGGATAGCCGTAGTCGCTGATGACGGTGCCTTCGGCGAAGCCGAGGAACACGTCGTAGGCCTTGTCGAGACCCATGGCATCCTGATTGTAGGCGATGCTGACGGTGGTTGTGGTCTCGCCTTCGGCGAACTTGACGGAGGTGGGGAGGGTGAACACCTCGCTGTCGGCTTCGCCTACGAGGCTGTAGGTGGCCTCCGGGGTCTCGCCGAGACGCGACACCGCTACTTCAAAGGTGTTGGCCTTGCGGTCGAGCGTGACTTCGAGAGCGTCGTCGGTGGGGAAGTACACACCGGGCGACTGCGGTCCGAGCACGGGGTCGTCATCGTCGGAGCAGGAGGCGAAGCCTGCGGCGAGCGCGATGGCGAGGACGCTGTATCTGAAGAATTTCATTTTGTGCGTTTATGAAATATTGTTTGACGTTGGGTTTATCACTCGGCCGGAGTAGGCTGCTGGCCTAACTCGTTGTTCTCGGTGATGGCCTTGTTGGCGGTTATCTCGGTGTCGGGCACGAGGAAGAGCATGATGGGCGTCTCGTAGGCTACGTTGTAGCGCCATGCTGCGGGATACATAGCTCCGCGGCGGTCGATGGGTTTCTTGAGGCGCATGATGTCGAAGTAGCTCAGGCCCTCGCCCCAGAGTTCGAGGCGGCGCTGGCGCCACACTTCGTCCTGGAATTCGGCTGCGGTGCTTGCGAGGCATGCGTAGCTGGGGTCGCGGTAGGTGCGGACAAAGTCGGTCAGCGCCTGCTTGCCGCCCTCGAGGTTGCTGCTCATGCCGAGGCCTTCGGCCTTGATGAGGTACATTTCCTCGATGCGCATCAGGGGCACGTCGCTGGCGTTGAGGCTCTGCTCAAGTACACCCTGATAGGAGTCGAACTTCACGTTGGTGTAGGGCATGAGGTTGGTCGATGCGTCCTGGCCGTAGGTGGGAGCTCCGGTGGCGAAGCCGTCGAGGTATTTCTGCTGCTCCTTGGAGAGGTTGCGGCTCTTGCGGTTGGCGTCGAGGAACCATCCCTTGCGGACGTCGGTGTTCGGAATCCAGTCGTAGAGCACCTTGGAGCACCAGCGCCATGCGCCGCCCTGGTCGCAGTAGCCGTGGCTGAAGGAGCAGGTCATGGCGGGGAAGTTGACGATGGAGCCGCCGGCGATGCCGTCCTGGTTCTCGTCGATTGCGATACCCCACATCCATGCGTCGTCGTTGATGCTGGTGAAGGTGGGCTTGCTCACGTCCTCCATGCTGTAGGGCTTGCCGGAGAAGGCTGCGATGGCCTTTTCGGCGTCGTTGGCGGCGTCGGCGTAGAGGCCCATGGTGAGGTTGTAGCGGGCGCGCAGGCCGTAAGCGGTTGCGAGGCTGACGCAACGCTTGGGCTTGTTGGAGACTACGTCGGAGGCTTTGGTGTTGCTTTCTTCAAGCAGGGTGATGGCCTCGTTGATGTCCTTCATTATCTGCACGTACACTTCCTCCACCGTTGCGCGGGGTGCGCCGTTGAGGGCTGCGTCCTGGCTGTTCTCGTCGGTGATGACGGGCACGCAGAGGGCTGTCTTGTGGTCGGCGTAGTTGAAGGCGTAGACCTGTGCGAGGGTCCAGTAGTCGAACGAACGCGTTGCCAGGCCCTGTGCGCGGAAGAATTTCAGCTCGTCGTTGTCCGTGTCGGCGGGGATGGAGCCTATGAGGGTGTTGACGGTGTTGATCTGGGAGTACTGGTAGTACCAGAGCATGCCCGAACGGATGCTGGTGGGAGCGTTGCTCGAGAGCGAGTTGTACATTGCGAACCAGTTGTAGCCCGAGTTCTTGGAGATGTAGTCCACGCCCTGGGAGTCAAAGCCTATCATGGCTGCGGGATAGCCGAAGTCGTAGTGCTCGGTGTTGACCGAGAAAATGGTCGAGAACTGCGAGTAGACGCCCATCACCGATGCCGATGCCTTGGCGGGGTCAAGCTCGAGCACATCCTGCTTCTGGTCGGTCGACACGATGCTGTCCAGGATCTCCGTGTCGAGGTCGGCGCAGGCTCCGAGGGAGGCTGCGGCGAGGGTGCCGAGGATTATTTTGGTGAATTTCATTATTGTGTCTTTGTTTGGGAAAGTGGAGAGATTAGAAGCTTACGCGCACACCGCCGGTGAGGGTACGGATGGGCGAGTAGGTGAGGTTGTTGGAGCTGATGAATCCCTGACGGGGGTCGAGACCCTGGCGCGCGCTGATGAGGGCGATGTTCTCGGCGGCGAAGTAGACGCGCAGAGCGCTGAGGCCCATCTTCTGGGTGAGGCGGTCGGGGATGGTGTAGCCCAGGGTGATGTTGTTGAGCGAGAGGTAGTCGCTGCTGGTGATGAATCGGTCGCTGTAGCTTGCGGCATAGTCCACGAGCTCGCCGGAGTTGCCCATGCGGGGCACGTCCGTGTTGGTGTTCTCGTAGGTCCAGGCCTTGAGGATGTCCTTGTGCCAGGTCTTGCCGAGGCTGGAGGTGAGGCCGGGATTCATATAGCTGGCGTAACCTGTGTCGTAGATGCTGCCGCCGAGCTGGTAGCTCAGGCCGACGCTGAGGTCGAAGCCGTAGGCCTCCATGTTGAAGCCGAAGCCGCCGTATACGTTGGGCATGATGTCCTTGGTGCACTGACGGTTGGTGGAGCGTGCGGTGTTGTAGTCGCTCGTCAGGTACTCCTCGGTTACGTTCTTGCCGTTGGCGTCGAGCACGGGTTCGCCCATGTCGTCGAGGACGTTGCGGCGTGCCACGTACTGTGCGGAGCCGTTCTCGTCAAGGCCGGCGTAGTGCACTACCCAGAGGCGGTAGTAGCTCTCGCCCTCTTCCACGAGGCGGTTGCTGGCTGCTTCCCATGCGCCGTTTTCGTTGAGGATGCTCTTAGAGAGCTTCACTACGCGGTTCTTGGGGAAGGTGGCGTTGGCGAACACCTCGAGGGTGATGTCCTTGGTGTTGACGGCGCGGTAGTTGAGCGAGAGTTCGAAGCCGCTGTTGCGCATGCTGCCCACATTGCTCGGGATGCTGCTGTAGCCCAGCGAGGGAGCCACGGGCAGGTTGAAGAGCATGTCGCTGGTCTGGCGCAGATAGTACTCGGCCGTACCGGAGAGCTTGCCCTGCCAGAAGCTGAAGTCGAAGCCTACGTTGAAGTTGTTCGATTTCTCCCAGGTGATGTCGGGGTTGCCCTTGTAGGCGAGCTGCGAGTCGGACCATACGCTGTTGCCGCCGCTGATGGTGTAGAAGTCGGTGTAGTTGATGAGGTAGGTCGACGAGAGGTTGTCGTTACCGTTCTGGCCGAACGAAGCCTTGAACTTCAGGATGTCGATCCAGGTCTTGTCCTTCAGGAAGTTCTCCTTGTTTACGTCCCAGCCGAACGATGCGCTCCAGAATGTGCCCCAGCGGTGGTCGGGATGGAAGCGTGAGGAGGCGTCGGTGCGGACGCTGGCCGTTGCGTAATAGCGGTCGTTGAAGTTATATTTCAGGCGTCCGAAGAAGCTGCGGTGTACGAGTTCCTCGCGGCCGCCGCCCACGGTCCAGTCGTTGATGGTGTTGCTCAGGAACCAGTTGCCGGGCATGTAGATGTATGTGCCGGAGCCGGTGAGCGATTCGGATGCGTAGTCCTGGCTTTCGGCACCGACCATGATGTCGAAGTTGTGGACGTCGTTGAAGGTGCGGTTGTAGCTTGCCAGCGCCTGGAGGTTGAGGGTGCTGGTGCGGAACTGACGGTGATCGATGCTGCCGCCGGTGGCTGCAAGCTGGCCGTAGAGGTTGTTGTTGTAGTTGTGGTAGCGGGTGTTGTCGACGAAGAGGCCTGCGGTGCCGCTGATGGTGAGGCCCTCGACGGGCGTCAGCACGGCGTACCACTTGGCGTCGAGCACGTCGGCCAGGTAGCTGGTCTTGTTATAGACGAGGTCGCCTGCGGGGTTGGCTGTGGCCCATGCGCCGGAGGGGCGTGCCATCATGTTCTTGCCGAGGCCGTTGAACTCCTGGCCCATACCGTAGTCGTAGATGGGCTTGCCGGTGGCGGGGTCGCGCAGGATTGCACCGTCGGCGCCGCGGGCGAAGAAGGGATAGATGGGGGCCATCTGGTAGGCGACGGCGAAGGCGTTGCCGGTGTAGTTGTCGTCGCTGCCGGTCTGGCCTGCGGGATAGCCGCTGTCGGTGTAGACGTAGCTGGTGCTGGTGCCTACCTTCAGCCAGGGCTTGGCCTGATAGTCGACACTTACGCGCGAGCTGAAGCGCTTGAAGTGCGAACCCTCCAGGATACCCTCGTCGTTCAGGTAGCTGCCGCTGACGTAGTAGTTCAGCTTCTGCGTGCCGCCGGTGACGGTCAGGGCGTACTCCTGGCGCAGACCGTTGCGGAAGGTGTTGTCAATCCAGTTGTCGGGCGTATAGTAGTATGTGCCGTCGCTGTAGCCGCGGGTGGCGGCGGGGTTGAGCTTGCCGTTCATGCCGATGAAGCTCTGTCCTGCGGGCACGCTGAATGTCTGCATGGCGCCGAGCCAGAGGTTCTCGTTGGCGTAGGCGTTGGCTGCTGCGGGGCTTGCGCCGAGGCCGCGCTGCTGCATGTACATCGTCTGGTAGAGCACCTCGAGGTACTGCTCGGGGCTCTTGATGATGTCGTAGGTGGGCAGCGAACGACCGTTGGCACCCCACGATGCGTCGAGGGTCACCTTGGCGTTGCCCTCGGAGCCGCGCTTGGTGGTGATGATGATGACGCCGTTGGCACCGCGCGCACCGTACAGAGCCGTGGATGCGGCGTCCTTCATGACGGTGAGCTGCTCGATGTCGCTGGCTGCGATGTTGCTGATGTCGCCGTCGTAGGGCATGCCGTCCACAACGTAGAGAGGCTGTGTGCTGGCGTTGATGGAGCCTACGCCGCGCACGTATACGGTGGCTGCCGAGCCGGGCTGGCCGTTGTTGCTGACGGTCTGCACGCCGGCCATCTTGCCGGAGAGGGCCTTGGTGACGTTGCTGACCTGGGCGTTCTCGAGCTGGTCGGCTGCAACGACGCCGGCCGAACCGGTGTACTCCGAGCGCTTCACGGTGCCGTAGGCCACGGCGATGACCTCGTCGAGCTGGGTGGTGGAAGGATGGAGCTTCACCTCAAGCTTGCCCTTGCCTATGGCGACGGTCTGCTGTGTGTAGCCCACATAGGAAATAGTGAGATGAGTAGTGTTAGCTGCCACCTGGATGGTGAAGTTGCCATCCACGTCAGTAACAACTCCTACTCCATGGCCTGCCGATACGGAGGCGCCCGTCAGGGGCTCGTCGTTGTCGGCATCCACGACAGTACCCGTGACCGTGCGCGTCTGCGCCGACGCACATACGGCCATCGCAAATACTGCGAGAAGTAATAGAAACAGTTTTTTCATACTTAATTAGAAATTAGACATATATGTTATAGAATTACTTTCGGAACGAACCGCCGGAGCGCAATGCCCGGCCTATTGGAGCCTCCTGTAGCTATACAAGAGTGTGCAAAGGTAACAATAAATTTTAATAATCTTTACATTTTTGTATGTTTTTTTTCTTTCAGATTAGCACTTTGATAGTGTGATATTCTTTAAAATTAACACTTTGCGCACTTGTAGCTATTGATACACAATGTGTTACAAAAATATGTTGAAAAACATAAAAAATTCATTCTGAAAGCAGAAAGTGATGGATTATTGATACTCTTCCCTGTTAAAACACGACTCCGGGGCATTTGGTTCTTGCCTGCACAGTGGCTCAGCTTTCTTTTTATCGAACTGCAATGCGCTGCGTATATATTAATGGGGGGCAAAACCACGGTTTCAATCTAATTGTAGGGACATCCCTTTGGGATGTTGTATTGATAATCAGTATGCTACGTCAACGTGCCAAAGGCACGTCCCTTCAATTTGAGGAGTTCTGCAACAGCCTCTGTATCGGAAGCCCGCGAAGCGGGTGGGCATTTTTCAGCCCATGCGTGAGGAGGCGTAGCTGACGAGCCATGGATTGCGGGGTGTAAATACCTGCGCAGCAAGCTCCGGCAGGATGCGCAGCTGCGCCTTTCCGGACGTTAGTCCGTGGAACCGATATGGTGAGCCCGGACCAGGGTCCGCAAGCACACGCTGTCGCTTCCTGCCGGAGCTCGGCGTGTGGAGGATGGTGCCACTCTGTCCCATGGCTCGTCGGCTTCGCCTCCTCACGCATGGGCTGAAAACTGCACGCCACGCTCCGCGGGCTCTCTTTTCTTCTGCATCTAATAGGTTGTACTGCACTCAATTATCTTATTTAAGCCGCATTGCACCACGCGCCGTGCGTCTCTACAGGCAGATGGAAGCCATCTTATCGCATTTAATCGGACTGTAATAATTCGGGAAAAATTCGTAACTTTGCACAATCGCAATTCAGCGGTTGCATATAAACATATATATGAAGATTACCAACTTTGCCGCGCAACCCTCCGTGCTCAGCCGCTACATGATGGAGATGCGCGACGCCACTGTGCAACGCGACTCCATGCGCTTCCGCCGCAATCTCGAGCGTGCGGGCGAAATCATGGCCTACGAAATCAGCAAGGACTTCCGCTACCGCAAGCAGGAGATACAGACACCCCTCGACAAGTGCGTCTGCGACGTGCCCGATGAGCAGGTGGTGCTCGGCACCATCTTCCGCGCAGGCCTCCCCTTCCACCAGGGATTCCTGCAATACTTCGACAACGCCGAGAACGCCTTCGTGTCGGCCTACCGCAAATATAAGGAGAAAGAGAATTTCGACGTCCTCATAGAGTACCTGGCCTCGCCCCGTCTTGAGGGTAAGACCCTCATCCTCTGCGACCCGATGCTCGCCACCGGCGCCTCGATGGAGCTAAGCTTCCGCGCGCTGCTCACCAAGGGCATGCCCGAGCACATCCATGTGGCCTCCGTGATAGCCTCGCAGACCGCAGTGGACTACATAGCCAAGGTCTTCCCGCAGGACCGCACCAGCATCTGGGTGGGCGCCATCGACCCCGTCATCAACGAGCACAGCTACATCGTGCCCGGACTCGGCGATGCCGGCGACCTCGCATACGGCGAAAAGGAATAGCCGCTGCCCGGCGGTCTTTGGTTTAAGGTTTAGGGTTTAAAGTTTAAGGTTTAGATAATACCGGCCCCTCCGCCCCCTCTTACCTATAAACTCTCAACTATAAACTTTACCCCGGCAATGCTATTCTCTAAGCCTTAGACTCAAGACCTAAGACCAAAGAAAGGAACCCGTCGGCCGCTGCCTCGGCTGCAAGAATCATGAAGCTCTTCGTGCCTCCTCCCGGAAGCACGACAGTGGCTTCTTTTTTTGTGAGGTCAAGCGGCAGACGTATGTCGCGACGGAAGTCCAGCCCCGGCGTTAGCGCCGCCTTGTAGAGCGCCTCCTTCAGCGTCCATGCCCGCAGCAGCCCGTCGGGCACCGCGCCGTACACCTCCAGCTCCTCGGCGCTCAGCACCCGCGGCGCCACGGCGCGCAGCTGCCCGCGCGGAGTCTCGATGTCGATGCCCAGAGGCGCGTCGCCGCCGATGGCTATGGCTATGTGTGTGCGGGAGTGCGAGATGGATATGGCCTCGTCCGACCCTTCCACCGACGGCGCGCCGTCGGCGTTGTGCCGTATCGTGAGGCCCGGCAGCAGCATGCGCTCCGCCTCCAACTCAGCCTCGCGGCGCGTGGGCGCCGCGGGCAGCGGCGCCAGCAGTACGCGCACGTCGCCATAATGGCGCTCTTCTATGCCTGTGGTGGATCGCGTCATGGCGCTTGCAGATGGCTCAGCATGTGGACGATGTCGCGGCGCAGCGTCGCCACTATGGGGCTGATGGAGTCATATGGCGCGTCGGCGGCCACGTCTATGCGCGCGGCGCCGCTTACCACATACCCCGCGCCGTCGGTAGCCACGAACTGCAGGGGCGTGCCGGCGCCGGGCGCCTCCACCAGCGCGGCCTCGAAGCCGCCGTCGGCCGAGGCGATGTGCGTGGTCTCGCCCGCCATGCCTCCGAGGTTGAGGCCTATGCGCTCGCGGCGGTTGGCGAGGATGTCCTTGAGCTCGTCGGCCGACGCCGCCGTGCTTACCGTTATATATATATATGAGGAATGTCGCGGATAGCTCACCGTCAGCCAGCGTCCGGCGTTGCTGTCGGTCACGCATGCCGCGGTGTTCAGCTCCAGATGCAGCGGCGCCCGCGGCGCGGCCGCGTAGATGCTGTCGTATTCCGGCAGGCGCGGATAGCCGCGTCGCCGCGGGGTGGCGTCGGAGGGCGCCGCGGCGTCGCCGCAGGCGCTTGCCGCCAGGGTCAGCAGCAGGACTGTCAGCAGCGGCAGCAGGCGTGTCATTGCTCCTCGGCTTCCGGCATCACCATCACGCGCACGGAGGTGATGCGATGGTCCGTGACGTCCAGCACCAGGAAGCGGCAGCGGCCGTAGACCAGCGGCTCCTTGTCGCGCGGGAAGTCGCCCTTGATGGCAAGCAGCATGCCGGCCACCGTCTCGGCGTCGTCCGTCACCTCGGCGTAGTCGTCGGCGTTCAGGCCCGTGATGCGGAAGAAGTCGGTGAGCAGCGTGCGGCCTTCGAATACGAAAGTGTTGTCGCGCAGGCGCTTGTAGGTGCTCTCCTGGTCGTCGTACTCGTCGTTGATGTCGCCCACTATCTCTTCGAGCACATCCTCCATCGTCACGATGCCCTGCGTGCCGCCGAACTCGTCCACCACTATAGCCATGTGTATCTTCAGCTTGCGGAAATCCTCGAAAATATCGTCGATCATGCGGCTTTCCGGCACGAAGTAAGGCTCGCGCAGCAGCTTCTGCCACTGGAAGTCCTCGGCCGTGCGCCCCACGTAGGGCAGCAGGTCGCGCGAATACAGCACGCCGCAGATATTGTCCTGCGAGCCGTCGCACACGGGCAGACGCGAATAGCCGCTTTCCACCACAACCTTCATCACCTCCCCGAAGCTGAGCGACACGTCCAGGTCGGTGATGTCGATACGCGGCGTCATTATCTCCGAGGCCGACGTGTCGCCGAAGTGGATGATGCCTTGCAGGATGTCCTTGTCGCCCCCGGCCTTGACGTCGGTGATGTCGAGAGCCGTCGACAGCTCGTCGGTGGTGACGCTGTCCGTGCGCTTGCTTACCACGCGCTTGACGATGGACGATGACCGCACCAGGACCCCCGACAGCGGCGAGAACAGCTTCTCGAAAAAGGTGATGCCGCCCACGGCCGAGCGCGCCCAGCGCACCGGGTAGTTGTTGGCGTAGATTTTAGGCAGTATCTCGCCGAAAAGCAGGATCAGGAACGTGAGGATAACCGTCTGCAGCACGAAGCTCAGAATCTCCGGCATATTGTCGAACACCGGGCCCAGGGCGAAGTTGCAGAGGATTACGATGGTGACGTTCACCAGATTGTTGGCTATCAGGATGGTGGCAAGCAGCCGTTCGGGGCGCGCCAGCAGCGAGCGCACGGCCGGTCCGCAGGGCGTGTCGTCAAGCTCGTCGCACTGCGCCGAAGTCAGGGAGAAAAACGCTATCTCGCTGCCGCTTACAAAGCCGGAGATGATAAGACACAGCAGCGCCACCGTCAGCGCTATGGCCTGCCCCGCGCTGAAGCCCGAAGGCAGCGCGCACAGCAGCGCCGGGATAAGGTCGGCCGGCAACATGGCCGGGAAAGGGTCTAAATCCAAAATAATGTCTGTTTAGTTATTTCTTTACTACGCCGGCGCCTACGAGCAGGTGGCCGTCATATTCGTTATCAAACCACGATGCGGCATAGTCCACGGGCACATTCCATCGCAGGCTGCCGCCGAACGCTCCGCGCATGTACAGCGTGAATTCAATGTTGGTGTAGGTGGAGAAAGAGGGCGACGTAGAGTACATGATTATGCGCCGCAGCTTCTTGGGCGTATCCTCCTCGCCGAACACGCGCGTCTGTCCGATGGGCGCCTTCATCTCGTCCCTCGTGTATCGTGCATTGTCGAGCCCGTCCTCCTCAAGGCTATGGACGTAACCCTTGTTGCCGTCGTATCTCCTCATGTCGCCGTCGCGGGTCATCGCGCCGCCCAGTGGAGTGGTGCGGAAATAAAGCGTCTCATAGTCCTCGCGCAGATCATTGCCACTGGCATATTTCATCGGCGGCATGTACACAGCCCCGTGAGGCGGTATCATCAGGAAGCGGTCCTCGGTGGTGGTGACTGTCGCTGTCTTCGACGAGCCGCCCCCTATACCTATGCCGCTTGCCAGTGTGCCCACGGCGCCGCCTATGCCCAATGCGCCGGCGGCCGCGCCGAGGTTCATCGACGCGCCGTGGCCGCCCGTGCGGCCTTCGGTGAACACAGAGTTCGTGTAGAAAGGCTTGGCCGTTCCGTTCGCCGCGAATCTGAAGCTGTTGGCGAGGTCGATGTACAGCGGCTTGTCCGTCTTGTTGGTGATCTTGACCTTGAGCTGCGGCAGGAGCCTTACCTTCTTGCCCTGAGGCATTTCCATCTCGAAATCGATGGCGATGTTGTCGTCAGCCAGCACCGAGGCCGACGTCACGCCCCACACCGACAGAAACTCCGAGCAGAAATCGTCGGCATGTTTTTCGTTGAATTTCTCGTCCTTCGGCTTCTTAAGCTTCAGTTCCGGATTGTTGTAGGACGCTATTCTCTGAGCGTTGTCGGCCGACGGCCTGGCTTCAAGCATCGTCGGACCGTCCTCCGCCTGCGGCTGCCGGGCCGTTTCAGCCTTCACATTCGCGTTGTCGGCCGGGGCCACGCCGATTGTCTTCAGCTCGCCGTCGCCGACCTTGATTGCGAACACCTTGTCCGCAGCTATGCGCTGCAACGGCGCGTCGGCGTCAGCCTGTTCAGTATACAGAATCCACTTGCCGGCTTCCTCCACATTGTAGACGTCCATCCGGGTTGCGTCCTTAAGTACAATCGTATCCGCCTTCACCGGCAAAGCAAGGAAACCGAGAAGCGAAAACAAATAAGCTATCCGTTTGCTCATTATCTACTGTAAGCGTTAGAAAAAATGTCCGCCAACGGCCGACGTGCAAAGGTAGTAATTTTCAGTGAATCGGGCAAATATTCTCTTCCCGGCCGCAGCCGCGGCCGGGAGTTAAAAAGGTAAAGAGTTAAAAAGTTAAGAGAATACCTGGTTTGATTGTAACTCCTCACTTCTCACTCCTAACTGCGCGAAGCGCACCCCCTCTTACCTATCAACTCTCAACTATCAACTAATGTACGAACGTCGGTATAAACTGAATGCCGAGAACTGCCGCAATGCGGAAGAAACTCGACAATTGAATGTCCGCTTTCCCACGTTCCACACGCGCGATGTAGCTTTGTTCACGTCCGAGCTTTTCAGCCAATTCTTTTTGGGTCATTTTAAGCTCTCGCCTGCGGTTGCGGAGCAACTGACCGTAATACCACGAGAGAGCTTCCTCGTGAAATTCCTCTCGCTCCGGCGTACCGGGCTTCCCATACTCCCCATCCAACTGCTGGTTGAAGGTAGGCAATTTCGCTATTTTTTCAGGATCAAGCTGTCTCATTATATTAAGTCGTTTAGTATTGATTGTGCAATTTCGATCTGTTTGCGGTAATCTTTGTTGGATTTCTTTAAAAAGCCGTTGAGCAGAATAATCTTTGTGGATTCTATGATATTGGCTTTGTCTATAGCAAAGAGGATGGTACGGTACTCGTTGCTGCCAACCGATACTCGCATCTCGTAGAGATCAGTGTCATTCAAATGCTTGACAAATTTAGTCGACACGTCATAGATGGTAGTAACTACATCGATGACGTACTTGAATTTTGTCTGCACCCTTGGCGGCAAAGAGTTATAAAATGCCTCAAACTGGGGCGTTTTATACACCACGCGGATTTCGCTGACCCGACTTTCTTTAGATTCCATGGTGCAAATATAACTAATTAGTAATATATTGACAAATTTTGAGAACAAAAAGTTCAGCTCATGGGGTGAGAGAAGTTAAAAAAGGTAAAAAGTTAAAAAAGTTAAGAGAATATCTTTTGAGTTGAAAAGGTAAAGAGTTAAAAAGTTAAGAGAATACCTGGTTTGATTGTAACTCCTCACTTCTCACTCCTAACTCCTAACTGTGGGCGCTGCGCGCCCGCACCCCCCCTTACCTATCCCCTCTCAACTATCAACTAAAAAAATTTGGGGTATGTGACAAAAACTACATTCAAACGCGATTTCGTGTTGTAACTTTGCAGCGTCAAATCTAAAAATTGCAAAGTTATGAGAGAAATCACAGAGATTATTGTGCATTGCACCGCCACGCGGGCCGGCAGGGAGTTCGGCCCCGCCGACGTGGACCGCTGGCACCGTGCCCGCGGCTGGAAAGGAATTGGCTATCACTATCTTGTGGGACTGAAGGGCGAATTGTGGAGTGGACGCCCCGAGGCCGAGGCAGGAGCGCATTGTGTGGGTCATAACGCACGGAGCATAGGAGTGTGCTACGTGGGAGGACTGGACGAAGAGGGGCGTCCGGACGACACACGCACCGAGGCGCAGAAGCGCACGCTGCTCACGCTGCTGCGCGGACTGCGCCGACGCTTTCCGCAGGCTGCCATACACAGTCACAGGGACTTTGCCGCAAAGGCATGTCCCTGCTTCGACGCAACCCGTGAATATGCAGGGCTATGAGGAAGACGGTAGTAATGCTGTGCGCGGCGGCCGTGCTGACGGGGTGCCGCGGCAGCCGCGAGGCGCAGTCGCAGACGGCGTCGCGGCAGACACGGCGCGTGGTGAGGGTGTTGACGGACGACTCGCTGCGGGTCACGGCAGTAGTGGAACTGGACGAGCCGCGCCTGACGCTGCGCCCCGACTCGGGGCTGCGGCTGGAGGCTCGCGGCGGCAGGGTGGCGGTGGCGGCAGGCGCCGGGCGGCATGTGGAGGCCGCCCGGGAGGACAGCGCCGCCGCCGTGCAGCAGGCACGGCACAGCGAGGCTGAGGCCGAGGGCGGCAGCCCCGGCCGGGTGTGGGTGTTGGCGGCGGGTCTGCTGCTTATTGTCCTATCATGGATAGGAATTCGTTCTCGTCGATGATGGGCACACCAAGCTTCTGCGCCTTCTCCAGCTTGGACGGACCCATGTTGGCTCCGGCGAGCACGAAGTCCGTCTTCTTGGAGATGGAGCCGGCGTTGCGGCCGCCGTTGCTCTCGATCATGGCCTTGTACTCGTCGCGGCTGTGGTGTTCGAACACGCCGCTGATGACGAAGGTCTTGCCCTGCAGGGCGTCGCCCGCGGCCTCGGCTTCGGTGCGTTCCGGCATCGCCATGGTGAGGCCGGCGGCGCGCAGGCGCTCCACGATGTCGCGGTTGCGCGGCTCGGCGAAGTATTCCACGATGTTGGCGGCGATGCGCGGTCCCACGTCCTCGATGGCCGTCAGCTCGGCCTCGCTCATTGCCATAAGGCGGTCTATATTGCCTGCCGTGCGGGCCACCTTGCGCGCCGTGGTCTCTCCCACGGCGGGGATACTCAGGGCGAAGACCACGCGCTCGAAGGGCACGTCGAGGCTGGCGCGCAGGCCGTCCATGATGCGCTCGGCGCCGCGCGGGCCGTAGCCTTCGAGGCGCACGATGCTCTCGGGGCGCAGGGTGTACAGGTCGGCGATGTCGTGAATCAGGCCGGCGGCGAAGAACTGTGCGGCGGTCTCCTCGCCTATGCCGTCGATGTTCATCATGCGGCGGCCCACAAAGTGCTCTATGCGGCCCACTATCTGCGGCGGGCAGCCCCATTTATTGGGGCACACCCAGGCGGCCTCGCCCTCGACACGCAGCAGCGGCGAGCCGCAGGCCGGGCAGTGCGACACGAAGGGCACGGGCTGAGCGTCCGGTATGCGGGCGCTGCGGTCCACGTCGACAATCTTGGGGATGATCTCGCCGCCTTTCTCGACGTAGAGCATATCGCCCTCGCGCACGTCGAGCTGGCGCATGATGTCCTCGTTGTGCATCGACGCGCGCTTCACCACGGTGCCGCTGAGCAGCACCGGCTCGAGGTTGGCTACGGGGGTGATGGTGCCCATGCGGCCGACGTCGAACGACACCGACAGCAGCCTGGTCCGGGCACGTTCGGGCGCGAACTTGTAGGCGATGGCCCAGCGCGGACTCTTGGCCGTGAAGCCCAGGTTGAGCTGCTGGCGCAGGGAGTTGACCTTGAACACGAGGCCGTCCGTGGCTACGGGCATCGACTTGCGCTCCGTGTCCATGCGGGCGATGAAGGCGTCCACCTCCTGCTGCGAGCGCAGCAGCGTCATCCGGTCGCTCACCTTGAAGCCCCACGAGCGCGCGGCCTCCATGTTGCCGTAGTGTGTCGTAGAGGGCAGGTTGTCGCCCAGCAGGTAGTAGAGGTAGGCGTCGAGGCCGCGGCGCGCCACCTCGGCGGGACTTAGGAGCTTGAGGGTGCCGGCGGCGGCGTTGCGCGGATTGGCGAAGAGGGGTTCCTCGTCGCGCTCACGCTCGGCGTTGAGCTTCTCGAAGGCCTTCCAGGGCATCACTATCTCGCCGCGTATCTCGAAGAAGTCGGGCCAGCCGTCGCCCTGGAGCTGCAGGGGTATGCTGCGTATGGTGCGGACGTTGTCGGTGACTATGTCGCCGCGCTGTCCGTCGCCGCGGGTGACGGCGCGCACCAGGCGCCCGTGCTCGTAGATGAGGGAGATGCCCGTGCCGTCGAACTTCAGCTCGCCCACTATCTCCACGTCCTGCCCCATCAGGGCCGTGCGGGTGCGCTGGAGCCACTGGTCCACCTCCTCGGGGCTGTAGGTGTTGCCCAGTGATAGCATGGGGTAGATGTGGTCGGTCTGTGCGAAGCCGCCGCTGAGGTCGGAGCCTACGCGGTGGGTGGGCGACATGGGATCGTCCAGTTCGGGGTGCTCGCGCTCGAGGTCTTCGAGCTCGTGCATGAGCATGTCGAAGTCGCGGTCGCTGATGGTGGGCGCGTTCAGCACATAGTAGTTGTGGTTGTGGGCGTTGAGCTCGCGCCGGAGCTGGTCTATGCGAGTCTTGGGGTCGGTCATGGCGTGTGGATTCAGTATGGCGAGATGTTGTCGAGGCCGCCGATGTGGCCCTCCTGCACGGGGGTGGTGAGAAGGCGGCGCAAGTCGTCGGCGGTGATGTGTGTGGCTGGACGGAAGTCGGAGGAGTTCATGTAGTCGAGCACGGAGGCGTAGAACTGGCGCCCCTCGGGGTAGGCCGAGGCACGGTCGAGGTCGGCCATCACTACGAGCAGGCGGCCGCGGCCGACGGCGAATTCAAATGCCAGACCGAGCTTGTGGTTGCGCTCGATGTTGTCTATCACCTGGATGATGGGGCGGTAGGCCGGGGCGGTGTTGTCGAGCATGAAGGGACGGCTCTCGCGCACCACGGCCCACCACTGCCAGTCGCTGTGGCCGTCGTTGGGGAAGGCGCGCAGCAGCGGATGCGCGGGGTCGGCGAGTATGCCCATGGTGCCGGGCGAGGGCTGCTTGCCGTTCTTGTCGCAGATGGTCTTGAACATGCGGTAGTTCCAGTAGTCGGTCTGGAACAGGGGACCGACGGTGAGGGCCGAGGAGTCGGGCATGAGCAGGACCGTGGCGCCGCGCTCCAGACGTCGCGTGAGGTCGGGAGTGAGCTCGCGCGCCACGACGACGTCGCCGCGGTGCGCCGCCGGGTCGACTGCGGCGGGGTAGACCCAGAGGTCATAGCCGTTGCCCCAGTCGGTGCCGTCGATGGACAGCTCCAGGCGCAGCTTGGCGGGGGCGGCGACGGCGCTCAGCGGCTCGGCTATGGCGCCGGCGTCGATGAGGCCCTCGCCTTCGGGCAGCGTCATGGTGCCGGAGGCTGCGTCGCCCAGCCGCCAGCGCAGGGTCTTGCCGGCCAGCGACGTGCCGCCGTAGTTGGCGACGCGGACGGCGGCGCGCAGGGTGTCGGCGGCGGTGAGGCAGTAGCTGTCGGTGACGAGCAGGGGCACTACGGGGGCGCACCAGCGGCGCCACTCCTCGGGCGTGCAGAGGCCCTTGCTGTCGAGGAAGGCGTCGAGTATGCCCACGTAGGCGCTGCCCTGACCGGGGTAGTCCTGGAGGTCGAGCAGCTGGAAGCCGGCCATGTCGGGCGTGCGCAGGTCCATCTCGATGTCCTGCTTGTAGAGGCGCAGCGCCCACTGTCCGCTGGCGCGGTGGAAGGCCTCGGCCTGATCGGCCATGCCGGCGTCGGCGAGGCGACGGCGGAACACCTCCATGTTGCACGGCGTCAGAGCGCCGGTGTATTTTTCAATCTCTCGGTAGTCGGGATAGACCTGGAACTGGCCTGTCTCGTGGCTGATGACAGGTACCGGGCTGGCGGCGCAGCCCTCGCTGAAGTCGCGGGCGGCGCCGGGACGGAAGTGGTTGATGATGCCGCCGTCCATGGCGTCGGCGAAGGAGAAGGAGCCGCGGGTGTGCGTGCCGTAGTTACCCCATCCCTCGCCGCCGGTGCGGCATGTGACGAAGAAGTCCATGCCCGGCTTCACGCCCTGGTAGCCCAGGTAGTAGTTGGAGCCGAGGGTGTAGAGCTTGTCCGGGGCTATGCTGCGGAAGTGCTCCGTGAGGCTGCTCATGGCGTCGATGTCGCCCCACAGCTCGTTGCCGAGGGCGAAGAGGCGGAACGACGGATGGTGGCCGTAGCGGCGCAGGATGTTCTCGCCCTCCTTGCGCAGGAAGGTCATGAGCGTGGTGTCGGCCGACTCGAAGCTGCCCCAGAAGGGCAGCTCGGGCTGCAGCACGATGCCGGCCTCGTCGGCGGCCGTAAAGGCGGCCTCGGGCGGACACCAGGAGTGGAAGCGCACGTGGTTGAGGCCGTAGTCGCGGCACACCTGCATGTAGCGGCGCCACGAGTCGAGGTCCATGGCTGTGTGGCCCGTCAGGGGCCACACGCAGGCGTCGTGGCGTCCGCGCAGGAAGGTGCGGTGGCCGTTGGCGTAGAGGTGGCGCCCTTCGGCGCGGAAGTCGCGCAGGGCGGGGTGTATGCTGTCCGGAGCTGTCGGCTGCCACGGCTCCGTGGAGAGCGTGATGCGGCCTATGATGCCGTTCCAGTTGGTCTGCGTGTCTTCGGTGTAGGCGTGGCTGCTTGCGTAGAGCTGCTCGGGCACGCCGGAGGAGTTGTCGACCATGATGTCGATGGTGTGGCGTCCGGGGGTGAGCAGCGCGCCGAGCTCATACTCCTGCGGGGTGGAGATGTCGTTGGAGCTGCCGGCGGGTCGTCCGTCCACGAAGACCTGCGAGGGCTTGGTGCGCTCCAGCGAGAGCACCACGGGACAGCCCGCCCAGTCGGCCGGAATGTCGACGGTGCGTCGGTACCATGCGCGTCCGCGGTACGACCACGGGCGGGACAGATGCTTTGTCTCCGTGGTGTCCGCGAGCCTGTCGCCCCGGCGGTTGGTGTCGGTGGTGCCGGGCAGCAGTATGCTGTCGGTCATGGCGTCGGCTGTGGTGAAGGTGCCGTCGCGGTCGAGTGCCAGCTGCCAGCTGCCGCTGAGGTCGATAGTGTTGCTTGCTGCGGCCGTAAGCGCGGCCGCGGCGAGGAGTAGAAGTGCGAGTGCTTTTTTCATGGAACAAAGATACAAAAAAATCGCATACAAAAGCCTGTGCGGCCGAGTTTCCCAACCCGGCCGCACAGCGTCTGTTTCGTATTACTCAATTACCTATGGAAGTCTAATCTCATTTATCCATAAGACGCGCGGAGAGACGAAAAGTTACATCTGTCGTCGTAATATTATGGATTTTTTGCAAATCGGACTGTCCGGGATAAGAAGTGTTAACACGGGCATGAAAAAAGAGAAGATGCGCCGCGTGGTGCGGCACATCTTCTCCAGCGCTTCAAGGTGGACTCGAACCATCGACCCTCTGATTAACAGTCAGATGCTCT
>ENA-UOJO01002446-UOJO01002446.1-human-gut-metagenome-genome-assembly--contig:-P57-NODE-2446-length-19746-cov-9.184704_pt1 | contig 19746 bp, 17 predicted proteins | sample MGYA00242351_ERZ723898 | MGnify/ENA metagenome assembly ERZ723898 | reverse complement strand
AGAAGGGCGGCATCATCGTCGACGAGAACGAGATGTCCACCCGCGAGAACGTCTTTGCCGGCGGCGACGCCGTCACCGGCGCAGCCACCGTCATCCTGGCGATGGGCGCGGGCAAGAAAGCTGCCGAAGCCATCGACCGCAAGCTCCAGAACAAGTAAATCTCCGTATTCCAAACGCGCCGCTCCTTCGAGCGGCGCGTTTTTCCTGCGTTGCAGGGCCGTATGCTTCTGCCTGCCTGTCTCCGCCGCAGCGGTTGTAGGGGCGGCCATTGGCCGCCCGCAAATACCTACATCATCCCTACCGCCATCCGCCCTGCTTTTCCTCCTCGATCCGGCAGAGCACGCGGTCTGTCCCGCCCGCGCCCTCGCGCGCGAGGCGATAGACATTCCCGGCGGTCTCCGCCGCCGTCCGCGCCACGATGCCGCATTCCTCGTCCGCGCCCAGCCCGGCCTCCGCCAGCGCGAGGGCCTGCATCGCGCCGTGCAGCGCCATGCCCGCCTTTGCTGCGCAGTTGGCCTTCGCCCCGTCGCACACCATGCCGCACACATTGCCCAGCACCGTCCGCAGCATCCGCTCCACGCAGTCCGCGTCATCTCCGCGCAGCATCGCGATCCCGCCCGCCGCGCCTCCGGCGGCCAGCGCCGCGCCGCACACCGGCGCGATGCGGCCCTCGTCCGCTCCGGCCCGCGTCTTGAGGAAGACCGTCAGCAGATTCGCTGCCGCCGCGGCCCGCACGATCTCTTCATGGCTCCGGCCCATCCGCCGCCCCGCGGCGGCGACCGGCGCGGTACATGTCACGCCCTGATTGCCGGAGCCGCTGTTGCTCATCGCCGCCAGCGGCGCGCCGCCCATCCGCGCGTCCACGCCCGCGCACCCGGCGCAGACCGCCTCCATCGCCGTCCCGCCGCCCAGCATCCCGGACTCTGTCAGCGTCTTTCCGGTCTGCATCCCGTATCCCTGCCGCAGCCCTTCTTCGCTCAGCGCCGTGTTCAGCCGCACGGCTTCCTCTGCCCGCGCCAGCCGCGCCAGCGGCGCATGCGTGCAGAACTCCCAGATCGTCTCCACGCTGAGTGCGCCATAGTCCGGCGCGTCCTCCGCCTCCGCAGCGCTGCGCGTGTCACGGAGAACATTTCCATCCGATTCCAGATAGGCCACGTTGTCGTGCCGGTCCTGCACGATGGCGACGCCCGTGCCCTCGCTGCCTGTCACGGTGACGCGCAGCCAGAGCCGCGGAACGTCCTCCTTCAGCTCCATGCGCACCTGACCCGCTGCGATCATCCGCTCCGCTGCCGCTGCGTCTTCCGCTTGCACCCGCTGGAAGACCTGCATCCCATCCGCTGCGTTCCCCGCAAGCGCGCCGAGCGCACAGGCCATCCGGCCTCCGCAGCGCCCGCCGGAATTTGGAATTTTGACATACTGCACGCCCTTGATCATCGCGGCGGACGCCTCGATCCCGATGCGCGCCACCGCGCCATGGGCGTACGCCCGCGCGGACGCAGCGCAGAGGGCGAATGCCATCGGCTCCGTGCAGCCGAGCGCGGGCTTCAGCTCATATTCCAGAATTTTTTGCAGCATCCCGGTTCCTCCGCTCATGGCGCCCAGTGCGCCCGCGCCTCCGCCGTCTGGATGTGGATGGTCTTTGCCTCCAGAAATTCCGCGAGGCCCAGCATCCCTTTCTCCCGGCCGAAGCCGCTCTGCTTGCAGCCGCCGAACGGCAGCTGTACCGATCCCATGCCGAAATCGTTGATGTAGACCGTCCCCGCGCGCAGCGCCTTCGCCACACGCACGGCGCGGCTGAAGTCCTCTGTCCAGAGACCGGCGGCAAGGCCGTAACGGCTGTCGTTCGCGATTGCGACGGCCTCTTCCTCATCCTCAAACGTCTGCACCGCCAGCACCGGCCCGAAGATCTCCTCCTGCGCGATGCGCGCCTTGCGCCCAACACCGTCAAAAATCGTCGGCTCGATGTAGCAGCCGCCGTCGTAGATCCCGCCGCGCAGCCTCCGCCCACCGGTGACGAGCGCCGCCTCCTGCTTGCCGGTCTCGATGTACTGCAAAATGCGCTTGCCCTGCTCCTCGGAGATGATGGGGCCGAGGTGGACGTCCGTCAGCGGATCGCCGACGGTGAGCGTTTCCGTCTTTGCAATGAGCTTTTCCAGAAATTCGTCGTGGATGCGCCGCTCGAGCAGCAGCCGCGTCCCGCCGTCGCAGACCGCGCCCTGATTGAAGAACACGTTGCAGCACGCCGCGTCCACTGCGTCGTCCATCCGCGCTGTGTCTGCGAAGACGAGGTGCGGCGATTTGCCGCCAAGCTCCAATCCCACGCGCGTCAGGTTTTCCGCTGCGCCGCGCATCACGCCGCGCCCCACATCCGTGGAGCCGGTGAAGGTCACGCGGTCGACCAGAGGACTTTCTGCCAGCGCCGCACCGACGACCGTTCCCTGGCCGGAGACCATGTTGAGCGCCCCGTCTGAAACGCCCGCCCGCCGCAGGATCTCGCAGACCTCCGCAACGATCGAGTTTGTCAGCTCCGCCGGCTTGCACACCACGGTACACCCGACGGCCAGCGCCGGGGCCAGCTTGAAGGCCAGCATCATGATCGGGAAGTTCCACGGCACAATCGCCGCCACCACGCCCACCGGCTCCCGCGCGACGAGCGCGTCATAGGTTCCGGAGATCGCATAGCTCTCGCCGTGCGCCTCCAGCGCCAGATGCGTGAAATGGTCGAAGAGGTTTGCCGTCGTCTGAATTTCGCCGCGCGCCTGCGCGATCGGCTTTCCGGTTTCCAGCGTAATGAGCCGCGCCAGCTCATCTGTGCGTTCCCGCAGCTCCGCCGCGGCCCGCCGCAGCACGTCCCCGCGTGCCGCCGCGCCCATATGCGGCCACGGCCCATGGTCAAACGCCTCGCGCGCCGCTGTGATGGCGCGTTCCGCTTCTGCGCGGGTCGCCCGGTCGTGCCGCGAGACGACGTTGCCAGTCGCCGGGTCGCGCCGGGTATAGACCTCGCCGCTCTCGCTCTCGACCCACTGCCCGCCGATGAAAAGATGATCGTGTCTCATCTGAGATCCTCCTGTTCTCATGCTTCTCCGAGATAAAGACCCTGTACAACGGGGTCGTTTTGCAGGCGCTCGCTCGCGTCTGTCAGGGCGATGCGGCCCGTCTGGATGACGTAGCCGCGCTGCGCAATTTGCAGGGCCATCCGCGCATTCTGCTCCACGAGCAGGATGGTGATGCCCCGCCGGTGCAGATCCGCGATGATCTCGAAGATCTGCTCCACGATGACCGGGGCCAGACCCATCGACGGCTCGTCGAGCAGCATCAGCTTTGGCTCCATCATCAGTCCCCGCGCCATCGTCAGCATCTGCTGCTCTCCGCCGGAGAGCGTCCCGGCCTGCTGCCGCAGCCGCTCACGCAGGCGCGGAAAGAGATCGAGCGAGGTCTCCAGCAGCTCCTGCGTGCGGGCCTTGCTGCGGCTGAGATACGCGCCCATCCGCAGATTTTCCAACACGGTGTTCTCCGCGAAGATGCCGCGCCCCTCCGGCACGTGCGCAATGCCGCGCGCGGCGATCTCGTGCGGGGGCAGATGCGTGATGTCCTCGCCGTCAAATGTGACCTTCGCCTCCGGCCCGAGCTTCATCAGCCCTGAGATGGCCTTGAGCGTTGTGCTCTTGCCTGCGCCGTTCGCGCCGATGAGCGTGACGATCTCGCCCTGCTCGACGTTCAGGTCAATGCCCTTCAGCGCCCGGATCTTTCCGTAAAACGCCTCTACGTGCGTCAGTTCCAAAAATGCCATATCCGCTCCGTTCCCGTCCGTTACATCACCTTCTGGTGGCCGAGATAGGCCGTGATGACCTCCTCGTTTTCCAGTACCTCGCGCGGCGAGCCGAGCGCGATCTGCCGCCCGAAGTTCAGCACGAGGATTCGCTGCGATACGCCCATGACGACCTTCATATCGTGCTCGATCATCAGCACACAGACGCCCCGCTCCTCGCAGATGCGCTGGAACAGCTGCACCATCTCCTCCGACTCCGACGGGTTCATCCCTGCCGTCGGCTCGTCGAGCAGGAGCAGGCGCGGCGCGGTGGCCAGCGCCCGTGCGATCTCCAGCCGCCGCTGGCGGCCGTACGGCAGATTCTTCGCCAGCGCGTTCGCGTCGTCCAGAATTCCGACGTAGTCCAGAATCTCTGCCGCGCGGTCGAGCGTTTCGGCCTCCTGCGCGCGGAAGCGCTGCGTCCGCAGCAAAATGTCACCCAGCCCTGTCCGCTCATGGAGCTGCCGCCCGATCATCACGTTCTCCAGCACCGTCAGGTTCTGAAACAGGCGGATGTTCTGGAACGTCCGGCAGACGCCGCGCTCCACGATGCGGCTCGGCTCCAGCCCCACGATGCTCTCACCGTAGAGGCGGACATCGCCGCCCGTTGGCCGGTAGATGCCGGTGACGATGTTGAAAAACGTCGTCTTGCCCGCGCCGTTCGGCCCGATGATGCTGAAGACCGTCTTCTCCGGGATGGAAAAGCTCAGCTCCTGCAAGGCTTTCAGTCCGCCAAACTGGATGGAGAGGTTTTCCGCCTCCAATACGGGAGCGCCCACATGTGCCTGTTCCGTCATGGCTCCGCCTCCTCTCCGTGCGCCGCCGCACTCTGGAGCGTGACGGGCTTTTTCTTTGTCGGCAGAATACCGCCGGGCCGGAAGATCATCATAATGATCAAAATCAGCCCGAAGAAGAACTTTTCCAGCTTCGAAGGATCGAGCTGCTCCGGGATGTTCAGCCCGCCGTTGACGCGCGCGCTGCTGAGCACCTCGGAAAATGCCTTCAAAATTTGCAGGTTCAAAATCGAAATCAGCGACGCGCCCATGATGACGCCGGGGATGTTCCCCGTGCCGCCGAGTATAACCATCGCGAGCACCATGAACGAGATCTGTACCGTGAAGCTCTCCGGGCTGACGAAGCCCTGCTTCGCCGCGAACACCACGCCCATCACGCCGCCGAAGCAGGCGCTGATGACGAACGAGGCGATCTTCATTTTCACGATCGGAATGCCGACGGCCCGCGCCGCCGTCTCGTCCTCGCGGATGGCCGTCCATGCCCGTCCAAGCTTCGAGTTTTCCAGCCTGTGGCAGATCAGGATGACCGCCGCCGCGAGCAGCAGGACGATGAAATACATATAGGTCACGCTGTCCAGTGTCTTGCCGAAGAGCACCGGCTTCGGGATGTTTGCGATGCCCTTTGCGCCGTTTGTGATGTTCAGCGGCTTGATCATGTTGTTCAGCAGGTTGCGGATGATCTCGCAGAAGGCCAGCGTCACGATGCAGAGATAGTCGCCGCTGATGCGGATGACCGGCAGCGCGATCAAAAAGCCCACCAGACAGCCAATCGCCCCGCCGATCAGCAAAAACAGCCAGAACGAGCCGCCGCCGAGCGGGAAGAGGCCGCCTGCCGCGAGGAAGTTGAGGCACTGATTCGTGCAGAGCAGGCCATAGGCATATGCGCCGAGCGCGTAGAACGCGATGTAGCCGAGGTTAAACAGTCCACAGTAGCCCACCGTGATGTTCAGCCCCAGCGCCAGCACGACATACATGCCGACCTGCGTCGCCACGTCCATGAAATAGGACGACCGTGTCCCCACCAGCGGCAGCAGCACGCACAGCACCAGCGCGCACCAGCCGTATTTCGCCGCCCTTGGCAGCTGCGTCAGAAAGACGAGACAGGCCGCGCCCAGCATCGCCAGCATCGAAAACGCGCCGGACGGATTTGCATACGCCAGCCAGAAGGCGCCGCCTGCCGCCAGCAGCAGCGCCGGGAGCTGCACCGGGAGGCCGCGGCCCCAGACGGCCTTGAGTTTTGTGATCCAGGTTTTCATTGCCTCACCTCAGACTTTCTCTGCCGTTTTCCGGCCCAGCAGCCCGTGCGGCCGGATGATGAGCACCACGATCAGCACGACAAACGCGAAAATGTCCTTGTAGCCCGAGCCGATCACGCCGCCCGTCAGCGTATTGAGATAGCCTGCCGCGAGCGATTCGATCAGCCCCAGCAGCACGCCGCCCAGCATCGAGCCGGGAATGCTCCCGATCCCGCCGAAGACCGCTGCTGTGAACGCCTTGTTGCCGATTGTAATGCCGATATAGGGGTTGATCATGCCATACTGGATGGCGAACATCGTCCCGGCCACGCCGCCCATCGCCGCGCCGACGAAAAACGTCGTCGTGATGGTCTTGTTTACGTGGATACCGAGCAGCGCGCTCATCGTCTGGTTCTGCGACACGCAGCGGATCGCGCTGCCGACCTTCGTGCGGTGGATGAACGTATACAGGATGGCCAGCGCCGCAAGGCACACGCCGACGATCAGAATGGCGCGGACGGTGACCTTCGTGTATTCGTTCAGCACGAATTCCCGCTTGAAGATCGACGGCAGCGTCAGATAAAAGCTGTTGTGCGCGAACGTCTCGGCCACGCGCACGAAGTCCTGCAAGAAATACGACACGCCGAACGCCGAAATCAGCGGCACGAGCCGCGGCGCGCTGCGCAGCGGGCGATAGGCCACGCGCTCGATGAACACGCCGAGCAGCCCTGTCAGCACCAGCGCCGCCAGCAGCGCCACGGCGAACGCAAATACCGTCCATCCGCCGCCCGCCGCTGCGCCGAGCAGCGCGATGAGCACCTCCGCGCCGATGAACGCGCCGCACATGAAAATTTCCGCGTTGGCAAAATTGATAAAATGGAGTACGCCGTAGACCATCGTGTACCCCAGCGCGACAATCGCATACACGAAGCCGAGCTGCAAGCCGTCGACGAGCATCTGCGGCAGTAATTTCAGAAGCACACCATCACCTCACCTCATCCGGTTTCCTCCGGGGCCGCCCAAATGGACGGCCCCATCTGTTTGCTTATGCGCCGGTCAGTTCTCCAACCAGCTTGCCGGGATAGCCGTCGACGATTTCATAGGCATACGCCTTGGCGTTGATGTTGTCGCCTTTTTCATCGAACTGGAACGTGCCGGTGATGCTCGTGATCTCGACATTTGCCATCGCCTCGACGACCTGCGCGCGCGTCGGCTTGCCGCCCGCCGCGTCGATGGCGTTCGAGAGGGATTCGAGCGCGACGGCCGCCGCCTCGTAGAAGTAGATGGCATAGCCGTCCGCAGCGAGGCCGGACGTCTGCTGATACCGGTCGACCCATTCCTGCAAAACTGCGCTGGAATCAAAGGCCGGGCTGGACGAGATGTAGTACGCGCCCGCCGCGTTCTCCTTGCCCGCAATGTTCACCAGCTCCGACGTGTCCACGCCGCTCGAGCCGACGTAGATCGACGTGATGCCCTTGTCGCGGATCTGCTTGAGCAGGAGCGAACCCTCGGGATAGTTGCCGCCGTAGTAGACCGCGTCGGGGTTCGCCGCGGCGATCTGGTTGACGACGGCGGAGAAGTCGACCTCGTTCGAGACGATGCCCTCATTCGCCACAACGTCCAGCCCGATCTGCGCCGCCTCGGCAGCGAACGCCTCGCACTGGCCCGCGCCGAACGCCTGCTGGTCGTTGACGAGGAAGATCGTCTGGATGCCGAGCGAGTCCTTGCAGAACCGCGCCGTCGCCGGAGCCTCAAAATCGTCGCGCTGGCAGACGCGGAGGATGCCCTTCAGGCCCCGGTCGGTGACGTCGACGTTCGTGGATTGACCCGTCACCATGCCAAGCTCTGCCGGGCACGTGATGGCCGAGGAGGAGATCGTGCAGCTCGAGTTGCAGTGCCCGATCATGATGAGCACATCCGGGTCAGACACCATCTTCTGCCCAATCGTTACGGCGACTGTCGGGTCGGACTGGTCGTCGTTCGTCACAAATTCCAGCGTGCAGCCCGATTTTTCCTCCAGCTCCGCCTTTCGTTCGTTGAACGCCATGAGCGCCCCGTTGTAGCACGACGCGCCAACCTGGCCCGACGCGCCGGAGAGCGGCCCGGCAAAGCCCACCTTGATGACATTCCCGCTCCCGGCGGACGTTTCCTTCTGCGCGCCGCAGCCCGCCAGCAAAAAGACCGGCAAAACCAGCGCCAGAATCAGTGCGATCACCTTTTTACCCATGTTTTCGTCTCCCCTTATCATGAAATTTAGAAATCCCAAATTTGCTTACGGGCCGATGAGGGCAGCGGCCCTGCGGGCGGGCATTGCCCGCCCCTACGAATTCTATTGCAGTCCTGACGGTGGACGTAGGGGCGGCCATTGGCCGCCCGCAGGGCTACACCGCCATTAAATAAACGGCCCCTCGAAAAACACCTCAAACGGCTCCGGATAGCGCATCGTCTCGCCGCGCGTCGCCCGGCCATTTGCCGCGCGGACGATCTCCTCGAGAATGCGTTCGCCCGCCGCGTCCAGCGTCTCGGTCCCGAGCAGGACGCCGCCGGTCGACACGTCGAGATAGTCGCCCGCGGCCTTTGCCGTGCGCGGATTGCCGCTGATCGTCAGCAGCGGCGCGACGAGGCCCGGATCGACCGCCGAGAGCGGCGCATCCTCCGGCGGAAGCTCGTTGCCGCCGAGCTGATAGAGGACGATCTGCGCGCCCGCCGCCGCAAAGCTCGGCAGCAGGGAATAGGACGACATCCAGGCGTCCATCAGCCAGAGGCCCGGTTCGCCCGGCCGCTCGCAGTAGTCGAGCACGCCGGAAAGTTCCCGCGTCCCCGTCTTCTCCACCGCCCCGAGCGACTTTTCCTCGAGCGTCGTGATGCCCGCTGCGATGTTCTCCGGGATGGGATTGATCGTCCGGATGTCCTCGCCGATGGACGCGGCCCGTGCCTCCCAGTCTGCGATCAGCCGCAGCAGTCTTTGCGCGACCTCCGGCGTCTTTGCCCGCTGCACCAGTGTCTGTTCCGCGCCGATCAGCTCCAATGTTTCCGAGAACAGCGCCGTGCCGCCCGCGTCGATCAGCCGGTCGACCGCTCTTCCCAGCGCGGGATTCCCGGCGAGGCCGCTCGTCGCGTCCGAATCGCCGCACTTCATGCCGATCGTCAGCTTGGAGAGCGGCGCGGCCTCGCGCCGCATTGCCGTCGCCTCGCGTACCAGCTCCCGCGCAAGGCGGATGCCCTGTACGACCGTCCCTTCCAGTCCGCCGCAGCGGTCAACGTTCAGAATCTCCAGCCGCGTTCCGCTTTTCGCGATCTCCGCTGCCAGCGCGTCGGTCTGGAACTCCGGATAGCCGTACCCGTGCGGCATCCCGATCAGCAGGACGTTTGCCACGTTCGGGTTCCGCGCAATGCCGGTCAAAAACCGCGCCAGCCGCTTCCGGTCGCTGCCCGTGCGGCCATATTCGCCCGTTGTGTAAAACGTCGTCACGCCGGGGACGGCGAGGGCGATGCGGTGGCAGATGTAATTGACATTCCGCGTCGCGGGCAGAATGAGCACATGGTTCCGCACGCCAACGGAGCCGTCCGGACGGTAATAGCCCCAGAATTCCATCCGCTCAGCCTCCTTCCGTCCCATTGCAGCGCAGGCTGCCCACGTTGTGGATGTGGACGTGTTCGCCGGGCTGAATGTCCCGGACGGCCCGCCCGATCGGATAGCCGTATTTTATGATCTCGTCGCCCGCCGCGATGGGCCGGATTGCGAGCTTGTGCCCGAATGGGACATCGTCCAGCAATCGTACCGTGACGGCTTCTCCGTCCGCTTCATATGCCGCCGCTTCGCCGGCCTTCTGCGCCAGTACGCATGTCGCGACGTTGTCGCGCGGATGGATGCGCAGTGCTGTGATCCGCTCCGCCATCGGCATCACCTCACAGCACGCTCGCATAGAGCGCACGGATGTCCCGTTCACCGTTGACGCGCGGGTTGCGCCCGCGCATCCCGCGGGCCAGCATCGCGTCGGCGGTCAGTGTATCGAGATCGGCTTCCGTGATCGCGGGCCGTGCCAGACCGCGCGTGCCAAGCTCCGTCAGCGTCAGCGGCAGGTCGAGCTGCCGCATCAGCGCGCGGAACGCCTCAGCCGCCTGATAGGCCTGTTCATAGATCGTCTTGGCCGGGTTGCGCGGCACGCCGAGGATGTGCCCCACCTCTGCCAGCCGCTCCGGCGCGGCAATGGCGTTGAACGCCATGACCGGCGGCGTCAGCAGCGCGCAGGCGACCCCGTGCGGCACGCCGAACCGCCCGCTGAGCGGATGGGCCATCGCGTGTGTCAGCACCAGTCCCACTTGGTCAAAGCCAATGCCTGCAATGGCCGCAGCCAGACACATGCCGCTCCGCGCCTCCAGATCACTTCCGTCCGCATACGCCCTTCGCAGATATTGCGCGATGAGGCGCATCGCGTGCAGGTTCAGCGCGTCGGAGAGCGGGTGTGCGTTACGGGACAAATATGCCTCCAGCGCGTGTGTGAAGGCGTCGATGCCGGACGAGGCCGTCACCTTCGGCGGCATCGTAAGGCACAGCTCCGGGTCGAGGATCGTGACTGCGGGGCACATCAAATCGTCCGCGACGCCGTCCTTGAAGCCCGTTTCCTCGTCCGTCACGACGAAGCAGCGGTTCACCTCGCTGCCCGTGCCGGACGTCGTCGGGAGCAGGATCGTCGGCAGCGACGGATGCGCGACGGGCTTTCCATGGAAGTAATCGAGCGCACGCCCGCCGTTCGTCATCAGCATGGCGACGCCCGTTGCCGTGTCAAGCGCGCTGCCGCCGCCGAGTCCAAGCACGCCGTCGCAGCCCAGCTCCCGCGCCAGCGCATAGCCGTTATCGACCACCGAATTGCCCGGATTTTCCGTCACGTCGTCGTAGATCGTGTACCGCACGTCCGCGCACCCGTCCAGAATCGATGTGATCTTTTCCACAACGCCGGCGCTGCGCAGCATTTTGTCGGTGCAGAGCAGCAGATTCCTGACGCCGAGCCGCGTCAGCTGCTCCGGCAGGCGCCGCCGCGCCCCGGACCCGAAGCACAGCCTTGTGGGCAGATAAAAGTCAAACGCATTTTGCATTTCAAGACCTCCCAGCACTCGTCCCGCCGCCTCCGCCGGGGCGGAGACGGAATTCCGGTTGTGGTCAATCCTATTCGCGCGCGGCGCGCAATATGCCGCCGGGAAAAAATGCCCGGCGGATTCAGGCTTGTGTTTTTCGCGGGAATCTTTTATAATCTTACATAAGAAGGAAGGAGGCCGGAGCATGAACGAGGAACTGACGGTTTTGGTGGCCGACGACGAGCCGGAGCTTTTGCAGGCGGTGTGCCAGCTGATCGACTGGCAGGCGCTGGGGTTCCGGCTGGTGGGCCGGGCGAGCAACGGGCTGGATGCCTTGCAGCTGGTAGAGGAGCTTCAGCCGGATTTTCTGCTGACCGATATTCGGATGCCGTTCATCTCCGGCACGGCGCTCACCCGGCAGGCGAAGGCTGTGCAGCCGCTGCTTCAGGTGGCGTTTTTGAGCGGGTATGACGATTTTGAATACGCAAAGTCCGGCATTGAGGACGGGATCGTCGCCTATCTGCTCAAGCCCATCAGCATGACGGAGCTGACGGCGGAGCTGGAGAAGATCCATAAGAAGATCGTCGCCCGGCTGGCCAGCCTGACAGATCACCGCGGGCCGGGAGAGCGGCAGCTTATGACGGCGTCGCTGCTGCTGGATGAATTCTGCCGCCGGGGCGAGATCGTCGCCCGGCTGGCGCAGAGCGGCGTCGCGATCTCGACCGGCAGCACGATCATCAGCGGGGCAATACGGGCGGAAAATGCAGATCCAGCGGATCTCTTAGCGGTGTCTGAGCGGGTGCTTTCACGGGTATGCGGCTGCTGCGGGTTCTGCGCGGACGAGCGCGTGGTGCTGCTTTTGGCGTCAGAAACAGGCTTCGGGGCGCTCTATGGCGCGCTGGATGAGCTGCGCCAGGCAATCCGCCGGACGTGCGGCGCGGAGGCGCAGATCGGGCTGAGCAAGGAATATGCTTCAGTGGCAGACGGCCACGCAGCATATCTCGAGGCGATGGAAGCCTTGCAGGCCACGCACAGCGGCGAGGTGCAGGCCGCGGGCGGCTGGGACGACATGGCGGTGCTCTGCGCGCGGACGCTGAAGATCTTGGAAAAGGAATACATGGACGAGACGCTGACGCTGCAATCGGTGAGCGAGCGGCTGCACGTCAGCCCGAACTACCTCGGCGCAAACCTGAAAAAGCACGCGGGCGACACGTTTATGAACCTTTTGATCCGCAAGCGGATGGACGTGGCGCGGAATCTGCTGCAAAACGGGACGAGCCGGATCGCGGAGGTTGCGCGGCGGTGCGGCTACAGCGATCAGAGCTATTTCGGCTACTGCTTTAAGAAATACTACGGCCTGTCTCCTGCGCGGATGCGGCAGACGGCGGCGGAGTACGGGGAGACAGCGCAATGAAAAAGAACCGCCTGAGCATGAATCTCATCATGGTGCTGGCGATGGCGGCGGTGGCGGTGTGCGTGCTGGTGTGCGCGATCGTGATTTTCGTGCAGACGTACCGCAGCGCGCTGCTCCGCAACGCGGAGACGACAAGCCGCCAGGCCATCGCGCAGGTGAGCAGCACGATGGAGGAATATCTGGAGGATATGAACGACTCGGTCGCGCTGCTGACCGAGTATCTCGATCTGCCGGTGCGGCAGCGGGAGGCGCGGTTTGAGACGTTTTTGGAGATCAAGCCGGACGTTGTGGCGATCACGACCTACGACGCGGACGGGCAGATGAAAAACTGCTACAGCCTCGGCCACAAGCTGCGCGAACATATTTGGGAGAATCTGTCGCTCGACGCGGCGCGGCTGGACGAGTATGCGGACGGCTATGTGTCCGCGCCGCACGTGATGTCCATTTTTGAAGAGAGCTATCCATGGGTCGTGACGCTGATCGAGCCGGTTGCGACGAGCGAGGGAGAACAGTGGGTCGCGGTGGACATCGGGTGCTCGAACATCTCGGGCTACATCAACGGTGTCGGCATCGGGCAGCGGGGCTATTGCTTCCTCGAGGATCTGGAGGGCAATCTGGTCTACCACCCGCAGCAGCAGCTGATCTACTCCGACCTCAAGCAGGAGAACACGGCGCTGACGGCGTCGCTCCCGGACGGGCCGCACGTGGAGGGCAACACGATCTACACGGTGCAGACGCTCGCAAGCGGAAATTGGCGCGTGGTGGGCGTCAGCTCGGTGCAGGAGCTGATCACCGACGGCTTGCAGGAGGTTTTGCGCATCAGTGTGATCTCGGCGCTGTTCATTCTGGCGGCGATGCTGATGCTGAGCGTGCTGCTGTCGCAGATGCTGTCGAAACCAATCCAGAATCTGGTTTCCGCGATGCGGAGCTTTGAAAGGAATGCGGACAACTTCAGCTATGAGCCGGTGACGGGCGTGCGCGAGGTGCAGAACCTGTCGGTGTCGTTCGAGCACATGGTGCACAGGATTCAGAAACTGATGGCGACCGTGCGCAGCGAGGAGATCAACCTGCGCAAGACGGAGCTGAAGGCTTTGCAGGCGCAGATCAATCCGCATTTCCTCTACAACACGCTTGACTCCATCTCGTGGATGTGCGAGCAGGGGAAGAACGCGGAGGCCGTGTTGATGGTGAACGCGCTGGCGCGGCTGTTCCGCATCAGCATCAGTCGTGGACACGAGCTGATCCCGATCCGCAGCGAGGTGCAGCACGCGCAGAGTTATCTGCAAATTCAGAGCGTGCGATACAAGGATCAGTTTTCCTACGAATTTGACGTGGAGGAGAGCTGTTTGGAGTATCTCTGCAACAAGATCACGCTCCAGCCCATCATTGAAAACGCGATCTATCACGGCGTGAACGGTCTGGTGGACGAGGGGCGGATCGTCATTCGCGTGTTCTCACGGGAGGACGACATCTTCTTCACCGTGGAGGACAATGGCGTCGGCATGGAGCCGGAGCAGATCGAGGAGATCTTCCGCCGTAAGCCGGACGGCAAGAGCGGCATTGGCATCAAGAACGTCAATGACCGGCTGAAGATCTGGTTCGGCGAGAAATACGGCATCACGATCACGAGCGTCCCGGACGAGGGGACATGCGTGACCGTCCGGATGCCGAAGGTGCGGGAGGAGAGCGAATATGAGAAGCATTAAACGTCTTGCGGCGCTCCTTCTGACCATGGTGATGCTGGCGCTGTCGGGCTGCGCCGCCGCGCGGACGAGCGGGCCGTACAGCGTGTACCTCATCTCAAAATCGTCGACCACGGAATTCTGGAAGTCGGTCTTTGCGGGCGCGAACGCGGCGAAGTCGGAATACAACGTCGACCTCACGATCCTCGCGCCGGAGACGGAAGAGGAATATGAGGTGCAGAACGACTATATCCGGCAGGCCATCGAGTCCAGGGCGGATGCGATCATCTTTTCGGCCATCAGCTACACCGGCAACGCCCCGGCCATCGACGAGGCCATCGCGGCGGGGATCCGCGTGGTGGTCATCGACTGCGACGTGGATTCAGACGGCGTGTCCGTCCGGATCGGGACGGACAATGTGGCGGCCGGGCGCATGACCGGCGAGGCCGCGATGAACGCGGAGGAAGGGGATGTCGTGCTCGGCATTGTAAACTGCTTCGTCGAGACGCAGAACTGCCAGGAGCGGGAGCGGGGGCTGCGTGAAGCCCTCCTCGGCGATGCCCGCGTGAAGGGAATTTATGTGGTAAATGTGCCGACCGATGCCGAACAGGCGAAGCTGGCTGCGGAGCGGCTGCTGCAGGAGCATCCGGAGATCAATGTGCTCGTCGGGTTCAACGAGCCGCTGGCCGTCGGCGTGGCGGAGGCGGTGGATGAGCTGGGGCTGACCGGGCAGGTGCGGGCGATCTCATTCGATACGAACATGCGCTGCATCGAGCTGATGCAGACCGGGGCCGTCGGCGCGCTGATCGTGCAGAATCCGTATGCGATGGGCTATCTCGGCGTGGAGAAGGCATGGCAGGCATTGCAGGGCATGAAGTTCGACAAGCACGAGCTGATCGACACGATGACGCAGATCGTCACAAAAGAGAACATGTTCACGCTGGAAAGCCAGAAGGCATTGTTTTCCTTCAGCTGAAAAAACAGAGGGCGGAAGCACGGAAAGAAATGGCTCAATTTTTGTGCATGTCTCACAAAAACAAAGCAAAGTTTTTGGAAGGGTCAAAAAAATTCTAGAAAAATAGTGTGGATTTTTGACTGGGACTTTTCGAAATATCTGCTATAATACAGATACAGAGCGCGAGAGATCGCGCATCTGAAAAACAAACTATGGAGGAAACATCATGAAAAAGATTCTTGCACTCGTGCTTGCGCTGGTCATGCTTGTCGCGATGGTCGCCTGCGCCAGCAAGGACACCACGGCTGACAAGACCCCCGCGGACACCACTCCGGCCGACACGACCCCGGCTGACACCACCACCGAAGACACCACCCCGGCGGACACCTCTGCTGATACGGAGGCTTCCGAGCTGAAGGTCGGCGTGTTCTACTACACGTTCGCCGACACCTACATCGCCAGCGTCCGCACCGCGATGGATGCGGAGCTGACCAACCTCGGCGTGAGCTTCAACAACTTCGACGGCAACAACAACCAGACCACCCAGAACGAGCAGATCCAGACCGCTGTCACCGACGGTTACAACCTGCTGGTCGTCAACATGGTCACCTCCGGCTCCCCGGACGTTGCCAACGAGATCATCTCCCTGGCCAACGGCACCCCGGTCATCTTCTTCAACCGCGCCATCGAGGCTGACGGCGAAGAGGGCACCGTTCTGAACGCCAACTCCAACATCTGCTTCATCGGCACCGACGCTCCGGAAGCCGGTCACCTTCAGGGCAAGATGGTCGGCGAATACCTGCTGGCCAACTGGGACACCGTTGACCTGAACGGCGACGGCAAGATCTCCTACGCCATGTTCAAGGGCGACGAGGCCAACGTTGAGGCTATCTACCGCACCCAGTACGGTGTTGAGGATGCCGATGCTGTCCTGACCGAGGCTGGCAAGCCCGCTCTGGAGTACTTCGACGCTTCCAACTCCGCGAAGTATCAGGTCGACCTCGGCGGCGCATGGTCCGCACAGGCTGCTCTGGACTACATGAACACGAACCTTTCCCAGTACAACGAGGCCAACGGCAACATGATCGAGCTGGTCATCTGCAACAACGACAACATGGCTGAAGGCGCAATCTCCGCTCTGGAAGCGGCCGGCTACAACACCGGCGCCGAAGGCGCGACCGTCATCCCCGTGTTCGGTGTTGACGCGACCGACGCTGCCAAGGAACTGATCGCCGCCGGCAAGATGACCGGTACGGTCAAGCAGGACGCCGAGGGCATGGCTGCCGCCATCGCTTCCGTCGTCAAGGCCAACGGCGAAGGCACCGCGATGGCGGACGCTATCTCCGCTACCGCTGCCACCAACGCTGACATGTACACCGTCGCTGACGGCATCGCCAACAAGCTGTTCGTGGCCTACGCTGCCTACACCAAGTAATTTCAAAGAGAACTTTTTTGGGGGCGGCTGCCGCGAAGGCGGCGGCCGCCCCTTTCATCAAAAGGCAGAATCAGGAGGGGATCAGATGGAACAAACCGTGCTGCTCCGGATGACGGATATTACCAAGACCTTCCCGGGCGTCCGGGCACTGGATCACGTCAGCCTGGAGGTCAAGTCCGGAACCGTCCACGCGCTCATGGGCGAGAACGGCGCAGGCAAATCGACACTGATGAAATGCCTGTTCGGCATTTACAACAAGGACAGCGGCCACATCTATCTCGAGGGCCGCGAGGTCAACTTCAACAGCAGCAAGGAGGCGCTGATGAACGGCGTCGCCATGGTGCATCAGGAACTCAATCAGGCGCTCAAACGGACGGTCATGGACAACCTCTGGCTCGGGCGGTATCCGAAGATCGCGGGCTTTATCGTCGACGAGGCGAAGATGCTCCGCGATACAAAAGCGATTTTTGAAGAGCTTGGCATCGACGTCGACCCGAAGCGGATCATGAGCACGATGCCCGTTTCCCAGAGACAGATGGTGGAGATCGCCAAGGCTGTCTCGTATCACTCGAAAGTCATTGTATTTGATGAGCCTACGTCCTCGCTGACCGAGGAAGAGGTCGAGCATCTGTTCAAGATCATCAACATGCTGCGCGACCGCGGCATGGGTATCATCTACATTTCTCATAAAATGGCGGAGATCAAGCGGATCTCCGACGAGATCACCGTCATGCGCGACGGCCAGCACGTGGCGACGAAACCCGCCAGCGAGCTGGAAATGAGCGACATCATCCGGCTGATGGTCGGCCGGGAGCTTGGCAACCAGTTCCCACCGAAGACGAACAAGCCCGGCGATGTCTTCCTTGAGGTCGAGCATCTGACGGGCCAGTACAACAACCTCCGCGACGTCTCCTTTACGGCGCGGCGCGGCGAGATCGTCGGTCTCGCGGGACTGGACGGCAGCGGCCGTACCGAGACGCTGGAGACGATGTTCGGCGTGGCGACGCGTAAGGACGGCGTCATCAAGCTGGACGGCAAGGTCTGCAAAAACCAGACGCCGCGGCAGTCGATCAGGAACCACTTCGCGCTGCTCACCGAAGAGCGCCGCGCGACCGGCATTTTCGGCATCCTGAACATCCGCGAAAACACCGTCATCTCCAGCCTTGACAAGCACAAGAGGCTCGGCTTTGTGCTGAGCGACAAGTCGATGAAGAAGGACACGCAGTGGTCCATCGACGCGATGCACACCAAGACCCCCTCGCAGGAGACCAAGATCCGCAGCCTGTCCGGCGGCAACCAGCAGAAGGTCATCATCGGCCGCTGGCTGCTGACCGACCCGGACGTGCTCCTGCTCGACGAGCCGACGCGCGGCATCGACGTCGGCGCGAAGTATGAGATCTACCAGCTGATCCTCGATCTGGCCAACAAGGGCAAGACCGTTTTGATGGTTTCGTCTGAAATGCCCGAGCTGCTCGGCGTGTGCGACCGGATTCTCGTCATGTCCGGCGGACGGCTCGCCGGCGAGGTGGATGCAAAAACAACGACGCAGGAAGACATCATGCGTCTGGCGGCAAAGTATGTTTAAGGAGGCAGCGGTATGGCAAAGACCAATCAGCTTCAACGGAAAAGAGAAGAATATCAGAAACTTGACAAGCGCGATCGCCGCCGCTATTGGACGGACGGCATCTTGAACAATGCGCTCTACATCCTCATGTTCATCTTCATCGTCTACACGGCGATTAAGAACAAGAACTTCCTGTCCGCGGGCTCCATCGCGAACATCATCTCCCTCGTGGCCGCGTCGCTGCCGATGGCGCTCGGCATCGCGGGCTGTATCGTCCTGACCGGTACCGACCTGTCGGGCGGCCGTGTCGTCGGTCTGACGGCGGCTGTCGCGGGCGCGCTGCTGCAGGACCGGACGATCTCCCGCAAGCTGTTCAGCAGCCTGCCCGAGATCACCACGGGCTGGATCATTCTGACGGTGCTGGCCGTCGTGCTGATCGGCGCGATCATCGGCCTCGTCAACGGCTTCTTCGTGGCAAAATTCAGCCTGCATCCCTTCATCGTCACGCTGGCGACGCAGCTGATCACCTACGGCCTGATCCTCATCTTCTTCATGCTCAACGGCAACAACGGCCAGCCGGTCTCCGGCCTGTCGCAGGAGTATAAAAACGTCGTCTCCGCGCCGCTGATCCAGTTCACCACCGGTTCCGGCGCAAAGATCTCCATTCCTTGGTATGTGCTCTATGCGGTGCTCTTTGTGATCCTGATGTGGTTCATCTGGAACAAGACTGCGTTCGGCAAGAACATGTTCGCCGTCGGCTCCAACGCGGACGCGGCGAAGGTCTCCGGCGTCAATGTCTTCTGGACGACCGTCATGGTTCATACCCTCGCGGGTGCGATGTACGGCGTGACCGGCTTCATCGAGGGCGCGCGTATCAGCTCCATCACGCAGGGCGCCGGCCTCAACTATGAGTGCGACGCGATTGCGGCGTGCGTCATCGGCGGCGTTTCGTTCGTTGGCGGCACCGGTAAGGTCAGCGGCATCGTGCTCGGCGTGTTCGTGCTGCGTATCATCTTCGTGGCGCTGTCCATGCTCGGCATCGACCCGTCCATGCAGTATATCATCAAGGGCGGCATCATCCTCGCGGCCTGCTCGCTGGATATGCGCAAGTACCTTGCCAAGAAATAAGTATCCACCCTTTAGCGGCAGATGGAAGCCATCTGCCGCTATTTTGGAGAAAAGAGGTTCCATTTTATGAAAACGATTCTGGTTTTAGGCGGCGCCGGGTACATCGGCAGCCACACCGTATATGAACTCATTGACAATGGCTACGACGTTGTCGTGGCGGACAATCTGGAGACGGGCTTCCGCAAGGCCGTGCATCCGAAGGCGCGGTTCTATCAGGGCGATATCCGGAACAAGGAATTTTGCGACCATGTGTTCTCGTCTGAGAAAATTGACGCGGTCATCCATTTCGCGGCGAACTCGCAGGTCGGCGAGAGCATGGTCAATCCGCTCAAGTATTACGACAACAACCTCGGCGGCACGCGGACAATGCTGCAAAGCATGATCGAGCACGGCGTGAAGTACATCGTGTTCTCGTCCACGGCGGCCACCTACGGCGAGCCGGAGCGTGTGCCGATCCTCGAGACTGACCCGACGCACCCCACCAACTGCTACGGCGAAACCAAGCTCTCCATGGAGCGGATGTTCTACTGGGCGTCCGTCGCGCACGGCATCCACTTTGTGGCACTGCGCTACTTCAACGCCTGCGGTGCGCATATGTCCGGTAAGATCGTCTAGGCCCATAACCCAGAAACGCTCATCATCCCCACCGTCCCGC
>ENA-UOJO01002438-UOJO01002438.1-human-gut-metagenome-genome-assembly--contig:-P57-NODE-2438-length-19826-cov-22.969703_pt1 | contig 19826 bp, 14 predicted proteins | sample MGYA00242351_ERZ723898 | MGnify/ENA metagenome assembly ERZ723898 | reverse complement strand
AGGCCTCGAACAGGAAAGCACAGTCGTGCTCCTTGGCCAGTGCCAGCAGCTCTGCACCGTAGGTTGCCACCATCTCCTTGTTGGAAGTGCACACGCTGCGGCCGCTCTCCAGACACGCCTTGACGTAAGGGTAGGCAAAGCGGGTGCCGCCGATGGTCTCCACCACCACCCGGATCTCCGGGTCCTGCAGGATCACGTCAATGCTCTTCACCACCAAAGGCTCCACCGGGTTGCCGGTAAAGTCCTTCGGGTCCAGAATGTACTTTACCTCCACCGGTTCGCCAGCCCGGCGGGAGACACTTGCAGCATTGCGGCACAGCACCTCGTACACGCCGCTGCCCACCGTGCCAAAGCCCAGAATTGCAATTTTAGCCATACTCTCTTTCCCTCGTTTCCTGTTTTGTTACAGGTTATACCCACAGCGCACACCCACGACCATGCGCTGGCGCGAAAGCTTTTCGGTCAATTCCTCCGGGGACATCTGCATGGTATCGGTGCGGATGGTGACCGCCACCAGCGCAGCCCCGTTTTCCGGGGTGGACTGGTTGATGGTCACGATGCTGGCACCTGCGGCGCTGATACCAGCCAGAAGGCTTTGCAGCGCGCCGGTCTCGTCCCGCAGGGTGGCCATGACCGTGATGACCTCACGACCATTCTCGGAATCAAAGATACAATCCTTATACTTATAAAATGCGCTGCGCGAAAGCTCTACCGCACGGGTCGCAGCCGAAATGCTGCGGGCTTCCCCGCTGGCCAGCAATTCCTTGGCGCGTACCACCTTGAGAAAGACCTCCGGCAGCACCTGAGCATCCACCAGATAAAAACGGCGTTCCAACTTGTTCACCTCTCAAACACAAGTGTTCTTGTAGAAAATATAATAGCATCCGAACCCCTGCAATGCAAGAGCCCGGATGCTATTTTGTCACTTTGTCCAGTTTTGTCTTGTAAAGCGCGCCCCGTCCTTGCCGGATTTTTCAGCAAAGGGGCGAAAAAGTACGATTTTTGCCCTTATTCCGTATCCAGCGCACTGGTATCGGTGGGGACGACCGGTTGGGTGGGCACAGCATCGTCTGTGTTCTCGGTAGGGGCAGCAGCCTGCGGGGCTGCGTGGGAGTAGGTGCAGGTATCGGGCAGGTCATCGGCACGGTAGTAGCCCACGGCAGTGCTCGGGCAGCCCGCACCGGCCAGCAGGCCGCTCTGGGTGCAGTAGCGGCGCTCCACCACGCCTGCGGAGGTGGGGAATGCCTTATAGGGCAGGTCTGCCTGTGCCTGCTCCATCAGTGCCTTCCACGCAGTCACACAGGTGCGGGTCTTGGCCTGCTGCTTAGACAGGGTCTTGGTCATATCGTAAGGTGCATCGTAGCCCCACCACACAGCGGTGACATAGTAGGGCGTGCCGCCCACGAACCACAGATCCTTTTCGTCGCTGGCAGTACCGGTCTTACCAAAGGCTTCCATGCCGTTGGAGTTGGGGTAGCGGCCGCTGGCAGTACCCACGCTGGAGTACAGCACGTTCTTCAGCAGGCGGTTCATGACGTAGGCGGTATCCGGCGTCAGTGCCTGATAGCTGGTGGCGTTGTTTTCCAGATAGATGTTGCCGTCCCGGTCCAGCACACGGGTGTACAGGTGCGGGGTGGTGTACTCGCCATCATAGAAGATCTGGAAGGCTGCGGCCAGTGCCATGGGGGTAACGCCCTTGGTCTGGCTGCCCATGACCATCTGCGCCAGACCCACGTCGTTGGTGGGGTCCAGCGTATTCAGTTGTAAGGTGTTGTAGACGAAGTTGAAGATATTGCTTGCGCCCACAAGGTCGCCCACGCGGACTGCGATGGTATTCAGCGAGCGGGCAAGGCCGTTCCACAGCGGGAGATCGCTGCCATCGCCGTAGTTGCCGCCGTAGTTGCGCGGCCAGCTGCGCCATGCGTTGGGGTAAGCGCGGAGCTGCTTGTCGGAGAGGCCCATCAGGCCGTTCTTGCGGCAATAATCCTCGTCCCGGATGATCATATCCTGCTTCTGGTACAGGGGGGAGTTGTTGAGCATGGTGGACCAGTTGACCAGACCGTACTCGATGCCCAGTGCATAAGCGCCGATGGGCTTGATGGTAGAACCGGTCTGCCGCTCCACGTTGTAGGCGCGGTTCAGGGAAAGGCTCTTGGTCTTTTCGCCCAAGCCGCCCACAATAGCCTGCACATTGCCGTCATAGTCCAGCGTGACCATGGCAGCCTGCGTGCGCACGTTGCGGTAATAGTAGACGGTGCCGTCCTCGCCTGTGCGGGTCTTGGGGGTGCCGTCCTCATTGAACACCTGTACATCATCATCCGAAATGGAAGTGACCTCTTCCTCATGCCAGCCCGCCGGGAAGTAAGCATCATCGGTGTTCAGCATCAGGTTTTCCATCTGGGACTGCAGCTTGGTGTTGACCGTCGCTTCAATAGTAAAGCCGCCGGTGTAGAGCAGCTTCTGCGCCTCAGACTCAGAGATGCCCTCCTTGGCCATGATATCCTGCACGACCTCGTTGAACAGAGCATCGGTAAAGTAAGAGGTGACGGTGCTGGGCTTTTTGCCGCTGTCCTCTTCGGCCAGCACAAGGGGCTGTGCAGCACCGTTGCGGTAGTCCTCCTCGCTGATCACGCCCTGCTGCCACATATTGTACATAATGAAGTTGCGGCGGTTGATCAGATTCTCGGGGTTCGTGTAGGGGTTATAGTTGGTGGGGTTTTTGGTAATAGAGGCAATGGTGGCGCACTCCCACAGGCTCAGCTGGCTGACGTCCTTGTTGAAGTACTCGTTGGCCGCCGTCTGCACACCCTGAATAGTGCCGGTAAAGCTGATGGTGTTCAGGTAAGCCTCCAAAATGGTCTCCTTGGAGTAGCTGCGGCTCAGGCAGAGGGCGCGGTAAATCTCGCGTACCTTGCGCAGTGCACCATTGATGCCGCTGGCACTGTTGTCATCGGTCAGGTTCTTGATGAGCTGCTGCTCCAGCGTGGATGCGCCCTGCTTGGAGCTGTAGATGGGCAGCAGATACTCGTTGATCATTGCGCCGATGGTACGCTTGAAGTTGACGCCGGGCTCTGAGTAGAAGTCCTTATCCTCGGTGCAGATGAAAGCATACTGCAAGTTGGAAGGAATCTGCTCCAGGTCCGCCCATACGCGGTGACTGTTGGAGGAGCGCAGGGTGGCATACTCCACCTGTGCGCCGGTATCCGGGTCGGTAGCCACCACCATACTGGACTGGCTCAACTGGATGTTGTCCAAGTCCAGCAGGTCGCCGTCGTTGGCGGTAGCCTGTACCACATAGAACACCATACCCACGGCCACCACGCTGCCCAGCATGATGCCAAGGCAGAGCACCGTAGCAAGGGTGCGGCCGATGAACCGCAGAATGGGGTGTTTGCTCTTTTCCTTCGGCGGCTTGGGGCTTTTGGGTGCCTTGGGTGCGCGGGTACGGTTTTCCGCTGCGGAGTGTACCTCGCGGCGGCTCTGGGAAACATTGACCTTACGTCCCACCGGGCGGGCAGGCTGTTCCTCGCCGCTCCGATGGATCTTTCTCATCTCATTGTTGGAGATAGGGATCGCCTCCTGACATTTCAAGACTGTTGCCGGGCATTGCTGCGCCGGGCTTTATCCACATCGTTTGTGACACGAAACTTCAAACTGCAATACCATATTATAGCACGCACGCCCCAGCCGGGCAAGAACCAATCTTTGTGCGCTGAGCAGATATAAATAGTATAGCACACTCTCTTGTGGAAAGTACAGTATCTGCGTGTGAAAATTGTCTGTCTCCCGCCCAAACGGGGCATACTTGCAGAGAAAGGGAGTGTTTTTTATGCGCAAGCTGTCTGTCTGCCTGTTCTACGGGCTTTGCGTATTCACCATTGTATTCAGTCTGTTCTGGATGGCGCTGCCAAGGCTGCCGCTGTCTCAAAGCCCCGCCGGGTCTGAGACCGACCCCGCCTCTCCCCTGAGCCTTGCCGCGCAGGCAGTGCCCCAGACGGACGCCGCCCGCTACTGCCTGCGGGACAGCGGCGGACGGGTGGCGGTGTACACCTGCCGCGCCGACGGCACCCCGGGCACTTTGATCCGCGTGACCGGTATCTACACCAATCTTCTGCCGGAAAATGATGCCCTGCGCATCAAGCGCGGGCTTGTGGTCAACAGCCCCCGGGAGCTGGACCTGCTGCTGGAGGATCTGGGGGAGTAAATGCCCGGCAGGGCTAACGATTTTCAATGGCCTCCGCTTTGCTCTAGCCATTATCAGCGGAAAATTTATTTTTAATTTCGGGATAGCGGAGCGTCTGCGGACGCTCCGCTATCCCATTTTCACGAGGGGGATTGCAAAGATATACGGCAGCTCCTACTGCATATTCCTGCGTGAAAACGCAAAATAAGCCAGACCCGCAGGCCCGGCTTATTTAAAAACAAAGAATATTTTATGCTTCCATTTCTTCCAGCGGCACAAGGTATTCCTTGCGGCACTGCTCATATTCCAGCATATAGTCCTTGCTGGGGTTGTGGTGCATAATGCTTTTCAGGGTGTGGGAGTCGTAATCATCGCCGGCCTCCATGCCCACCATGCGCACCGCAATGTTGGAGCAGTGGTCGGAGATACGCTCGGCGTTGTTCAGCACATCCAGGAACACCACGCCGGTGTCGATGGAGCAAATGCCGTCCTTCAGGCGGCGGATGTGTTGGTCGCGCAGGCGCTCCACCATCACGTCAATGATCTCCTCCAGCGGCTCCACCTGTGCAGCCTTCTGGGTATCGTCGTTTTCAAAGGCATCGTCCGTCAGAACCAGAATGCGCTCCAATGCGGCGTCCAGCAGGTGCAGCTCCTTTTTGGCGCTCTCGCTGAAGCTGGCTTCCTTATCGTACAGTTCCTCGGCCTTTTCCATGATGTTCACGGCATAATCGCCAATGCGCTCGAACTCGGTGACAAAATTCAGCAGCTCGGTCACCGCGTGGCTCTCGTCGTCGCCCAGCTCCTGATCGGTCAGTTTGATCAGGTAGTTGGTGATCTCCACCTCCATGCGGTCGATCAGGTTCTCGCGCACCTTGATGGCACTCACGGTCTCCTCGTCCATCTTCAAAAGCAGCGGCGCAGCCAGACCCACGTTGCGGGCAGCACGACGGGACATTTTGATCACCGCGTTCTTAGCCTGCTGCAAAGCCACAGCCGGGCTCTTGTACAGACGCTCGTCCAACACCGGCATGCTCAGCTCCTGTGCTTCCTCCACGCTGCTGGGCACCGTGAGCATCGCCAAGCGGCTCAGCACCCCGCTGCAAGGCAGGAACAACAGCATGGCGCATACGCTGGACAAAGTATGGATGTTTGCAATGGAACTCTTGTTCATCACATCGCCCCACATGGGGATGCCGATGGTGAACTGCACCGCATAGATCAGCGCCAGCAGGATCACGCTGCCGATGACGTTGAAGTACAGGTGGATGAGCGCGGCCCGCTTACCATCCTTGGAAGAGCCGCCGATGGTGAGCAGCGGGGTGAACGCCGTACCGATATGCGCACCCAGAATGATGGGGATGGCAGAACTGAAGGTGACAAGCCCTGTGCTGGACAGTGCCTGCAAAATACCCACGGAGGCAGAAGAGGACTGGATGATCACGGTGACCACCACGCCCACCAGAACACCCAGAATGGGGTTGGTCATAGTGACGAACAGATTCTGAAAGACTGCGCTCTCCCGCAGGGGTGCTACACCGGTATCCATCAGGCTCATGCCGGTAAACAGGATACCGAAGCCCAGCATGATCTGACCGATATTCTTCTTTTTGGCATTGCGCAGAAACACATAAAAAATGCAGCCAATAAACGCCACCACGGGGGCAAAGGTCTTGGGCTGGATCAAGGTCAGCCACAGGCTGTCGCCTGAGATATCCGCCATGCGGATCAACTGACCTGTTACCGTAGTACCAATATTTGCACCCATGATCACGCCTACCGACTGCGTCAGTGTCATGATACCAGAGTTGACCAGACCGACACAAATAACCACCGTACCAGCCGACGACTGAATGACGCCGGTGATCAGTGTGCCGAAGATCACGCCTTTGATGGTAGAGGAGGTAAGCTTTTGCAATACGCCCTGCATCTTGCCGCCCGCCAGCTTTTCCAGTCCGGCGCCCATGATGGACATACCATACAAGAACAGCGCAACGCCGCCCAGCAGAGAGGTAATGTGTGTGATATCCATAACGATACTCCTAATATGAAACTTCCCTTTTTATCCTTTACAGCACACAGCCGCCGGAACCTTACGCACGCACAGCGCTGCACTGTTCCGGAAGCCGCTTATTTTTATTATACCATCAAAGGGGGCGTCTCAACAAGGTTTATTTTACAGGAAAGTTACTTTTTCCACACATTTCGCAACATGTTTCCGGGTGTAAAACCAAAAGCTTTCTTTTATTTTACATACATTTTACATTGTGCCTTCTCATGGCGCAGGATATCCCCGCTTACCCGGCCAGCTCCTCCATGGCCTCCCGCACCGTATCGGCTGAAAACAGGAACACACCACTGCCGGTGTATACCTCCACATGACTGCCCACATAACGCAACTCAAAATCCTTCATGGTGTTTCCCTCCTGTGTGTCTGTTTTGTACCCGGGACTTCCCCGGTAAACACAGTATCGCACAATAAGGATACCATAAAAAGGACTTTCAAGCGTTTTCGCAGACTTTTTGCGCAAAAAGCAGCGTATGCTACCCTAGTCTGCTCACACCGTTCGCAGTCACTTTCCTTGGAAATCGGGTCTTTGACAGTCCCACGCAGCGCCGCATTTCCGCAGGAAACAGGCGTTGTAGCTGCCGTTTTTCATCACGACCCCTTCTCGTGAAAATGGGATAGCGGAGCGTCCGCAGACGCTCCGCTATCCCGAAATTAAAAATAAATTTTCCGCTGATAATGGCTAGAGCAAAGCGGAAGCCATTCCAAATCGTCCCGCCGCGCCGGCATTACTCTGCCGCGTCCGTCACCCGGGCAGGATAACCAGTCCGCACACAGCGCACCGCATACCGGGCGTTGCCGCCGGAGGTGCAGGTGAACAGGGTCAGATTCCAGCTGTCCGTCTCGGCGGCGGTGGTCATCTCCTCGATCTGGGTGGGCTGCAAAGTCTCCACACTCTCCACCTCGTAGCTCCAGCGCAGACCGTCCGCATCCGTAAAGTACACCGGGCTGCCGATAGCCAGCCACTTGATGGGGCTGAAATGCTTTGCATAGTTGTGGCCGCAGAGTACAAGATCATCGGCATAGGTGGTGCCGCTGTACCGCCCGGGGGCGACCTTCAGCCCGGCGTAACTCCACTGTGCCATCACCGGTAGCTCCAGCCCCGCCGCCGGGATGGAAAGCACCCCGATGTAGTCACGCCCTTCCACCTCCACGGTGGTCATTTCCTGTGCCGGGTCCAGCATCGGCTGCGGGGCTGCAGTCTCGTTTTCCTGCTGGTGCTCCGTGATGGTCTTTTGCATGGTCTGCTCCAGTTCGCCCAATACTTCCTGCGAAGCCTTTTCTGCCCGGGCGGCATCCCACCGGTTGTAGCCCAGCAGCCCGGCGGCGCATAAGATCAACACCGCACCCAGCACCATGCACAGCCTGCCGATTTTCCGTTTCATTGCATTCCATCCTTTATATATAATAGTATCATCTGCTTCAGTATACCATTCCCCGCTCCGGTTTACAACCGTTCTTCCGGGCGATTTTTATCGGGCAGCAGCGCGCAGACCAGCCGCACCATCTGCCCGGTCAGGGGCAGCCATACCAGCGCACACAGTACGTTGAACAGGGTATGCGCGTTGGCGATCTGCCGGGCGATCACCGCGCACTCTGCCCCTGTGGGCGAGCACAGCCGCACCAGCGCCGCAAAGGGCTGCAGCAGTGCGCAGCACACCGCCGCGCCGCTCAGGTTAAAAATGGCGTGGGCTGCCGCCACCCGCTTGGCGTCTCTTCCCTGCCCAATGGCGGCAAGCACCGCTGTAATGGTGGTGCCGATGTTATCCCCCAGCAGAATGGGGATGGCAGCCGTCAGCCCCAGCAGGCTGTGTACGCCGTCTGCCCCGGGCTGCGCCGCCATGCTTTGCAGCAGCGCCACCGTGGCAGAGCTGCTCTGCACCGTTAAAGTCATGCAGATGCCCGCCAGCAGCCCGTGCAAAGGGCTTTGCTGCACCCGGGCAAGCTCCAACCGGAGCAGCGGGCTTTGCAGCAGCGGTTCCATGGCGCTGCGCATCACCGTGACGCCCTCGAACAGCAGTCCGAAGCCGAACACTGTCTCGCCCACGCAGCGGCCCCGCCAGCCCTTACAGGCCAGGCAGAGCAGTACCCCGCAAAACAGCAGCAGATACCGCCAGCTCTCCACCCGGAACGCCAGCAGCTGTGCCGTGACTGTTGTGCCGATGTTCGCCCCGAACACCACCGGCACCGCCCGCCGCAGCTGCAACAGCCCCGCCGCCAGAAAGGCAATGAACATGACCGTGACCGCCGAGCTGCTTTGCAGCACCGCCGTGACCGCCGCCCCGGTCAGCAGTCCCGCCACCGGGTTTGCGGTGCACCGCGCCAGCAAGCTGCGCAGCCGCCTGCCCGCTCCCTGCTGCACCGCCCTGCACAGGCTGTCCGTCCCATATAAAAACAGCGCCAATCCGCCGAATACCTGTAACAGCACTTGGAATCCCTGCTCCATCCGCACCCTCCGTTTCTGCCTGTCCTTTATTTCTATGCAGCGAGAGCCGATTTGCGCATTGACAAAGCCTACAAGTTTTTTGTGAATTTTTGTTTAATATTTCCCTATCCTCTTGCAATCCCGCTGCAAAAGGAATATGCTTATCAGGCGTTAATACTTAACATCTGTTAAGTATTTGAAAAATGCAAACAAGGAGGGACTGTTGTGTCCGAGCCAAGCACCCCCAGCTTTCAGGGGATGTGCCACTTTATCGGGCAGCTGAGCAAGGCATCCAAGGCCGGGGTGCGGGCGGCGCTGGCCGATTGCCCCAAATGCCACTTCAATATGCTGGAAGGCCTGCTGCACGCCATCAACTGTCACGGAAAGGACGGTGCCATTTATGTCTCTGACCTTGCCCGGGAGATCCGACAGCCGCTGCCGGCGGTCTCGCGCGGGCTGCGGCTGATGGAGCAGGACGGCACCGTGGTGCGGGAGCCGGACCCCGCCGACCGCCGCAAAACGCTGGTGCGCATCACCCCCAAAGGGTATGAGCTGTGCCACCAGTGTGAGCAGGCTCTGCGCGACTACTTTGCCAGCGTGCTGGCACGGTTAGAGCCGGAGCAGGCAGCCCAGATGGACGCGCTGCGCGGCGCGCTGATGGATGCCATTCTTGCGGAAAATGCCGCGCGCAACATTGACCCGAAGGGAGAAACGAACCATGACAAAGATCTTTAAGCAGCTGGCCCGGCACTGGGCGGTCTGCCTTGTGGTGTTCGCACTGCTGTTCGTGCAGGCGTACTGCGACCTTGCACTGCCGGACTACACCAGCAAGATCGTGGACACCGGCATCCAGCAGGGCGGCATTGAAAGCCCCCTGCCCCAGACGGTGCGCCAGAGTACGCTGGACGCGCTGAGCTTGCTGATGAACGAGGAGGATGCGCAGAAGCTGCAAAACGCCTACCAGTACTATTTGCAGGACGATGGCGTGTTGCAGCTGCGCTCCGACCTGACCGAGGACGAGCGCACCGCACTGGAAGATGCCGTGACCACCCCGGACATCGTGCTGTATATGGCTGCCGCACAGGCCGCCAACACCCCCGCCGGGCAGAACAGCATGGGCATGACCGGCCTTGCCGAGATGCCCTCTGCCGCTGCGGACACCGACACCGAGGCCACCACCCCTACGGCAGCAGATCTGGACACCGTTTGCAGCCAGTTTGCCGCCATGAGCCAGATGCCCGGTTTTGACCGCAGTATGCTGCAAAAGCAGCTGGACAGTGCCATGAGCCAGCTGGACAGCACCCTGCTGGAAAACCTGAAAAGCCAGTCTTTGCTGCTGGTGCAGCTGGAATACGAGGCACAGGGCGTTGCGCGGGATGTGCAGATGCAGTACCTCTTCCGGGTGGGCGGCCAGATGCTGGCGCTCACCCTGCTGATGGTGGCCGTGGCTGTGGCCGTGGGCTTCCTTGCCTCCCGGGTATCCGCCGCCATCGGTCGTGACCTGCGCCGGGAAACCTTCTCCAGTGTCATCGGCTTCTCCAATGCAGAGATCGAGAATTTTTCCACCGCCTCCCTCATCACCCGCACCACCAACGATATCCAGCAGGTGCAGTTCGTCTGCGTCATCCTGCTGCGCATGGTGGCCTACGCGCCCATTCTGGGCATTGGCGGTGTGCTGCACGTTGTGGGCAGCAGCTCCGGCCTTTCCTGGATCGTGGTGCTGGACGTGGCACTGCTTTTGTTGCTGCTGCTCTTCCTGATGAGCGTTGCCATGCCCAAATTCAAGGTGATGCAGCAGCTGGTGGACCGGCTGAATCTGGTCAGCCGCGAGATCTTGACCGGCATCATGCCGGTGCGCGCTTTCAGCCGCGAAAAGTTTGAGGAGCAGCGTTTTGATAAGGCCAACCGGGAACTGATGGGCACCCAGCTGTTCACCAACCGCGCCATGGTGGCTATGATGCCCTTTATGACTCTTATCATGAACGGCACTAGTCTGCTCATTGTCTGGTTCGGCGGAAAAGCTATGGACGCCGGCACCATGCAGGTGGGCGAAATGATCGCCTTTATCACCTACACCATGCAGATCGTTATGTCCTTTTTGATGCTGGCAATGGTGGCCGTCATGCTGCCCCGCGCCGGTGTGGCTGCGGATCGTATCGATGAGGTCATCCGCACCAAGGCCACTATCCACGACCCGGACAAAGCCACTGCAAAGGCCGCACAGGCGCACACCGACTGGCAGGGCGTGGTGCAGTTCGAGGATGTGAGCTTCCGCTACCCCGGTGCGGACAGCGATGCACTGGAACACATCAGCTTTACTGCAAAGCCCGGCGAGACTACCGCCATCATCGGCTCCACCGGCTGCGGCAAGTCCACCCTGCTCAACCTGATCCCCCGCTTTTACGATGTGACCGGCGGCAAGGTAACCGTGGACGGCATTGACGTGCGCGAGATGCCGCAGGCACAGCTGCACGACCTGCTGGGCTATGTGCCCCAGAAGGGTGTGCTGTTCAGCGGCACCATTGACAGCAATCTGAAATTCGGCGGTGAGGATATCACCGATGCACAGGTGCAAAAGGCTGCTGCCATTGCGCAGGCCACTGATTTTATCGAGGCAAAGCCCGAGGGCTACCAAAGCCCCATTGCACAGGGCGGCTCCAACGTATCCGGCGGCCAGAAGCAGCGGCTTTCCATTGCCCGGGCAATTGCCAAAAATCCCAAGGTCTATCTGTTTGACGACAGCTTCTCGGCACTGGACTACAAGACCGATGTAACGCTGCGCCGCGCTTTGAAGGCACAGACCGACAACGCCACCGTGATCATTGTGGCACAGCGCATCTCCACCGTGCTGCACGCAAACCAGATCCTTGTACTGGACGAGGGCAGGCTGGTGGGCAAGGGTACCCATGCCCAGCTGATGGTCAGCTGCCCGGAATATCAGGAGATTGCCCGCAGCCAGTTGAGCCAGAAGGAGCTGGCGCTGGATACCCTGAATACAGAAAAGGAGGGTGAGTGATATGCCCAGATCCGGACGTCCCACCACCGAGCGTGCCAAGGACTTTAAAGGCACGCTGCGGCAGCTCATCCGCACCATGAGCCACTACAAGCTGCCCCTTGCGGCAGCCATGCTGTTTGCAATTCTTTCTACCATCTTCAACATTGCAGGCCCCAAGGTGCTGGCAAAAGCCACCACTGCCCTTGCCACCGGCTGGATCGCCCGGCTGCGCGGCACCGGCAGCATTGATTTTGTGTATATCGCCCGCATTCTGCTGTTTTTGCTGGGGATGTACCTGCTGAGCAGCGCTTTCAGCTTTATTCAGGGCTGGCTGATGACCGACCTTTCCCAGAAGGTCTGCTACGACTTCCGCCGCCAGATCAGCGAAAAGATCAACCGCCTGCCGCTGGCGTACTTTGAAAAGCGCACCGTGGGCGAGGTGCTCTCCCGCATCACCAACGATGTGGACACGCTGGGCCAGAGCCTGAACCAGAGCATCACCCAGCTGATCACCAGCGTGACCACCATGATCGGTGTGCTGGTGATGATGCTTTCCATCAGCCCCCGCATGACCCTGATTGCCCTGCTGATCTTACCGGTATCGCTGGCACTGGTGCTGGTGGTGGTCAAGTTCAGCCAGAAGTACTTCAAGACACAGCAGGCCACGCTGGGCGTGGTCAATGGTCAAGTCGAGGAAGTCTACGCCGGTCACAACGTGGTCAAGGCGTTCAACCGCGAGGCCGTGGTGCTGGCAGACTTCAACGCCGCCAACGATAAGCTGTACGAATCCGCATGGAAGAGCCAGTTTCTCTCCGGCCTGATGATGCCCATCATGAACTTTGTGGGCAACCTGGGCTATGTGGCGGTGGCCATCGTGGGCAGCATTTTTGCTGCAAATGGGGTCATCACCATTGGTGATATTCAGGCCTTTATCCAGTACGTCAAAAACTTTACCCAGCCCATCCAGCAGCTTTCGCAGGTGTCCAATATGCTGCAAAGCATGGCCGCTGCCGCCGAGCGGGTATTTGAGTTTTTGAACGAGCCGGAGGAAGAGCAGCTGGCAGACCCTGCCCGCCGTGCCGACCCCGCCGACATTGACGGACAGGTCACTTTTGACCATGTGCGCTTCGGCTACACCCCGGACAAGACTGTTATCCACGACTTCAGCTGCACGGTGCAACCCGGCCAGAAGGTGGCCATTGTAGGCCCCACCGGCGCGGGCAAGACCACTATGGTCAAGCTGCTGATGCGCTTTTACGATGTGGACGCCGGTTCCATCACCCTGAACGGCCACAATGTGCGGGACTTTGACCGCAGCGCCCTGCGCGAAGGCTTTGGCATGGTGCTGCAGGACACATGGCTGTTCAAGGGCACCATCATGGAGAACATCCGCTATGGCCGTCTGGATGCTACCGACGAAGAAGTGATCGCCGCCGCCAAGGCTGCCAACGCCGACCACTTCATCCGCACCCTGCCCGGCGGCTACCAGATGGAGCTGAACGAGGACGCCTCCAACGTCAGTCAGGGACAGAAGCAGCTGCTTACCATCGCCCGCACCATTCTGGCAGATAACCGCATCCTGATTTTGGACGAGGCTACCAGCAGCGTGGATACCCGCACCGAACAGCGCATCCAGACCGCCATGGACCGCCTGATGGAGGGCCGCACCAGCTTTGTCATCGCCCACCGCCTTTCCACCATCCGCGATGCCGATCTCATCCTTGTCATGCGAGACGGCGACATTGTGGAGCAGGGCACCCACGACCAGCTGATCGATGCCGGCGGCTTCTACGCTGACCTGTACAACAGCCAATTCGAAGATGTTGTGGATTAAAGCACCTGTTATCGCAATATAACTGCCAAAAGAGCACCTGTTACCTTCCTTTCTGAGGGCAGCAGGTGCTCTTGCTTTTTTATTCCGCCACCGGTTCCAGCTTCAAGCCGAACAGCTTTTCCGAGAGGGACGGCAGCTGTTGCTGCAACGCGCGGACATAAGCCATTACTACCGGATCTTCGCGCTTTTGCCCCAGCACAACGCCGAAGCGGTGTCCCCTGCCCCAATCCAGTACCCGCACAAAACTGAGGTCCGGCCTGCGGTAATAGACCGCCGGAATCATCTTGAGCGCCGGGTCACCGTAGGCGGCACTGCGGATACCGCCCACCGGCGTAAACTCCACCCCTCGGTCCATTCCCTCCTGCAGCAGGCTTGTTTCGTAGACAGTCTGGTACATCTCCTTGATAGGCAGCCAGCGGTATTGCAATGCCTGTTCCAAGGTCAGTCTGCCCACCGGCATATCAGCAGGCGGGTGGATGGGGATGCAAAGTTCTGGCATATAGAACAGCGGCACAAAGGTAAGCCCCTGCGCGTAGAACTCTGCACTTTCCAGCTGGAAGGAAAGATCCATCTCCCCTTTTTTCAGGCTGCGCCAGACCTCGCTGCGGTTGGCGCACTGTCCCAGAATAGGCGTGTATTGCAGACACAGCTCGCTTGTCAGTGAAAACACATCATACACGAACATCCGCATTGCCTCATGACACCCTGCGATGATCAGATGTCTTTCCGGCGGTTTTTCCTGCTGCTGCACCGCTCGGGCATGGCACACTGCCTGCTGATACAGGGCTATCAGCTGCTTTGCCTTGGGGTAAAAATCCTGCCCCGACGGGGTCAGTACTACCCGGCGCGGCACATGCTGGAATAGCTCGAACTGCAATTGCCCTTCCAGCGTGCGGATCTGCTGCGAAAGTGCCGACTGGGAAAGATACAGTGCCTCTGCCGCCGCAGAAAAGCTGTTCAGTTCCACGATCTTTACAAAGCCTTCCAGTGCGCTCTCGTTCATGCTTTCCTTCCTCCTGCAATACATTAGGTTTTCCTTAATTATAATATTCCAAACTTGAATTGTAAATAGTACCCTTCTACGCTACAATTGTTAAGGATTCAGCAAAGTGTCTTTTACTTTGCTGCACGATAAGAAGGAACACAAAGAAGAACAAAAAGAAAGAGAGCGTACCTATGAACAAGATCTCCCGTAAGGGCTTTATCAAGATCGCTGCTGCCGCCGCCATGAGCGGTGTGACCGCTGGTGCTCTGGCTGCCTGCAATGCTGCCTCCGGCTCTGCTTCCGCTTCCACTTCCGGTGCTGCCGGTCTGTACACCCCCGGCACCTACGAGGGCACTGCCGAGGGCATCTCCTCCACCGTCAAGGTCACCATGACCTTCTCCGACAGCGCTGTCACCGATGTGGTGGTGGACACCTCCGGCGAGACCGCTTCCTTCGGCGCTGCCGCTGCCGACGAGCTGCGCGAGCAGCTGATGGCTGCCGGTTCTGCCGAGATCGACGGCGTTTCCGGTTCTACCATCACCTCCGACGCCGTGATGAAGGCTGCCAAGAGCTGCTACGCACAGGCTAAGGGCGAGACCGTGGTCTCCAGCGTGCAGCTGCCCACCGGCGATGAGAACGACTGGCTGGGCAAAGAGCCCGACATCGACGAGGCTGCCATCACCGAGACCGTGGACACCGACATCCTGATCGTGGGCGCTGGCAACGGCGGTATGTTCGCTGCCGCCTATGCTGCTGCCAACGGCCTGAACTTCCGTGTTATCGAGCAGAACGCCAACGTGCAGGACACCCGTCACTGGTACGGCGCTGTTGATTCTGCTGCCGCTAAGGAGGCTGGCGAACCCGCCACCGATAAGGCAAAGCTGCTGAGCGAGATCTCCCGCTACGCCTCCGGCAAGTGCGACCAGCGCGTTGTCAAGACCTGGATCAACGAGTCTGCCGCCATGCACGACTTCATGCGCAGCATTCTGGAAGATAAGTACGGCTGGGTGTGCGATTTCACCTCCGGCAGCGAGGCTGCATGGCCCGCAGAGAATGCCGAGCACAACACCGACTACCTCTACCCTGTGCAGGAGCACAACTACATGGCCAGCGAGAGTGCTTCCGGCACACCCCGCAATGAGCTGCTGCTGCAGTACATTCAGGAGCTGGGCTACGATGTGGACTTCAAGACCAGTCTGGCCAAGCTGGAAAAGAACAGCGATGGCCGCATTACCGGCATCATCGCCCAGAGCACCGAGGATGACCACTTCATCCGCTACAACGCCAACAAGGGCGTTCTGCTGGCCTGCGGCGGCTTCCCCGGCAACCCCTACATGATGGAGCAGCTGGACCCGCTGGGCACCAGCGTGACCACCGCCTGCTCCTACTCCCCCGCCGACAAGGGCTACGGCATCCGTGCAGCAGTGTGGGCAGGCGCTAATCTGGACAAGGAAGCCGCTCCCATGCTGTTTGACCGCGGCATCGTTGCACCCGGTGTGGACGGCGGTTATGTGGACAGCGACTCCGCCTTTGGCGGCAAGGCCTTCCCGGGCAAGATCCGCCAGTTCAACCCCGGCACCCAGCCTTTCCTGAAGGTGAACCGCAACGGCGAGCGCTTTGCCAACGAGAGCAGTCCCTACAACGATATCGTCTACGCCGCTGCCCACCAGCCGGGCCGCGTTTACGCCCAGATCAGCGATGCAAACTTCATCGAGGATGCAAAGCGTTTTCACACCATCGGCTGCTCTGCCCAGACCCGCAACCTCGGCGAGGACTACTTTGCTCAGCAGGTCGAGAACGGCGAGAAGGAGGGCTGCTTTTTCAAGGCCGATACCCTCGAGGAGCTGGCCGACAAGATGGGCTTTACCGGCGCTGCCAAGGATACCTTCCTTGCCACCGTGGAGCGCTACAATGAGCTGTACGATAAGCAGAACGACGAGGACTTCGGCAAGCCCGCTTACCGTCTGAGCGCCATCCGCACCGCGCCCTTCTACGGCTGCTGGCTGGGTGCTTCCCTGCTGACCACTGAGCAGGGCATCGCCATCAACGAAAAGGGTCAGGCTCTGGACACCAACAATCAGCCCATGGAGGGTCTGTACATCACCGGCGATATGTCCGGCAGCTTCTTTGCCAACAACTACCCCTGCCTGATGGCCGGTGTGGCTATGGGCCGTACCCTGACCTACGCCATGAAGGCTGTCAAGCAGATGGCAGGTCTGGAGAACGCCTGATAAAGTGCAGTTCTCCGACATACTCTAAGCGTTTCTTCTTTTCTTCTTTTTCATGTGAAGAGGGGCGGTCCCATTTGGGGCTGCCCCTCTTTGCTTTTTTTACCCCGCACGCCCCCTACACAAATGCCCGCGATTGTGCTATGATAAGGCTGAAAACCGGGCAGTTCATTCCCGCCCGGTCACAAGATCGAGGTGTTTGTACAAATGTCGGATATTCTGGATACCTTACGGCAGGAAGGGGTGGACCCCGCCCTGCTTACGGCGGTGCAGGAATACCGCGCCGCCCATACGCTCAGCGAGGCGCTGCGCCCGCGCATCCCCACCCCTGCCTTTACCTACTACGGCAAAGAGGTGTGGGAGCAGGCGCTGGCAGCCATCCTCTGCGGCGAAAACCTGCTGCTGGCCGGCGGCAAGGCCACCGGCAAAAACGTGCTGGCCGAAAACCTTGCCGCCGCCTTTGGCCGCCCTGCGTGGGACATCTCCTTTCATGTAAACATGGATGCCGCCTCCCTCATCGGCATGGATACCTTTGCGGGCGGGCAGGTGGTGTTCCGTCCCGGGCCGGTGTACCGCTGCGCACAGTGCGGCGGCTTTGGCGTGCTGGACGAGATCAACATGGCCAAAAACGAGGCGCTGGCGGTGCTGCACGCAGTACTGGACTTCCGCCGCGCCATCGACGTGCCCGGGTACGACCGCATCCCGCTGGCCGAGGAGACCCGTTTTATTGCCACCATGAACTACGGCTACGCGGGCACCCGGGAGCTGAACGAGGCGCTGACCTCTCGCTTTGCGGTGGTGCAGATGCCCACCATCACGCAGGATAATCTGGAAAAGCTGCTGCGGGCGCAGTTCCCGGATTTTAACGCAAAATATGTGCATCAGTTTGCACTGCTGTTTCTGGACCTGCAGAAAAAATGCGACAGTGCAGAAATTTCTACCAAAGCGCTGGATCTGCGCGGTATGCTGGACGCGCTACGGCTGATTCGCAGAGGCATCCCGGCCGGGGCGGCGCTGGATATGGGCATCACCAACAAGGCCTTTGACTCCTACGAGCAGGGACTGATCCGGGACGTGATCGCCGCGCGCATCCCGGCCAAGCTGGATGCCGGAAAGCTGTTTGCCTGATGGACGCCCAAAGCTACACCGCGCAGGAGCGGCGCGCGGCCAATCAGGTCTGGGCCGCTGCCGGAGCCTACGGCTTTGAGCCGCTGTTTCTGGCCCGCAATACGGACGGCACCATTGATTTTTACATGAACTGCATCGTAGGGCTGGTGCACAAATACTACGGTGACGCGCTGATCCGGGACATTTTTTCTGCTTGGGAGGGCGATGTGCGCCAGCCCATGCTGGACGACATGGCGTGGCTGTACTTAGAAAATGCCACCTATCGGCTGGAGCTGCCCCGCCGCCCGGTACTGGAAGCGCTGCGGTTTGCCCACGCGGACTACTTTTTTGCCATCCAGTACAAGCTTTCGCGGCAGGAGTGGATGGCGAAGAATCAGCTGGTGTACACCATGCAGGCTGCGCGCTGGCGCAAGGTTCTGGGACGCACCGCCCCGGTCATGACCCCTTACGAGAGCAGCCTTGCCGCCGCGCTGGAACCGGAGACCGTACCGGAACCAGCACAGCTCAAAAACGACCTGCTGGCGCTGTTTGCAAAATTTGCCCTGTTTGACGGCGAGGTACGCCAGAAGCCCGCGCTGCATCTGCGGCTGCAAGGCTTTTGGGCAAAGCTTGCCACCAAAACCATGCCCACCCAGATGATCAAGACCGACCGGGTGACGGTGGAGCATTCCGGTGCGGTGGATGCCACAGGCAGCGGACTGGCGGTGGACAAGCGCCGGGCAAACATTACCCTGAAGCAGCGCGCCGCGCAGGACCGCGCCTACATTGAAAGCTGCTTCGGGCGCTGCTTCTACCCGCCGGAGCAGCTGCGCAAGGCCGAACAGGAGTTGTGCACCGGGGTGCATCTGGGCTGTCACTTGTGGTTCAGCGCCGGTGTGCCCAGCCCGGCGCAGGCCCCCACCCCGGAGGCGCGGCAGCTGGCGCAGCAGGCCGAATTGCAGGCCGAACGCAACCGCGCCTACTACGCAAAAAATCAGGAGCTGCATCGAAGTGTTGTACTGCGCCTTACCGAGCAGATCCGCAACTGTATTCTGGTGCATCAGCAGCCAGACCAGCGGGTGGCACGCAGCGGTGATCTGTGCGCCGGGCGGGTGTGGCGCGCCCCTTACCTGAACGACGACCGGGTGTTTTTGTGCCCGGAGGAGGAAAACTGCCCCGCCTTTACGGTAGATCTGCTGCTGGACGCCTCTGCCTCCCGCCTGCACTGTCAGGAGGTGATCGCGGCGCAGGGTGTCATTCTGGCCGAAAGCTTGGCCAACTGCGGCATTCCGGTGCGGGTAAGCGCCTTCAGCAGCCTGCGGGGCTACACGGTGCTGCGGGTGCTGAAAGGCTTTGCGGACAAGAACCGGCAGAACATCTTCCGCTATTTTGCCTCAGGCTGGAACCGGGACGGTCTGGCGCTGCGGGCAGCAGGTGATTTGATCCGGTACGCCCCCGGCCCCGCCCAGCGCCACCTGATGATCCTGCTGACCGATGCCAGCCCCAACGACAGCCGCCGCATCCCGCCCACGGCACAGAATCCTCTGGGCTGCGCCTACGAGGACGCCGCCGGTGTAGCCGATACCGCTGCGCAGGTACGCACCTTACAGCGGCAAGGAGTGCGGGTGTCTGCCGTTTTTATGGGCGAGGACAGCAGCGCCGGTGCCGCCGCGCAGATCTACGGCAAAAATATGGCGCGTATCCGCGGCATGGATCAGCTTGCCCGGGCAGCCGGACGGCTGATCCAGAACGAGATTCGGGAACTTGGCGATTGAAGTAAAATAAAACGACCCCTGCGGGAGCAGTACCGGCCTTAGTCGGTAGCTCCCGCAGGGGTCGTTTTTTACAACTGCTTATTATAAAGCACAACCATATTTTGAACATCCGCTTGGCTTAAGCTTAATTTTTTTGTCATCTTGGAAAACTTACAGTTGTTTTTTGCTCAAAAGTATGCTATACTACGTTCAGAGAAGTTTTATGCAGCCTGTCGGCCCGATCACCCGG
>ENA-UOJO01002432-UOJO01002432.1-human-gut-metagenome-genome-assembly--contig:-P57-NODE-2432-length-19850-cov-4.840566_pt1 | contig 19850 bp, 16 predicted proteins | sample MGYA00242351_ERZ723898 | MGnify/ENA metagenome assembly ERZ723898 | reverse complement strand
GAAGTTGCAGTCAAGCGTAAATGCACTTGAATATAAGTGCCACGGTGAAATGCAGCGATTTGATTGAAATGGAGCTTGAACTTGATGATTTGAGCGAAAAGCTTAAAACAAATCATTCAAAAGAACTTATTGACAGGCAGGATTATTTAACTAACGAATTTACGCAAAACGGTGGGCTTACTTATAAGTCGATGACTCGTTCTGCTCTTTTGGGCCTTGGTTTTTGCGAGGAAGATTTTGATAAACCGACTTCCAAACTTTCAGGTGGGCAAAAATCAAAGCTCATACTTGCAAAGCTTCTTTTATCAAAAGCAGATTTTCTTTTGCTTGATGAGCCTACTAATCATCTTGATATCAGTGCAATAGCCTGGCTTGAAGATTTTTTGAAAAATTTTAACGGCGCGTGCCTTATTATTTCGCACGATAGATATTTTCTTGACCGTGTAACCAATAAAACAATTGAACTTGAAAATAAAAAGATTCGCTCATACAAAGGCAATTATTCCGAATTCCTTGTGAAAAAAGAAGCCGAGCAAAAGGCTATTGAAGAAAAATACGAAAATGATATGAAAGAAATCGAGCGACTTGAAGGTATTATTGCACAGCAAAGGCAGTGGAACAGGGAAAAAAATATTAAAACTGCCGAAAGCAAAGAAAAAGTTATTGAAAGAATAAAAGAACAGCTTGTTATTCCCGATAAAAAGCTTGATAAAATCAGATTTGATTTTACACCTAAATGTGTTTCGGGTGAGGATGTTTTGCAGGTTACTTCGCTTAAAAAATCATTTGGAAATCATACCGTTTTTGAAAATGCAAGCTTTAATGTTAAAAGGGGAGAACGCGTATTTCTTCTTGGCGATAACGGATGCGGCAAAACCACACTTCTTAAAATTCTTATGGGTGATTTGAGCAGGGATGACGGCACTTTCAAATTCGGTGCAAGCCTTATGACAGGGTATTTTGACCAGGTTCAAGCCAAACTTGATTTAAGTAAAACCATTATTGATGAAGTATGGAGCGCGTATCCCTTTATGACGGAAACAAAGGTTAGAAACGCACTTGCGGCATTTCTTTTTAAGGGAGAGGAAGTTTACAGAAAACTTGATGTTTGCTCAGGCGGCGAGCGTGCAAGGGTTGCACTTTTAAAACTTATGCTTGGCGGATATAACTTTCTTTTACTTGATGAACCTACAAACCATCTTGACGCTTTTTCACGCGAGGAACTTGAAAATACCTTGCTAAATTACAGCGGAACTATGCTTATTGTGTCTCACGATAGGTATTTTATAAATAAGCTTGCTACAAGAATTGTTGAGCTTACACCTGAAGGATGTAACAATTTCCTCGGAAATTATGATGATTACAGCGAGCACAGATATGTTCAAGCGGAAGAAAAGGTTGAAAAGAAAAAGCCGAAAGTAAATGATTATAAATTAAAAAAAGAAAGGCAAAGTAATTTAAGAAAGCTTAATACTCTTTTAAAACGCCTTGAAGATGAAATTGAGCAAAGCGAAGTTGAAATTGCAGATTACGAAAGCAAGCTTTCATCGGCAGAGTATGAAAAGTTGATGGAGTACACTTCAAAAATTGATGAACTTTCAAAACACAGAGATGAACTTTATGAAAAGTGGGAAAGTACATCTTTGGAACTTGCCGAATTAGAGGAAGAATAATTTATGTCAAAAATTGTAATAATCGGCGGCGGTGCAGCAGGACTTTTATGCGCCGCTAAATCTGCCGAAAAGGGCAATGATGTTGTAATAATCGAAAAAATGAACAGATGCGGCAGAAAGCTTATGATTACGGGCAAGGGCAGGTGCAATGTAACAAATGCAAGCTTTGAGCTTGATGATTTAATTTCAAATGTGCCTACAAACCCACGCTTTTTGTATTCTGCTTTTTCAAACTTTATGCCTTATGATACAATGGCTTTGTTTGAAGAACTTGGCGTTGCGCTTAAAATAGAAAGGGGCAACAGAGTATTCCCGGTAAGTGATAAAGCTGTTGATATTGTAAATTATGCTAAAAATTCAGGTGTGAAAATAATTCAAGGTACAGCTAAAGCATTTGAATTTAACAATAATAAAATAAATTCAGTTGTGCTTGAAGATAAAAGCAAGATTGAATGTGACAAAGTTTGCCTTTGCACAGGCGGCAAAAGCTATCACTTAACAGGTTCAACGGGCGACGGATATATTCTTGCCAAATCGGCAGGGCATACAATTGTGCCGCCAAAGCCGAGCCTTGTTCCGCTTGAATGTTCCAATAATTTTATTCCTAAACTTCAGGGTTTGTCACTAAAAAATATAGAAATTACACTTTTTGAAGATGAAAAGGCAATTTATTCCGATTTCGGTGAAATGATATTTACTCATTTCGGTGTTTCGGGACCGGTTATATTGTCTGCTTCAAGCCATATAAAAAATATGGGTAAAAAGAAATATAAACTTAAAATTGATTTAAAGCCGGCACTTGATTTTAATACCCTTGATAAACGCATTTGCCGTGATTTTGAAGAATTTTCTAATAAAGATTTTGTTAATTCTCTTTCAAAACTATTGCCGAAAAAGCTTATTCCTGTTATAGTTTCATTAAGCGGCATATCACCCGGTGAAAAGGTGAATCAAATTACAAGGCAGCAAAGGCTTGCTCTTGTAGATTTAATCAAGAATTTTTATGTCACAATCAGCAATTTCCGCCCGATTGATGAAGCAATTATCACTTGCGGCGGCGTCAGCGTTAAGGAAATCAATCCTAAAACTATGTGATCAAAAATAATTGATAATTTGTATTTTGCAGGAGAAATTATAGATGTGGATGCATATACAGGCGGCTTCAATTTGCAAATTGCATTTTCTACCGCTGTATTATGTGCCGATAATATGTGATTATTACAGAAAGGCTAAGGAAACTAATATGATAAATGTTGCTATTGACGGGCCTGCCGGTGCAGGCAAATCTACTATAAGTAAGGGTGCGGCTAAAGAACTTGGATTTATTTATGTGGATACGGGTGCATTATACCGCACAATTGCACTCAGTGCTGTTAGAAACGGTATTATTGATGATAAAGACGCAGTAATTAAAATGCTTGAAAGCATTGATGTAAAGCTTTGATTTGAATACGGTACACAATGTGTTTATTTGAATGGGGAAGAAGTATCAGCTTATATTCGCACACCTGAAATTTCAATGGGTGCGTCAAAAGTATCTGCTATTCCAAAGGTAAGGGAATTTTTGCTTGACCTTCAAAGAGATATTGCAAAAAACAATAATGTTATTATGGATGGGCGTGATATAGGCACGGTTGTTTTGCCAAAAGCAGAATGTAAAATTTTTCTTACTGCATCTGCCGAATGCCGCGCGCAAAGAAGATATAAGGAACTTATTGAAAAAGGCGAAAATGTAAAATATGAAGATGTATTAAGTGATGTTAATGAGCGTGATTATAATGATTCACACAGGGAAATTGCTCCGCTTAAACCAAGTGAGGAATCGGTTATTGCAGACACATCAGAGCTTACTCTTGATGAATCAATTGCACTTATTGTAAAAATTATAAAGGAGCATATGTAAATTGAAAGAATTTGATTACTCACATATAAAACATTATAAATTATATAATTTTATTAAAGTTGTGTTCAGGCCTTTTGTCAAGCTCGCATTTAAGCTTAAAATTAAAGGTCTTGAAAATGTGCCGCCAAAAGGCACAAAGTACATAGTTGCTATTAACCATACTTGCGCGCTTGACCCGATATTTGTTGCTTGCTCAAAGAATATTCCGCCGCTTCATTTTATGGCAAAGGCAGAACTTTTTGAAAATCCTATTGCCGCTTGGTTTATGACTCATATGTATAGCTTCCCTGTAAGAAGAGGCAAGGGTGATACCTCGGCTATTGAATACGGTGAAAAAATCCTTAACGAAGGTCATGTTATGGCAATTTGCCCGGAGGGCAGAAGAATTAAGGATAAAAACGGAGTTCCGCAAAGGGCGAAAGCAGGTGTTGCCGTAATTGCAAAAGCTACGGGTGCTGATATATTACCGGTTGCAATTTACTGTGACGGTAAAATCAAAGCAGGTAAGCAGGTTACCGTATCTTACGGTAAGCTTATTAAAAACAGTGAACTCGGTTTAAATGGTGATGATGTTTTGCCAAGTGAGATTAAAGAAGCAGCCAATATGGTAATGGGCAGAATTACTGAACTTTGGGAGGCTGAAAAAAATGCAGGTTAATCTTGCTAAAACAGCAGGCTTTTGCTTTGGTGTTGACAGAGCGGTTAATCTTGTTTACGATTTGCTTGCCAAGGGTAAAAAGGTTTGTACACTCGGCCCGATTATTCATAATCAGCAGCTTGTTGATGATTTAATTAGCAAGGGTGTTAAAATTATTGATGATGTAAGTGAATGTCCCGAGGGTTATACTGTGGTTATAAGAACCCACGGTGTAGAAAAAGAAGTTATAGATAAGGCAGAAAATGATAAAGTCAATTTCATAAATGCCACTTGCCCTTTTGTTTTAAAAATTCATAAAATTGTATCCGAACAGCCGGAAAATACAATTACACTTATTGCAGGCGATGAAAACCACCCTGAAGTTTTAGGTATTCGCTCTTATTGCAAAGGTGAAAGCTTTGTTTTTAAAAATGAAGACGAGCTTGAAAACATTATCAAAAAATTGCCAAATTCGAGTGAAAATTCGGTAATTTGCGTTTCTCAAACAACTTTTTCGCTAAAAGAATGGAAAAAATGCGAAAAAATAATAAAAAAACTATATACAAATTGCAAAATTTATAGTACAATATGTAATGCCACAGCTGATAGGCAGGAAGAGGCGTTGGAACTTTCCAAAAAAGCAGACGCTATGATTGTAATTGGCGGTAGGCATTCATCCAATACCTGTAAGCTTAGGGATGTTTGCAAGGCAAATGCGGATACTTTTCTTATTGAAACATCGCAGGAACTTAAAAACATTGATTTAAGCAATTACAGCTATGTTGGTGTTACTGCCGGGGCTTCGACACCCTCGGTAATTATCAAGGAGGTACTAAAAACCATGTCCGAAGAAAAAATTGAAAAGGAAGTTGAAGTAGCTGCAACAGCTGCGGAGACAGCAGAAACCGCTGATAAGGCCGCTGAGGCTGCTGTCAATGCATCTGCTGATGGTGAAGCAACCTTCGAAGAAATGCTTGAAGAATCATTCAGAGAAGATGAAAACAGCAAAGTTGTAACAGGTACTGTTGTTAACATCACCCCTACTGAGGTGTTCGTTGATGTTGACGGAAGAAAGCAAACAGGTGTTATCGCACTTGATGACCTTTCTGCTCAGCCAATCAATGACCCAAGTGAAGCAGTTTCAATCGGTGACAAGCTCAGCCTTGTTATTATGAAAACTGATGACAGCGAAGGCGTTCTTAAGCTTTCTAAGAAGCTTGTGGATGCATTCCAGGGATGGGAAGACATTGTTAACGCAAAAGAAAACGACGAAATTCTTGAAGGTGTTGTATCAGCAGTTGTTAAGGGTGGCGTTGTAGTTGTAACCAAGGGAAGCAGAGTGTTTGTTCCTGCATCTCAAACAGGCGTTCCTAGAAATCAAGAGCTTGACATCCTTAAGGGTACAACAGTTCGTTTCAGAATTATTGACATCAACCCGGCAAGACGCCGTGCAGTAGGTTCAATCAAGGTTGTTGCTAACGAAGAAAAGAAAGCACAGCAGGATGCATTATGGGCTACACTTGAAGAAGGTCAAAAGCTCACAGGTACAGTTAAGTCTTTAACAAGCTATGGTGCTTTTGTTGACATCGGTGGTATGGACGGTATGATTCATATCAGCGAGCTTTCTTGGAACAGAATCAAGCATCCATCAGAGGTTGTTAATGTTGGCGATACAGTTGAGGTTACAATTAAGAAGCTTGACCCTGAAACAAGAAAAATTTCTCTTGGCTTCAAGAAGCTTGAGGATAATCCATGGGAAATCTTGAAGAGAGATTATCCTGTTGGCACTGATTGTAAGGCTAAGATTGTAGGTCTTGCATCATTCGGTGCTTTCGCTAATATCATTCCTGGTATTGACGGTCTTATCCACATCAGCCAGATTTCTTGGGAAAGAATCAACACACCTGCCGATGTACTTAAAGTCGGTGATGAAGTTGATGTAAGAATTACTGAAATTGACTTTGATAAGAAGAGAGTTTCTCTTTCAATGAAGGAACTTCTTCCTAAGCCAAACGCTGACGAGGCAGAGGCTGACGACGCAGACGACGCTGAATAATCTTACTTATTCAATATTTTACGGCTTCACGCATTTGTGTGAAGCCGTTTTTTTATATGCTTATCAAAAAAACGGTATTGCCAAATTTGCAATACCGTTTTTGCTTATTTAATATTCAATTTCACCTTTATATACAAGGTTGCAGTCGCCGGTTAGGGTTACACCGTTATCTGAATAATTAACTATTAAGTCGCCGCCTTTTACTTTGACTGTAATATCTTCGTCTTTGCTGCAATATCCATTTTCTACTGCTGCAATAACTGCCGCGCAAGCACCTGTGCCGCACGCCTGTGTTTCACCGTTTCCTCGCTCCCATACACGCATTTTCAGCGTTTTTGAATTAACTACCCTTACGAATTCCGTATTAACTCTTTCCGGGAAAATAGGTGCTGTTTCAAATTGCGGGCCGACGCTTTCAATGTTAATTTTATCAACATTGTCAACAAATACTACACAGTGCGGATTGCCGACTGCACAGCAAGTAATATTATATTCTTTTCCGCCGATTTCGGCAGGGTGATTTATTATTCTGTCACCGCTGATAGAAACAGGAATTTTGGCAGGGTTAAGCTCGGCTTTTCCCATTGAAACTTTGGCTGATGATACTTTGCCGTCCCTTGTGAAAAGTTTTAAAACTTTAACACCTGATGCTGTTTCAACAGTGATTTTATCTTTTTTAACAAAACCGTTATCATAAAGGAATTTGCCGACGCATCTAATTGAATTGCCTGCCATTTTGCCCTCACTTCCGTCAAGGTTAAATACGCGCATTTTTGCATCTGCAATTTTACTGTTTTCAATAAGAACTATGCCGTCACCGCCGATTCCTTTGTGCCTGTCACAAAATTCAATTGCAAAGCTTTCAGGGCAGGTGATAATGCCGCACTGGTTGTTAAAGAATATGTAATCGTCACCCGTGCCTTGCATTTTTGAAAACTTGAGAATTCCTTTTTCTTTTCTCATAAAGTTTATATCTACAAGTTCGGTATTTGTTTCTTTATAGCGTGAAGCAATAATATCTGCCACGGCATTTGCTGTGTCAAGTGATGTAATTGTTGCAATTCCAAGCTGATTTGCTCTGTTGTGAAGTTTGATGTAATCTGCAATTGAGTTTTTATCACTCTTGCCGGTATATACAATGTAGTCAAGCTGACCTGTTTCAACAAGCTCCATAATCGAATTATCTTCACGAAGCTTGTTAACAATATTTACTTTAATGCCTAAACTTTCAATTGCTTTCGCTGTTTCAGGTGTTGCCCAAATTTTAGCACCTAAATCATCAAGTTTTTTAGCAAGTCCTACTATTTCAAATCTGTCTTGCTTTGTAACTGTAATGAGTACACCATGCTCATCTTTTGAATGGAAATCGGTTTTAAATCCGGCAGATACAAGCCCTTTGAACAGTGCTTCAATAAGGTTTTTGCCGACACCTAAAACTTCACCTGTTGATTTCATTTCAGGACCGAGTTTTGAGTTAACATCATTAAGTTTTTCAAAGCTGAAAACAGGAACTTTAACTGCCACATACGGCGGTGTTTTATAAAGCCCTGTGCCAAATCCCAGATCTTTAAGGTTTTGACCTACCATAATTTTGGTTGCAAGTTCAACCATAGGTACGCCCGTAACCTTGCTGATGTATGGTATTGTTCTTGATGCTCTTGGGTTAACTTCAATTACATATAATTCATTGTGATAAATAAGATATTGAATGTTGACAAGACCTTGCGTGCCGAGTTCAAGTGCAAGCTTTTGCGATACATCACAAATCTTTTCAAGCATCATATCATTAAGATTATATGGCGGGTAAACAGCAATTGAGTCACCTGAATGTACACCGGCTCTTTCAATATGCTCCATAATACCCGGGATAAGAACATCTTTGCCATCGGAAATACAGTCAACTTCAAGCTCTGTTCCCATCATATATTTGTCAACAAGAACAGGGTTTTCAATTCCCTGCGCAAGTATAATTGCCATATATTGCTTAACATCATCATCTGTGTATGCAATAGTCATATTTTGACCGCCGATAACATATGACGGGCGTAAAAGTACAGGATATTCAAGCCTGTTTGCCGCCTGTAATGCTTCATCAAGAGTCATTACGCTTTCGCCTTTTGGCCTGAAAATACCGAATTTTTCAAGAAGTTCATCAAAACGCTCTCTGTCTTCGGCAATGTCGATTGATTCTGCGCTTGTGCCAAGAATTTTAATTCCTTTTTCATCAAGAAATTTAGTAAGTTTAATGGCAGTTTGACCGCCGAATGCCACAACAACACCAATCGGATTTTCAGCCTTTATAACATTCATTACATCTTCATCCGTAAGCGGCTCAAAATAAAGCCTGTCACCTGTGTCAAAATCGGTTGATACGGTTTCCGGATTGTTGTTAATTATAATAACTTCGTATCCAAGCTCTTTAAGTGTCCATACACAGTGAACGGACGAATAGTCAAATTCAATACCTTGGCCGATTCTGATAGGGCCTGAACCTAATACGATGATTTTTTCTTTGTCGCTTTTGTCAAGCTCTCTTGCTTCGCAGTGTTCATCATATGTTGAATAAAAATACGGTGTTTCCGCTTTGAATTCCGCACCGCAGGTATCAACCATTTTATATACACAATCCCTGTGATACGCAAGGCTTCCGCCGCTGATTTTTTCAAGTGCTTTATCGGGATAACCTAATTTCTTTCCCTTTAAATATTGCTCTTTTGAAAGAGGTTTGCCCTCAATTTCAAGTTCAAATTTTGCAAGATTTTCAAGTTTTGCCAAAAACCACTCATCAATCATAGTGATTTGATGAATTTCGGCAATGCTGATACCTTCTTTAAGTGATTTAAAAACATTAAATAACCTAATATCATCTTGGTCGTGTAATTTTTGCCTTATGTCTGCGTTATTAAGTGCTTTGTTATTAAGCGTATCAAGCCCGATTTCAGCACCTCTTACTGCTTTCATAATGGCTTGCTCAAAGCTTGGTGCTATGCTCATTACTTCACCGGTAGCTTTCATCTGTGTGCCAAGCTTGCGTGAAGCGTTTACAAATTTGTCAAACGGCCATTTAGGAAGTTTGACTACAACATAGTCAAGCGTCGGCTCAAAGCAAGCACAGGTTTTACCCGTGATGTCATTTTTAATTTCATCAAGCGTATATCCTAGTGCAATTTTAGTGGTAACCTTTGCAATCGGATAACCTGTTGCTTTAGATGCAAGGGCAGAGGAACGCGAAACTCTCGGATTTACTTCGATAACAGAATATTCAAAACTTTCAGGGTTTAATGCAAATTGGCAGTTGCAGCCGCCTTCAATTCCGAGTTCTGTAATTATATCAAGTGATGCGCTTCGAAGCATTTGCAATTCCTTATCGGCAAGTGTAACAGCAGGGGCAATAACTATACTGTCGCCTGTATGCACACCGACAGGGTCAAAGTTTTCCATAGAGCAAACAGCTATAACATTGCCTACACTGTCCCTCATAACTTCAAATTCAATTTCTTTCCAACCTGCGATGTATCTTTCTACAAGCACTTGGGTAATAGGGGAAAGCATTAAACCGTTTTTTGCTATAACTTCAAGTTCATGCTCATTATATGCCACACCGCCGCCTGCACCGCCCAAGGTGAAAGCAGGGCGTATGATTACCGGATAGCCGATTTCATCTGCAATTTCTTTTGCGTGGTCAACTGTGTATGCAATGTCACTCGGTACAACAGGTTGGTTGATTTTAACCATAGTATCGCGAAACATTTGCCTGTCTTCAGCTTTATCAATAGCTTCGGCATCTGTGCCTAACAGCGTAACACCCATTTTATCAAGGTATCCGTCTTTTGCAAGCTGCATACCTATTGTAAGCCCTGTTTGGCCGCCGAGTCCGCAAAGGATTGAATCAGGGCGTTCTTTTTCAATAATTCTTTTTACCGTTTCTTTGGTAAGCGGTTCAAGATATATATGGTCGGCAAGAGCCTTATCCGTCATAATTGTGGCGGGGTTTGAGTTTACAAGTACAACTTCAATTCCCTCATCCTTAAGTACACGGCAAGCCTGTGCGCCGGCATAGTCAAATTCAGCCGCTTGACCTATTACAATAGGACCCGAACCGATAACGAGTACCTTTTTTATGTTCTTATTAAGAGGCATTACTTGTTACCTCCCATCATCTCAATAAATTTGTCAAATATAAATCTTGTGTCGTGCGGGCCGGAGCAAGCTTCAGGGTGAAATTGCACTGAAAATGCATTTTTACCCGGGTAATCAACACCCTCGCAAGTTCCGTCATTAGCATTTATGTAGCTTACTTTTGCACCTGTTTTTTCTATTTCTTCATTTACTACTGCGTAACCATGGTTTTGTGAGGAAATATATGTTCTTCCTGTTTCAAGGTTTTTAACCGGCTGGTTTACACCCCTGTGACCGTACTTGAGCTTTGTGGTTTCACCGCCCTGGCTCAGTGCCAAAAGCTGATGGCCAAGGCAAATTGCAAAAATAGGAACATTGCCGAAAAGCTTCTTTAATTCTTCAATTGCTTCAACATTTTCTTTCGGGTCACCCGGGCCGTTTGAAAGCATAATTCCATCAGGATTTAAAGATAAAATATCTTGAGCCTTTGTGTTATAAGGTACTACTGCAACATTGCAGCCTCTTTTATTAAGCTCTCTTATTATATTTTTCTTTGTACCGTAGTCGATAAGAACAACATTGTATTTATGCTCTTGTGACGCACTCATATAAGGCTTCGTGCAAGATACGGATTTAACTGCATCTTTAACTTTGTAAGCCTTTAATTTACCATAATCAACAGTTGCCGGGTTTGATGTTATGATTGCATTCATAACGCCTGCTTCTCTGATTGTTTTTGTTATTTCTCTTGTGTCTACACCGTATACACCGATGATGTTGTTTTCTTTTAAATAGTCATCAAGCCCTTTTTCACATCTGAAATTAGAAGGCTCTTCGCACCACTCACGAACTATATACGCAGATACAAAGGATTTTTCGCTTTCCTTATCTTCCTCAATAAATCCGTAATTACCTATAAGCGGAAAAGTTTGCATTACAATTTGGCCGAAATAACTTGGGTCAGTCAATGTTTCAATATATCCGCCCATACCGGTTGTAAATACAAGCTCACCGATAACTTCACCTTTTGCTCCGAAACTTTTTCCTTCAAAAACATTACCGTTTTCAAGGCAAATGTAAATTTTGTTTTCTTCCATATTTTCTAATCTTATCCTAATAATTTAACGAGAACTGCTTTTTGTGCGTGAAGTCTGTTTTCAGCTTCATCAAATATTTCATTTGCATGTTCTTCAAATACTTTGGCGGTAATTTCTTCTTCCCTGTGTGCAGGCAGGCAGTGGAGCACCATAGCATCATTCTTTGCAACGGACATAACTTCATCGTTAATTTGGAAGTTTTTAAATACTTTTTCTCTTTCAGCCTTTTCTTCTTCCTGGCCCATTGATGCCCATACATCAGTATAAATTACATCAGCATCCTTTGCACATTCAAGAATATTGCTTGAACACATAAAATCACCGTTTTCTTCAGCCCATTTCATAATTTCACTGTCCGGCTTGTAATCATCAGGGCAGGCAATTGCACAGCTCATACCCATTGTCACAGCACCTACAATAAGGCTGTTCGCCATATTGTTTCCGTCACCTATAAAGCAGAATTTGAGTCCGTCAAAACTCTTTTTATATTCTCTTATAGTCATAAGGTCTGCAAGCACTTGGCAAGGGTGGCAATAGTCTGTTAAGCCGTTAATGATAGGAATTGAACCGTATTTAGCAAGATCTTCAACTTCCTTTTGCTCAAAGGTTCTAATCATAATACCGTCAAGGTAACGGGAAAGAACTCTTGCAGTATCTTCAACAGGTTCGCCCCTGCCGATTTGCAAATCCCTGTTTGAAAGGAAAAGTGCCTGACCGCCGAGCTGATACATTCCTGTTTCAAAACTTACTCGTGTTCTTGTAGAACTTTTTTGGAAAATCATACCGAGTGTTTTACCTTTAAGGTGATGATGTTCAATTCCGTGCTTTGTTTCGTATTTAAGCTGGTCTGCAAGATTTAAAATGTCTAATATTTCGCGCTGGTCTAAATCTTTAAGCTTTAATAAATGTTTCATTTTTCAATTACCTCTTTCAATATTTTTAAACCTCTTTCAAGCTCGCAAAAGCTGATGTTAAGAGCAGGAAGAAGCCTTACTTTTGTTTTTGCGGTTAATACAAGCAATCCGTTTTCAAGGCATTCGTTTGCAACTTCTTTTGCGTCTTTTTCAATTTCTACGCCAAGCATAAGTCCCATACCCGATACGGATTTTACGCCTTTTATATTCATCAAATATTTTTTTATGTATTCGCTTTTTTCTCTTACCGATTTTAAAAATTCATCATCGATTCTTGAAACAATTGATATTGCACCTGCGGCACAAACAGGGTTGCCGCCGAAGGTTGAACCGTGTGAACCCGGTGTAACGGTGTCTTTTAACTTATCACCGAAAAGTACAGCACCCATAGGAAGCCCGCCTGCAAGTCCTTTTGCAGTTGATACAATATCAGGCTTAATATCAAAGTTTTCGTATGCAAAATATCTTCCCGTTCTTCCGTTACCTGTTTGTACTTCGTCCACAACCATTAGTATATCTTTTTCATTTGCAAGCTTTTCAATAGCTTTTACAAAATCATAATCAAGGTTGTTTACTCCGCCTTCACCCTGTACACATTCAAACATAATTGCACATACATCATCTGTTGCCATTTCATTCAGCTTTTCAATATCATTGGCAGGGCAGTATTTAAAACCGGGTGTAAATGGACCGAATACAGTGTGAAAAGTGTCTTGCCCTGTTGCGGCAAGTGTTGTTATAGTTCTTCCGTGAAATGAATTAACAAGTGTGATTATCGTGCTTCTGCCGTCACCGTATTTGTCATAAGAGTATTTTCTTGCAAATTTGATTGCGCCCTCGTTTGCTTCTGCACCGCTGTTAGCAAAAAATACTTTTTTCATATCTGTTTTGTCACACAGCATTTTTGCAAGCTTTGCGCAAGGCTCGGTGTAGTAAAGGTTACTTACATGTTGCATTTTATCAAGCTGCATTTCAACTGCCGCTTTCCATTCATTGTCGCATAAGCCAAATGCAGTTACACCGATTCCCGAGCCGAAATCAATATATTCTTTTCCGCTTTCGTCATATACGGTTGAACCCTTGCCTTTGCTTAAAGCGGTATTAAATCTGCCATATGAATGGGCAACATATTCGTTATCTAATTCTTTTGTTTCCATTTTTCATCCTCTTTATCTGCTTCTGAACATTGTTCCCATACCTTCATCAGTTAAAAGTTCCATTAAAATAGAGTGGGGAACTCGTCCGTCAATTATAAACGCTTTTTTTACACCCTCACGCAGTGCTTGAGTCATTGAATCAATTTTCGGTATCATACCGCCGCTGATTATTCCCTCGGCAATCAATGCCGGTGTATCTGAAATATATACTTTGTGAATAAGTGTTGAATCATCGTCTTTATCTCTTAAAAGTCCTACAATGTCGGTCATTGATACAAGTGCTTCGGCCTTGAGCGCACCTGCAATTGCGGCTGCGGCAGTATCTGCATTTATGTTGTAGCAGTTGCCTTTTTCATCATATCCTATTGTTGAAATTACAGGGATAAAATTATGGTTTAAAACTTCTTCTATAACTTCGGTATTTACTTCTTTGATTTCGCCTACAAATCCATGGCAATCATCAAGTGCTTCGCATTTCATCATATTTCCGTCCATACCGGAAAGTCCGATTGCGTGTCCGCCCATATTTCCTATTTGGCAAACAAGGTCTTTGTTAACCTTACCTGCAAGCACCATTTGTACTACATCCACGGTGTCTTTATCGGTAACTCTCAATCCGTTTTCAAATTTGCTTTCAATTTGCATTTTTTCAAGAGTTTTGTTTATTGCAGGGCCGCCCCCGTGAACCAGTACCACCTTAATTCCGACCGTGGTTAAAAGTACAAGGTCGCGCATTACAGCCTCTTTTAATTCATCGTTAATCATAGCGTTTCCGCCGTATTTAACTACTACCGTCTTTTTTCTGTATTTTTGAATATGCGGCAAAGCGTGAGCAATTATCTCGGCTTTTTGCGCATTGTTAATATTATTGTTCATAGTGTGTAATCCTTTTTTATTTGTTGCAAAAAAATTGTTGTCGGTTGTGTCAAACTCTGCTTATTATATTTTCGTATGGGCAATTGCGTTGCCGCAAACTTTTGTTTATTGTATTTTCGTATGGACAACCATGTTGTCACAAATTTTTGTTTATTGGATTTTCGTAGGGGCGACCATTGGTCGCCTGTTGTGATTTGACGATTAACTGAATCTAAATAACTACATTTATCAGGTACGGTAATCACCGTTAATTTTAACATAGTCATAAGTCAACTATACTCACTCGCTAATAAACAGTCCCCCGGACTGTTTATTTTCCCAAATTTTTCGCTCACTTTGTTCGCAAAATTTGGAGCCTCGTGTTGTGATTTGACTATTAACTGTATCTAAATAACTACATTTATCAGGTACGGTAATCACCGTTAATTTTTACATAATCGTATGTCAAATCACAACCCCACGCGGTTGCGTTTTCGCTTCCTTGGTTGAGATTTATATCAATATATATTTCGTCACTTGCAAGTACCTTTGAAGCCTTTTCTTCGCTGAATTCAATGCCGGAACCGTTTTTGCATACTTCGACTGTTCCATGTTCACTTCTTAAATCAACATCAACTTTGTTAATATCAAAATCGGCGTCGGCATAACCTATTGCACAAAGAACGCGGCCCCAGTTTGCATCTTCACCAAACATTGCAGCTTTGAAAAGGGAAGAGCACACAACACTTTTTGCTACTGTTATTGCAGTATCTTTATCCGGTGCGCCGGTGCAAATACATTCAAGCAATTTGCTTGCACCTTCGCCGTCTTTTGCAAGCATTCTTGTAAGATTTGCCATTACTTCATAAAGTGCCTGCTTAAAGGTATCAAATGCTGTTCCTTCTTCGGTTATTTCTTTATTGCCTGCAAGTCCGTTTGCCATAAGGCTAACCATATCGTTTGTAGATGTGTCACCGTCAACCGAAAGGCAGTTATATGTAACTTTAACTATTTCGCTCAATGCTTTTTGCAGCATTTTTGCTGAAATGGCACAGTCGCTTGTAATGAAATTAAGTGTTGTTGCCATATTCGGATGAATCATACCCGAACCTTTAGCCATACCGCCGAGCGTGCATTTAACACCGCCGATTTCAAATTCAACCGCATATTCTTTTTTTATTGTGTCTGTTGTCATAATCGCGGTTGAAGCTTCTTCGTTTTTACCGTAATCAAGCTCTTTTGCAAGAATAGGAACAGCTTTAATTATAGGCTCAATAGGTAATACTTGGCCTATAACACCTGTTGAAGCTACGATAACCTGTTCTTTAGGTATTTTAAGCTCACTTGCAACAAGCTCACACATTTTATCAGCCTTTTCTACTCCGTCTGCGTTGCATGTGTTTGCATTTTTGGAATTTGCAATTACTGCAATTGCTTTATTTCCGCTTTTTTCCAAATTTGCTTTTGTTACAAGAATAGGCGCACCCTTTACTTTGTTTTGGGTGTAAACTGCCGCCGCATTGCATATTACATCACTCGTAAAAAGGCATATATCATTTTTGTGTTTTACATTTGGGTCAAAGTTTTCTACATTTGGTTTTTTTATTCCGCAGTATGTGCCGCTTGCTTTATACCCTTTTGCTGCACATATTCCGCCGTCAACATATTTCATATTTTGTTATTCTCCTATATTAAGACCTGTTTTTTCGTTAATTCCCATTGCGATATTAAGGCACTGGATTGCCGCACCGGATGCGCCCTTGCCTAAATTATCAAATCGGGATGTGATAATAATTCTTTCATCATTACCGTTAATTTCAATTTCCATATCATCACGGTTTGCAAAGTTGTTAGAGCCAATCATAGCCTCGCTGTAACCAAGTGGCCTTACTTTAACAATGTCGCTTCCGTCATAATGTTCTTTAAACATCTCATATATATCTTCTTTTGTATATTTCTTATTCATTTTGCTTGTGTAAAGCGGTATATTAACAAGCATACCCTGTGGGTAATCACATATGATAGGTGTAAATATCGGCTCTTTTGCAAGGTTTGATATTGCTTTCATTTCTTTAAGGTGCTTGTGCTGCTGGCTTAATGCATAAACTCGCGGTGAGTCAAGCTCCTTATCTCTGTTTGCATCTTCATATTGTGCAATACCTTTTTTGCCCGCACCGGTATATCCGCTCATAGCAAAGCAAACAATGTCATAATCATTTGAAATGAAATTATTGTGAACAAGAGGGTACACAATCGAATTGAATCCGCTTGCATAGCAACCCGGAACTGCAATTCTGTTGCTTGTTTCAATTTTATGCCTGAATTCATTTGAAAGCTCGGCAAAACCGTAAGCCCATTCAGGCAAGGTTCTGTGCGCTGTTGATGTGTCAATTATTTTTACTTTGTCATTTTCTACAAGCGAAACCGCTTCTATTGATGCCGCATCGGGAAGACAGAGGAAAGTAATATCACTTTCATTTATCATTTTTGCTCGCTCTTTTGTATCTTTTCTTTTTTCAGGGTCGATAAGCAAAAGCTCAATATCATCTCTGTTTTCAAAACGTTGATAAATTTTAAGTCCGGTAGTTCCGTCTTTTCCGTCAATGAATATTCTTTTCATTTTTTATACATTGTCTCCGTTAATTATTTTCTATTGTAATTTATTATACACAGTGATTTTGTAATGTCAATACTTTGTTATAAATATACATCAAAATGAATAAATATACGCATAAAACGCATAAAACGCATATTTTGAAAAAATTTTTATGTGGTGACAATTATTGTACTTATACTTGCAAAAATCTGCATTTCGTATAATATTGACAAATTAGCAGGTCACTCCTGCGCCACCCAAAGCCACCCGAAAAATATTCAGAAAGGAAAATTTTTATCAGTAAAGACGTTTTAATATCTTTGGTTTCGATGCTCGGAACGGTTATTGGTACATTCGGCGGTATTTTAACCTCATCAAAGCTTACATCATTTCGCCTTGAACAGCTTGAGCGAAAGGTCGATAAGCATAATAATTTTGCAAGTCGTATACCCGTTGTCGAGGAACAAATCAAGGTTATAAATCATAGAATAGATGACTTGGAAAAGGGAGGCAAAAACATATGAAATGTACACAGCAAACTATAAACAAAGCAATCAGAACTTTTATTCAAACAGCAATCGGTTACGCCGCCGTTAATATTGTTGCAATTGATTTTTCAGCGTCAAAGCAAGTGCTTAAAACCGCACTTGTCGGCCTTGGAGTTTCAGCTGTATCGGCAGGAATAGCGGCAGTAATGAATTTGGAGGAAAAAAATAATGACATTTGATTCGTTTGTAAAAAGATTTATCGGTAAAGCTGTTGATTATGACGGAGTAAGCGGCGTTCAATGTGTAGACCTTGTGAAGCTGTATTTATATAATGTATTCGGTATTCGCGCAGGTGCGTGGGGAAATGCAAGGGATTACTGGCTTGATTTTAACTCACATAAAATTATGAAAGAAAATTTCACTAAAATTAAAAATACACCTGAATTTGTACCTCAAAAGGGTGATATTTTGGTTTGGAGCGGTGATATTTCAATTAAAAATAATTACGGCCATATTGCCATTGCCACAGGTGAGGGCGATACACATACTTTCTATTCTTATGACAGCAATTGGAATAAAAAAGAAATGCAAAAGGTGAAACATACTTATTTTGCACTTTACGGGGTGTTGCGTCCTAAAAATATAAAGGCGCTTTTCGCTGCACCCGATGTTTCACTCGGTGATTATTCTTTAACCAATGTGCGCGGTATTTATAATTCTGCCGGGGCAAAATCAGGAAGAAAAAAGGTTAAGGAAATAACAAGAAACGCAAAAAAATCCGCAACCTCAAAAAAGGCGGATAATAATGCTTATTTAAAGGCGGGTACTGCTGTTTCCGTGCTTGAAACCAAGTTGATTTCAACAGGTAATTTGTGGGCGCGTATCCCAAGCGGATGGATATGTATTTGGGAACACGATAAAGATAAGCTATTTATTAAGTGATGATATTAAAAATCAGAGTGCGACTTAAATTGCACTCTGATTTTTTTAGGAAAATATTAAATAAGTCTTGACATTGTGACAAACATACTATATAATACATTTCGCAATGGCCCGGTAGTTCAGTTGGTTAGAACGCTAGCCTGTCACGCTAGAGGTCGACGGTTCGAGCCCGTTCCGGGTCGCCATTTTTGCTGATATGGCTCAGGTGGTAGAGCACATCCTTGGTAAGGATGAGGTCACCGGTTCAAGTCCGGTTATCAGCTCCAAGGACAGAGATGCTTACCACCTCTGTCTTTTTTTATTTATAGGTACGTGTAAAACTTGAACCGGTGACACGAGGCTCCAAATTCTGCGAACAAAGAGAGCAAAGAATTTGGAAAAAACAGTCCGGGGGACTGTTTTGCAGCGAGTGGGTTCTTTTTAAGTCCGGTTATCAGCTACGTCGAAAGAAACTTCGTGTTTGAATGAATTTTTTGCAAAATCCATAAAAAACACTGCGTTCCTTTCTCCTTTCCCCAAAAAGCTACGCTTTTCGGGGCCCCCGAAGAGAGATGCTTACCGCCTCTGTCTTTTTTTATATCCAAAATCTTGAGACTCGCCGAGTCTCTTTTTTATTTTAATTTGTGGTGTTGTTATGTTAAAAGATTTACATATTAATATTTAAAAGTTCATTTCAAAAGCTCAGCAAATGGAACTTGATGAAATTTGCCTGCTTGAACATTCAATTAGATTTAAAGATTTTCATCCCACTTTTAAAGAAGCAAGAAATTATAATAATTACCAAAGAAGGTGGTTTGACGAAAAAGCCAAAACTGCACATACGCTTGATGAATTCAAAGAACTTGCAAGCAAAGTGCGCTTGAAAAACTACCCTGTAAAGGTTAGCTTCGGGCTTGAAGTTTGCTGGTTTGAGCAACATTCAAATTTAATAAGCGAACTCGTAAGCGACGGTTTTTTTGATTATCTTTTAGGCTCAGTTCATTGGGTCGATAATTGGACTTTTAACCAGCGAAAGTATCAGTGGCTCGGGCGTGATACAGATGAAATTTATACTCGCTATTTTGAACTCGAAAACTCACTTGTTCAAAGTGATATATTTGATATTATAGCACATCCCGATTTAATAACCTGCCACAATATTTATCCTTCCTTTGATTTGTGTGATCAGTATGACGGATTGTGCAAAAATATAAAAAAACATAATATGTGCCTTGAAATGAATACATCAAAAGGATTGGGAGTTAATAAAGAATTTCTTGACTTTGCGGTTAAAAACAGCGTTAAATTTTCAACCGGTTCTGATGCACACAGGGTTGAAGATGTCGGCAGAAAAATAAAGGAAGTAGATATGCTTATATCCCGTAGCTTGAAGTAATGGGGTCTTTAAAAAGCGGAATAATCGGCGGCGCAAAG
>ENA-UOJO01002419-UOJO01002419.1-human-gut-metagenome-genome-assembly--contig:-P57-NODE-2419-length-19974-cov-9.600131_pt1 | contig 19974 bp, 19 predicted proteins | sample MGYA00242351_ERZ723898 | MGnify/ENA metagenome assembly ERZ723898 | reverse complement strand
CTCTGGACTCTCCATCGACCAGAGCCTTGCTCTGGACTTGCGGCGTATGGAAGTCTTGGCTTTTGCCGTATTCGCAGGCAGAGAAATGAGCGCCATCAGCAAGATCGCGTGCGGCACGGGAAGTGCTTCCGGTTTTGCATGGCCCGCTTTCTTTTCTTTCTGAAGGAGAAAGAAAAGGACGGTTTCAAAAATGTGAGCCTATCTGCTATGGTGGGAAAGATGAGGGTTGCATCAGGCGGGATCTCCTGATAAAATGGGGGAAAAGGAGGCGGGCGGATGAAACAGACGACGCTTTGCTATCTCGAACAGGACGGGCGCTATCTGATGCTGCACCGCGTCCGCAAGGCACACGACGAGAACCACGACAAGTGGATCGGCGTGGGCGGAAAATTTGAAGACCGCGAAAGCCCCGAGGACTGCGCGCGGCGCGAGGTGCTGGAGGAGACTGGCCTGACATTGACAGATTACCGCTACTGCGGGATCATCACGTTCGTCTCCGACCAGTGGGAGACGGAATACATGCACCTGTTCCACGCGACGGGCTTCACCGGCGCGCTGCGCGAGTGCGACGAGGGCGTGCTCGAATGGGTGCCGATTGAACAGATCAACGCGCTGCCCGCGTGGGAGGGCGACAAGATCTTCCTCGCCCTGATGCAGCAGAACAGGCCGTTTTTCTCGCTGAAGCTCGTCTACGAGGGCGAGCATCTGGCCGAAGCCGTCCTGGACGGAGAAAGGATCCGATGATGGAGCATTTATTGATCAGCGCGTGCCTGCTCGGCGCGCAGTGCCGCTACGACGGACAGAGCAAGCCGGTATTGGAGATGGTGGCGCTTTCGGAGCAGTTTGACCTTGTGCCGCTCTGCCCGGAGCAGCTCGGCGGTCTGCCGACGCCGCGCACCCCGGCGGAGCGCATCGAGGATCGCGTGATGACGAAGGATGGGCGCGACGTGACGGCCGAATACCGGCACGGCGCGGAACAGGCGCTGCATCTCGCGCGCCTCTGCGGCTGTAAGATTGCGCTGTTGAAGGAGCGCAGCCCAAGCTGCGGCTCCGGCACGATCTACGACGGGACGTTCACCGGCGGGCTGACCGCGGGCGACGGCGTGACGGCGGCGCTGCTGCGGGAAAACGGCATCACGGTCTACGGCGAGAGCGAGATCGGGCGGCTGCTCGAAGAGCATGGCCAGCCCATGGAAGCAATGTTTTGAAAATCAAAAACCTGCGAACCGGACGGTTCGCAGGTTTTTTGAGGTTAGACCATGCGGCAGGACTCGCAGTCCTCCTGCTTCGGGAACTTCGACTTGTCGTAGGGGATATTGTTGCGCTCGTAATAGTCCTGCACGGCGGATTTGACGGCCTCTTCGGCCAGCACGGAGCAGTGCAGCTTGTGCGCGGGCAGACCGCCCAGCGCGTCGACGACCTCTTTGTTCGTCAGGGCCAGCGCCTCTTCGACGGTCTTGCCCTTGATCATCTCGGTCGCGATGGAGGACGAGGCGATGGCGCTGCCGCAGCCGAACGTCTCAAACTTGACGTCCTCGATGCGGTCGTCCTTGATCTTGAGGTACATCTTCATGATGTCGCCGCACTTTGCGTTGCCGACCTCGCCGACGCCGTTCGCGTCCGGGAGTTCGCCCACATTGCGGGGGTTGCGGAAATGATCCATGACGGTTTCGGTATATAAAGCCATAATTCAGCACTCCTTTCGATGTTACGCCAGCACGAAGCTGCGCTTGCCGCTTATAAGATCCTGCCACACCGGGGACATCCCGCGCAGATATTCCACGACCTCGGGGATGGCCTTCAGCATATAGTCCACTTCTTCCTCGGTGTTCCACTCGCTGAGGCTCAGGCGCAGCGAGCCGTGCGCGACCTCATGCGGCCGCCCGATGGCGAGCAGCACGTGGCTCGGGTCGAGCGAGCCGGAGGTGCAGGCGCTGCCGGAGCTGGCGCAGATGCCCTTGTCGTCGAGCAGGAGCAGCAGGCTCTCGCCCTCGATGCCCTCAAAGCAGAAGTTTACATTGCCGGGCAGACGGTGGACAGGATCGCCGTTGAGGATACTGTGCGGGATCTTGGCGAGGCCCGCGATCAGCTTGTCCCGCAGGGCGGAGACTTTTGCAGCATTTTCATCGATGTGATCGCACATGTCCTTCAGCGCCGCGGCCATGCCGACGATGCCGGGGATGTTCTCGGTGCCAGCGCGCTTGCCGCGCTCCTGTGCGCCGCCCTCAATGATGTTCGTGAGAATGATGCCCTTGCGCGCATAGAGCACGCCAACGCCCTTCGGCCCGTGGAACTTGTGGCCGGAGAGGGAGAGCATGTCGATGCTCTGCTCCTGCACGTTGATGTGCAGATGGCCCGCTGCCTGCACGGCGTCGGTATGGAAGAGGACGCCAGCCTCTTTACAAACCGCGCCGATTTCTGCGATGGGCAGCACAGAGCCGATCTCGTTGTTGGCATACATGATGGTCACGAGGCAGGTGTCCGGGCGGATGGCTGCCTTGACCTGCTCGGCGGTGACGGTGCCGATCTCGCCGACCGGCAGCAGCTCGACCTCAAAGCCCTCTTTTTCGAGCTTTTTCAGCGTGTGCAGCACGGCATGATGCTCAAACGCGGTGGAAATGATGTGCTTTTTGCCCTTCTTCGCGCCGAGCCGCGCGGCAGAGACGATGGCCTGATTGTCAGCCTCACTGCCGCCGGAGGTGAAGTAAATCTCGCGCGCCTGACAGCCGAGACAGGCTGCGACGGTCTCGCGCGCCGCCTGAAGCGTCTCCGCGGCTTTCTGGCCGACGGAATGCAGGCTCGAGGGATTGCCGTAGACGTCCGTCAGACACGGCAGCATCGCGTCGAGCGCGACCTGGCTGGGCTTCGTCGTGGCGGCGTTGTCCGCATATACAAACATGGAATGACCTCCTTGGGATACGGGCGGCGCCGCGCCTGGCCGCAGCCGCCTAAAACATAGTTTTTTTATGGGTTTATCATAGCACAAAAACCTACTTTGTCAATAGGTTTATGGAAACAACATAAAATATTTACTTTTTCACGCTTGGGCAGCCGCCGATCTCGGCGCCGCCGTCGAGCAGGCTTGTCAGCGTGACTTCGTCGAGATAGCCACAGATCAGCGATTCGAGCTTTTCCCAGACCGGCAGCGTCCGGCACGATCCCGCCTTCGGGCAGGGCGTGGCCCCTGCCTCCAGACAGGATACCGGCGCGAGCGAACCCTCGGCCAGCCGCAGAATTTCGCCGACGGAATAGTCGCACGGCTTGCGCGCAAGGCGATAGCCGCCGCCCTTGCCGCGCTGCCCTTCAACAAGTCCGGCTCTGGCCAGCGTGGAGATGATGCTCTCCAGATATTTTTCCGATGCCTCCTGCCGTTCGGCGATTGCGGGAAGGGGAATAAAGGCCCCCGGCTCCTGCTGGGCCAGATCGAGCATGATGCGCAGCGCATAGCGCCCCTTGGTGGAAATCAGCATAAAAAAGACTCCCTCAGATTGATAAACCTAGTATACCACTATGTTTATCGTTTATCAAGCATCCGGCGGAAAAACGCCGGATGACTTGACAAATGAAAAAAGATACATATTATTATAAAATATCAAGGCGAGACCGCAGGATTGTCGGAAAAGATCCGCCGAAGCGCGCGGTGTTGCCTTAAAGGAGGCATATTTTGTCTGTTTCTGCAATTTGGGCCGGGGTTCGGTCACGGGTGCGGCGGATGCGTCCGCCGCAGATTATTGCGCTGGTCTTTCTCGCGATCATTCTGCTGGGCAGTGCGTTGCTCTGCCTGCCCGCCGCGTCGAAGCGCGGGACGCCGACTGATTTTCTGACGAGCTTATTTACAGCCACGTCCGCTACCTGCGTGACAGGACTCGTCCGCGTGGACACCGGCACGTATTGGAGCGGCTTTGGGCAGGCGGTCATTCTGGTGATGATCCAGATCGGCGGGCTTGGCTTTATGACCATCGCGTCCATCTTCTTTTTTGCACTGCGGCGGAAGATCGGCCTGCGGCAGCGGCTGGTGCTGGCGCAGGCGCTGAGCTTTGATCAGATCAGCGGTGTGGTCGGACTGGTGCGGAACGTGCTGCTCGGGACGCTGGCCGTCGAGGGCGCGGGCGCGCTGATTTTGACGCTGCGGTTCTGGCCGGAGTTTGGCTTGGGCCGCGCGGTGTGGTACGGCGTGTTCCACTCCGTTTCGGCCTACTGCAACGCGGGCTTCGACGTGCTGGGCGACCTCGCCTCCGGCGGGAGCCTCTGCGGCTACGTGGACGACCCGGTGGTGAATCTGACGATCATGGCGCTCATCACGATCGGCGGCCTCGGCTTCGCGGTCTGGGGCGACATCCGGAAAAACCGGAGATTTTCGCGTTTGAGTGTCTATTCCCGGCTTGTTGTGGCCATTTCGCTGGGGCTGACACTGGGCGGCGCGGCGGTGATCGCGCTGCTGGAATGGAACAACCCCGGCACGATCGGTGGGCTGACCGCGGGCGGAAAGGTACTTGCGAGCCTGTTCCAGTCTGTGACGCTGCGCACGGCGGGCTTCGCCAGCTTTGACCAAAACGCGCTGCGCGACGTGACGAAGGCCGTGTGCGATGTGCTGATGTTCGTCGGCGGGTCGTCCGGCTCGACGGCGGGCGGCGTGAAAACCGTGACGGTCGGCGTGCTGGTGCTGGCGGCGGTCGGGACGGCGAGAGGGCGGACGCACATCACGGCGTTCAAGCGGACGATCCCGCAGAGCACGGTCGCGAACGCGGGGTCCATCGCGCTGCTGATGCTGACGCTGGGCGCTGTCGGCGCAGGCACCATTGCGGTGATCGACGGCGTCAGCTTTGAAAATGCCATCTACGAGACGATCTCGGCGCTCTGTACCGTGGGCCTGACGACGGGCATCACAAGCGGTCTGAGCCTCGCGTCGTGCCTGATTTTGATCATATTTATGTTTTTTGGCCGCGTCGGCATCATGACCATCAGCGTGGGCTTCATGATGGCGAATCCGGCGGAGGATCGCATCACCTACGCGCAGACGCGCGTGATGATCGGATAGGAGGCTTGTATGAAGAAAACCTATGCTGTGATCGGGCTGGGGCGGTTCGGCACTGCGGTGGCCGAGCGGCTTTATGCCCTGGGAAATGAAGTGCTGGTAATTGACGACGACGCGGAGCGCGTGCAGCGGATGGAATCCCGCGTGACCTACGCCGTCGTGGCCGATGCGCGGGACGAGGCGGTGCTCCGCTCGCTCGGCATGCGGAACTATGACTGCGCGATCGTGGCCATCGGGACGGATCTGGCCGCAAGCATCGTCATCACGATGAACCTCAAGGAGCTTGGCGTGCCGCAGGTGGTCTGCAAGGCCGAGGGCGACATGCAGAAGCGCGCACTGGAGAAGATCGGCGCGGACAAGGTGCTCATCCCGGAGCGGGAGGCCGGCGTGAAGCTGGCGCAGGCGGTCACATCGTCGAGCATCCTCGATTTCATCGAGCTGTCCGATCAGTACGGCATCGCGGAGCTGACGCTCCCGGAGGCGTGGGTCGGCAAGACGATCCGCGAGCTGAACATCCGCGCAAAGTATGGCGTGAACATTATCGCTGTGCGCGAAAACGGAAAGATCAACGTCGTGCCGGACGCGGACGAGCCGCTGCCCGAGGGGTGCGTGCTTGTGGCCGTCGGGGCGAACGACAAGCTGACGAGGCTGAGGGGATGAGAGAAGAACGCATTACCAGCCGCCAGAATCCGCTGCTGCGGCACGCGAAGAAGCTGCTGACCTCCCGGAGCTATCGGGAATCGTGCGGCGAGTTCGCTGCCGACGGGACAAAGCTGCTGGAAGAAGCGGCCCGGTGGGTGCCGGGGCTGCATACGGTCATTGCGGCCGATGATGTCGAAATTTGTCGTTTGCCGGAGGAAGTCCGCGTTGTGCGCGTCCCGCGCGACGTGATGGCGAGCGTCTCGCAGATGGACGCGCCGCAGGGCGCGATTTTCCTCTGCCGGACGCCGCAGCCGCCGCAGACGGAGATCCTGCCGGGGACGCTTCTGCTCGACGGGATTCAGGACCCCGGCAATCTGGGGACGATTTTGCGGACGGCGGACGCGCTGGCCGTGCCAGTGGTGCTGCTGCCCGGCTGCGCCGACGTGTGGAACCCGAAGGTGGTGCGCGCGTCGATGGGCGCGGCGTTCCGCGCTGTGCCGGTTTCGATGACGCGGGAAGCGGCTGTCGCAAGCTGCCGGGCAAACGGTGTGCGCCTGCTTGCCACGGCGCTGCGCGCCGACGCGCATGATCTGCGCGAAGAGACGCTTTCGCAGACCGCTGTGATCATCGGCTCGGAGGGGCAGGGCGTCTGCCGGGAGCTGCTGGACGCGGCGGACGGCACGGTCATCATCCCGATGCAGAGCCACTGCGAATCGCTGAACGCGGCCGTCGCCGCGACCATTGTGATGTGGCAAATGCGCCGCTAACTTAAATGACAGGTAAAAGATAGAAATATACGGGCAGATTTGCGGCCTTCGGCAAAGGCGACGCAAAGCTGCCCACCAGGAAAGGGACTGAGGAGCGGTGCTGGAATACTGGCTGTGGCTGACAACCCGGCGTGGACTGGGACGGCAGGGAATGCACGCGGCGCTGCGGCGGTTCGGATCGCCGGAGGCGGTCTTCTACGCGGACGCGGAGGCATATCGCGGCATCGAGGGCCTGAAAAACGCGGAACCGCTCGAGGACAAGGATCTCACGGAGCCGCGCCGCATCCTCTCGGAATGTCACCGCAAGAGCATCCACATCCTCACCTGGCAGGACGCGGCCTATCCGGCGCGGCTGCGCAGCATTGACGATCCGCCGCTGCTGCTCTACTATCAGGGGACGCTCCCGGACATTGATGCGGAGCCGGTCATCGCCATGGTCGGCACGCGGCACGCCTCGCTCTACGGCTTGCAGCAGGGCAAAATACTTGGCTATCAGATGGGAAGGCTGGGCGCGATTGTGGCGTCCGGCGGAGCCGACGGTGTGGATACAGTGTGTTTGACCGGCGCACTGACGGCGGGCGGGCCGGTGATCGCGGTGCTGGGCTGCGGCGTGGATGTGGCGTATCCGGCGAAGAACAGGGGACTGTTTGAGGATATCCGCTATCACGGCTGCCTTATCAGCGAATTCCCGCCGGGGACGCCGCCGTATCCGGACAATTTCCCGGTGCGCAACCGCATCCTGAGCGGCATTTCGGTCGGTGTGGTGGTTGTGGAAGCGCCGAAAAAGAGCGGCGCGCTCATCACAGCCAGCCGTGCGCTCGAACAGGGGCGCGATGTGTTTGCGCTGCCCGCGAACGTTGGAAGCCCGACCTCGGAGGGGAATCTACAGCTTTTGAAGGACGGCGCGACGCTCATTTCTGAGGGCGCGGACGTGATGCGCGAGTATGCGCTGCTCTATCCGGACCGCATCGCCTTCCAGCCGCCCGCTGTACCGATGACGCTGACCGCGGCCGAGACGAAGGCCGCGCGGCCCGCAAAAGTGGCGGAGGAACGCACTTTCCCGAAAAAAGTCGACAAAAAAGACGTTGACAATCTGGAAAACAGGGCTTATATTGACGTACAGGAAATTTCAGACAAGCTCAGCCCGGATGAGGCGGCGGTGATCGGCCTGCTCGGCGCGCAGCCGCTGCCGATGGATGAGATCATCGACCGGAGCCAGCTGCCTGCGGCGCGGGCGCTTGCGGCCATCACGCTGCTGGAGGTCAAGCAATACATCCGGCGGCTGCCGGGCAAGCGCTTTACGCTGGGCAAAAAACGCTGAAACAACACCGCGGAAGCGGAAACAAGATAGATTTGGAGAATACCGACAACATGCCAAAAACGAATCTGGTGATCGTCGAGTCGCCGTCGAAGGCGAAGACAATCGGAAAATATCTGGGGCCGGAGTTCACGGTCAAGGCCAGCATGGGCCATCTGCGCGATTTGCAGAAGAGCACGATGAGCGTGGACATCGAACACGATTTTGAGCCGGAATATGTTCCGCTCAAGGGCAAGGAAGAGACCATCGAAGAACTACAGAAGGCCGCCGCGAAAAGCGCGAATATCTACCTCGCAACTGACCCGGACCGCGAGGGCGAGGCCATCTCGTGGCATTTGAAATATCTGCTGAACATCCCGGACGACAAGACGTACCGCGTGACGTTCAATGAAATTACGCGCGACGTGGTGCGCAAGTCCATTCAGGCCCCGCGCGCCATCGACCAGAATCTCGTCGACGCGCAGCAGGCGCGGCGCGTGCTCGACCGCATCGTCGGCTATCAGCTCAGCCCCCTGCTCTGGAAGAAGATCCGCAAGGGCCTGTCCGCCGGGCGCGTGCAGTCGGTGGCGACGCGGCTGATTGTCGACCGGGAGAACGAGATCCGCGCCTTCCAGCCGCAGGAATACTGGTCGCTGGATGTGAACCTGGCCCGCGTGGGCAAGCCCGGCAGCTTTGTGGCGCACTATTATGGAGACCCGAAGAAGCGCGAGCTGCCGAACCGCGAGACGGTCGACGCCATTCTGGAGGAGCTGAAGACCGGCGAATTCCGCGTGGAGAGCATCAAGAACACCGAGAAGAAGAAGAATCCCGCGCCGCCGTTCATCACGTCGACGCTCCAGCAGGAGGCGTCCCGCAAGTTCAACATGACGCCGCGGCGCACGATGATGATCGCGCAGCAGCTCTATGAAGGTGTGGAGATCACGGGCGAAGGCTCGGTTGGTCTGATCACATATATGAGAACCGACTCGCTGCGCATCTCGGAGGAGGCGCTGGCCGCGGCGGCGGATGTGATCAAAAGCCGCTATGGCGCGGCCTATTATCCGGGCAGCCCGCGGCGCTATAAGCCGAAATCCGGCGCGCAGGATGCGCACGAGGCCATCCGGCCGAGCCATGTGGAGCTGACGCCGGAGATGGTGGAGCACGACCTGACGAAGGACCAGTTCCGGCTCTATAAGCTGATCTGGAGCCGCTTTTTGTCGTCGCAGATGGCGAGCGCCGTCTATGACGTGACGGCCATCGAGTCCAGCTGCGGAAAGCACCTGTTCCGTGCGAGCCATCAGAGTATGCGCTTTTCCGGCTTCACGGCCATCTATGAGGAGGGCCGCGACGACGAGCAGGAGAAGCTGGATTCGCCGCTGCCCGACCTGAACGAGGGCGAGGCGCTGACGCCGACGCAATATGACCCGCAGCAGCATTTCACGCAGCCGCCCGCGCGCTACACCGAGGCGACGCTCGTGCGCGCGATGGAGGAAAAGGGCGTGGGCCGTCCTTCGACCTACGCGGCCATCATCGCGACCATTCAGGACCGCGAATACGTCTCAAAGACGGACAAGCGCCTGGCCCCGACGCCGCTCGGCGAAGTGGTGAACGGGCTGATGGTGGAGCGGTTTTCGGATATTGTCAACGTGGAGTTCACGGCGGACATGGAAAAGCAGCTCGACCGCGTGGAGGAAGGGCAGGTCTACTGGAAGGAAGTCCTGCGGAAGTTCTACGGCGGCTTCCATCAGGAGATGCTGGACGCGGAGCAGGCGCTCGACGGCGTGCGGCTGAAGGTGCCGGATGAGGTGACAGACGAGAAGTGTGAGCTTTGCGGGCGGAACCTCGTCGTAAAGACGAGCCGCTTCGGCAAATTCCTTGCCTGCCCGGGGTATCCCGAGTGCAAGTTCACAAAGCCGATCACGGAGAAAATGCCGGGCCGCTGCCCGAAGTGCGGCAGTGCGATTTTGAAGCGGAAGTCGAAGCGCGGCTACGCCTATTACGCCTGTGAGCGCGGGGCCGAATGCGGCTTTATGACATGGGACGTGCCGACCGATCAGGATTGCCCGGTCTGTGGACAGACGATGTTCAAGCGCTCCGGGCGCGGCGCGATGAAGCCGTTCTGCATCAACCCGGAGTGCGAGAACTTCCTGCCGGAGGACAAGCGCGGCTATCGCCGGAAGTCATCCTCGACCGGCGCGGCGACCGCCGAGAGCAATGCGGAGGCGGCAGCCGAGGCCGAGCAGGAGATTTTGACCGAGAAAAAGGCAAAATCCGCTGCGAAGAAGGCCGAAAAGACCGCGGAAAAGAAGCCCGCCGCGAAGAAGTCCACAGCGTCGAAAGCGGACGCCAAAAAACCGGCGGCGAAGAAACCTGCCGCAAAGAGCACGGCGGCGAAGAAGCCTGCTGCGAAGAAGACGACAACCACCAGGACGACCGCCGCGAAAAAGACGGCGAAGAAGGATACGGAATGAAACTGGAATGTACCGTGGTCGGCGCGGGGCTGGCCGGCTGTGAAGCGGCATGGCAGCTCGCTGAGCGCGGCGTCCATGTGACGCTGCACGAGATGAAGCCGCAGAAGATGACGCCCGCGCACCACTGCAATGACTTTGCGGAGCTGGTCTGCTCCAATTCGCTGCGCGGCGACCGGCTGGAAAATGCAGTTGGTCTTTTGAAAGAAGAGCTGCGGCGGCTGGGGAGCCTGATCTTACAGTGCGCCGAGGCCAACCGCGTGGAGGCCGGCGGCGCGCTGGCCGTCGACCGCTACGGCTTTTCCGGCATGGTGACGGAGAAGATCAGATCGCACCCGAATATCACCGTGGTCGAGGGCGAGGTGACCGAGGTCCCGCAGGGGCCGGTCATCATCGCGACTGGCCCGCTGACGAGCGACGCGCTCGGCGCGGCGATCCAAACCTATTTCGGCGGCGCGGACTATATGAGCTTTTTCGACGCGGCGGCGCCGCTCGTGAGCTTCGAGTCCATCGACATGGAGCGGGCGTGGTTCGCGTCCCGGTATGACCGTGGTGAAGCGGATTATGTCAACTGCTCGATGGAGCGCGACGAGTATGCCGCGTTCGTCGAGGCGCTGGCCACCGCCGAAGAGGCGGAAGTCCACGGGTTTGAGGACTCGAAGGTGTTCGAGGGCTGTATGCCCGTGGAGGTCATGGCGCGGCGCGGCTTTGACACGCTGCGCTACGGGCCGCTGAAGCCCGTCGGCCTGAAGGACCCGAAGACCGGGAAGGAGCCGTATGCCGTGGTGCAGCTCCGGCGCGACAACGCGCAGGGCAGCATCTATAACATCGTCGGCTTCCAGACGCACCTGAAATTCCCGGAGCAAAAGCGCGTCTTTTCGATGATCCCCGCGCTGCACGATGCGGAATTTGTCCGTTACGGCGTGATGCACCGCAACACGTTCCTCGACAGCCCGCGCCTGCTCGACCGCTATTATGCCGACCGGCGCGATCCGCTGGTCGCGTTCGCCGGGCAGATGACCGGTGTGGAGGGCTATGTGGAGTCGACCGCGTCGGGCTATCTCGCGGCGGCGGCCATGGCGGCGAAGCTGAAGGGCGAGCCGCTCCCGGACTTCCCGCGCGAGACGGCCATCGGCGCGCTCGCGCTCTACATCTCCGATACGAGCATCGGCGCGTTCCAGCCGATGAACGTCAATTTCGGCATTATGAGTCCGCTCGGCTACCGGGTCAAGGGCAAGGCCAACAAGAATCTGGCGATCGCGCAGCGGTCGCTTGCCATCATCGATGCGATGAAGTAAGGAGGCAATTATGCGCATTTTAGTGGACGCCATGGGCGGCGACAACGCGCCTGCGGCTGCGGCGCTCGGCGCGATCCGCGCGGCGGAGGCGCTGGGGACGGAGGTCGTGCTTGTCGGGCGCGGGGAGGAGATCCTCAAGGCCCTCGCCGACCATCAGATCCAGACGCTGCCGAAGGGCGTGGAGATCGCGAATGCGGACGATGTCGTCGACATGCACGACGACCCGGCGACGGTCCTGAAAAAGAAGCCGCAGTCCTCGATGGTTGTCGGCTTGCAGATGCTGCGCGACGGCGGCGGGGACGCATTCGTGTCCGCCGGATCGACGGGGGCGCTGCTCTCGGCCGCAACGTTGACGGTGCGGCGTGTGAAGGGCATCCGCCGCGCGGCCATGGGTCCGATTATCCCGACGGCCACAGGCAGCGTCATGCTCATCGACTGCGGCGCGACGGCGGACTGCACGCCGGAATTTCTGCTGCAATTCGCATTTATGGGATCGTATTGCGCGCGGAAGCTGCTCGGCGTGGAGCGGCCGCGCGTGGCGCTTTTGAACATCGGCACGGAGGACAGCAAGGGCGGCGAGCTGCAGAAGGCGGTCTATCCGCTGCTGCAAAAGGCGGGCGACGCCGGGTACATCCACTTCATCGGCAACATCGAGGCGCGGGACGTGCCGCTCGGCGGAGCGGACGTGGTCGTGGCGGACGGCTTCTCCGGCAATGTGCTGCTGAAGACCATCGAGGGCACGGCGAAGTTCATGTCCGGCATGATGAAGGACATGTTCAAGCGCAATTTCCTGACGAAGCTGGCCGCACTGGCCTGCCGCAGCGGGATTCAGGACTTCAAGAAGAAGATGGACTACCGCGAGACGGGCGGGACGCTCCTGCTCGGGCTGCGCAAGCCGGTGGTGAAGGCGCACGGCTCGTCGGACGAGCTGGCGTTCTATCATGCGGTACGGCAGGCGGTGAACGCCGTGGAGGCCAACATCACGCAGGACATTCAGGACAACATTGAGAAGATGGCGGTGCCGAAGGAGCTGGAGCATGCTGACGAAACTTGAACAGGGGCTTGGATATACGTTCCGAAATAAGGCGCTGCTGGAAAACGCGCTGACACACAGCTCTTATGCCAATGAAAACCGCGAACGGCACCTGCCGGACAACGAGCGCCTTGAATTTCTGGGCGATTCGATCCTCGGCTTTGTGGTCGCGGAGTACCTCTACCGCAACTTTCCAGACAAGCCCGAGGGCGAGCTGACGCGCATCCGCGCCGACCTCGTCTGCGAGCGCAATCTGGCCGAGGCCGCCGCGACGATCGAGCTGGGGAGCTATCTGCTGCTCGGCCACGGCGAGGAGCAGGGCGGCGGACGCAAGCGCGATTCGATCGTGTCGGACGCGATGGAGTCGGTCATTGCGGCGAGCTTTATGGACGGCGGCTTTGCCGCGGCGAAGGAGATCATCGACCAGCTGATCCTGTCGAACATCCCGAAGGGCCGGCCGCGCAATTTTGACTATAAGACGGCGTTTCAGGAGCTGGTGCAGCGCAAGAAGGATCAGCAGATCCACTATGAGCTGACTGGCGAATCCGGCCCGGATCACGACAAGCATTTCGAGGTCGAGGTGCTGCTGAACGGCAAGGCGGTGGGACATGGCGTCGGCAGCAGCAAAAAGCGCGCCGAGCAGGCCGCGGCGGAGGCCGCGATCGAGGCGCTGTTCCCCGGCGAGATCTGAGATTTGACGAAAAAGGCCCCTCCGGGGCCTTTTTTGTGCCTGTATGTCTTACAGGTATGCTTGTAGGGGCCGATGCCTTCATCGGCCCATTCCCGCCGCAGCGGAAAGGCCTCCTCTACCAAGAGGGGGCAGTCTGCGCTTTGCGCAGACTGGGGGAGAAATCCCCGCCGCAGCGGAAAAGCCTCCCTTGTGTAAAGGGAGGTGTCAGCGAAGCTGACGGAGGGATTGTAGCGCATCTCTGGCCTTTATCCCCTCAGTCTGGCCTTGCGGCCAGCCAAATGCCTGTGGGCATTCCGGGGCGCGGCCCCTTGATGCTAGCAAGGGGAGCCTTGGGGCGGACGCTGCCCGCCCCACAAATCCTTACAAGTCATAGAGGTTCTGGTTGCAATTTGCAGACTTTTTTGATAAAATAAGACGTTAATAAAAATGGAGAGGTATACGCGTGTATCTGAGATCCTTGGAGGTCCAGGGCTTCAAATCGTTCCCGGACAAGACTGTGCTGCAATTCGGCAGCGACATCACGGCCATCGTCGGCCCGAACGGCAGCGGCAAATCGAATATTTCCGACGCCATCAGCTGGGTGCTCGGCGAGCAGAGTTCCAAGGCGCTGCGCGGCACGAAGATGGAGGACGTCATCTTCGGCGGCACGCAGAAGCGCGCAGCCGTGGGCTACGCGGAGGCGACGCTTGTGCTCGACAATCAGGCCGGGCAGCTCCGCATCGAGACGCCTGAGGTCGCCATCACGCGGCGGTATTACCGCTCCGGCGAGAGCGAGTATTTCATCAACCGGCAGAGTGCGCGCCTGCGCGACATCAACGAGCTGCTGATGGACACCGGCCTTGGCAAAGAGGGCTACAGCAACATCGGGCAGGGCAAGGTCGATGAGATCCTGGCCCTCAAATCGACCGACCGGCGCGAGGTCTTTGAAGAGGCGGCGGGCATCTCGAAATACCGCCACCGCAAGGAGGAGACGGAGCGCAGGCTCGCCAACACCGAGGACAATCTGCTGCGCATCGGCGACAAAATTTCGGAACTCGAGCTTCAGGTCGAGCCGCTGCGCGAACAGGCCGAAAAGGCGAAGAAATATCTGGCCCTGCGGGACGAGCTGAAGGGACTGGAAGTGACGGTCTGGCTCGATGGACTCGGCAAGGCCGCGGAGCATGCGAAAAAGGCCGAGACGGACTACGCCAGCGCGGCGTTCATTCTCGAGCAGGCGCACGACGAGCTGACGCGGCTTTACAGCCAGTCGGAGCAGCTGTCGCTGCAGTTCAACCACGAGACGCTCGTGCTCGACCAGATGCGCGAGGAGATCGCGAGCATGGAGACCGAGCGGCAGCGGCAGGAGGGCGAGGCGGCAGTCCTCGAGGCGTCGATCACGCACCAGAACGAGAACATCGTCCGCATCCGGCACGAGCTGGACGATCAGGATACGCGCAGCGGCGGCATCGCCGGGAGCATCGCGGAGCAGAAGCAGCGCATGGAAGCGGCACAGGCTGCGATGCGGGAATTGAATACGGAAATTGAATCGCTGAACGCGAAAAATGCGGAATTTGAACGCGAAAACGGGGAAAAGCAGGCAAGGCTTTTGACCCTGCAGACGAAGCAGTCGCTGCTGCAGGCGGATGCCGCCGAGAAGAACACGCAGATCGCATCGCTGACGGCGTCGCTTAGTGAAATCCTGGAACGGCAGAACATTTTGAAGGAAGACCGCGCCGCCGCCGAAGCGCGCCGCGCAGACATCGACGCACGGCAGGCCGAGTGCCGCAAGCGGCTGACGCAGGCGCAGGAGGACGTGACCTCCGCGAACAATACGATCTCCGGCTATGAGCTGCGGCTCAAGACCCGGCAGGACAAGCGCGCGCAGCTGCAAAAGCAGGCGGACACGGCGGGCGTCCAGCTCCAGACCATCGAGGCGCGGATGAAGATGCTGCGCGAGATGGAGCGGGAATTTGAGGGCTTTTCCAAGGCGGTGCGCCTTGTGATGCAGGACGCCGAGCGCGGAAACTTGCGCGGCGTGCGCGGCCCGGTGTCGAAGCTGATCCGCGTGGACGACGAATTTACGACCGCCATCGAGACGGCCCTTGGCGCGGCGATGCAGAACATCGTCGTGGAAAATGAAGACTGCGGCAAGGCGGCCATCCAGATGCTCAAACGGCGCGACGGCGGCCGGGCCACGTTCCTCCCGATGAATACGATCCGGGGCAAACGCATGAACCTGAACGGTCTCGAGCGGCAGCCCGGCTTCGTGGGCATCGCCTCGGCGCTGGTGGAGACCGCGCCGGAATATGAAGAGATTCTGGAAAACCTGCTGGGGCGGACGGTCATCGCCGAGACGCTCGACCATGCCATCCGCATGGCACGTGCCAGCGAGAACCGCTTCCGCATCGTGACGCTCGACGGACAGGTGATGAACGCGGGCGGCAGCATGACCGGCGGCTCGACCACGAAGAGCGCGGGCGTGCTCTCCCGCGCGAACGACCTGGCAAGATTGGAGGGCGAACGCGCCAAACAATCCCAGCAGCTTGAAGCGCTGCAAAAGCAGCTGAGCGAGGCGGCGTCGAGCGCGGCGAAGACGGAGTTTGAACTGTCTGCCGTGCGGCAGCAGCTCCGTGAGGCGGAGGACGAGGTGCTCCGCCGGACGGAAGAAGAAAAACAGGCCGCGGCCCTGCGCGATGCGATGGAGGCAAATCTGGCGTCCATCGACGCGGAATTGCAGCGCATCGAAGCGCGCAACGGCGGCGACGGCGGACGGCTCGACATGCTGCGCACGCAGCGCGAGCAGCTGGATGTGCAGCTTGCGGCGCTGGAAACGGAGCTTTTGGCGGCGCAGAGCGCACTGGAAGCCGCGGGCGCGCAGCAGGCGGCGCTGAACGAGCAGACCGCGCAGCTCCGGGCGGAGCTTGCCGCGAAGGACGCCGAGCGCAGCGGCGCGGAGACGTCCATCGCGCAGCTTGAGGCGCTGGCCGAAGCGATGGCCGGCGACCGCGAACAGAAATTGCAGCTTATTGAGGACTGCAATGCCCAGATCGCCGCGCTGCGCGAACAGCAGGCGGCGCAGGCCGCAGCAGTGAACGCACTCGCGGCGCAGACCGAGGAAAAACGGAAGGCGCTGCAGGAGGCCGTCGAACACCGGACGCAGCTCGAAGGGCGGCGCAACCAGACCGAAAAGCAGGCACAGGACAAGAACAAGGAGATCCTGAACCTCGAGCGCGAGACCGCACGCCTCGAGCAGCGGAAGCTGACGAGCGAGATGGAGGAAAAACAGCTCATCGACAAGCTGTGGGACTCCTACGAGCTGACGCCCTCGACGGCGGAGGCGGAGAAGATCGAGATCGAATCCATCCCGGCGGCAAACAAAAAGATCACCGAGACACGGCGGAAGATTTCGTCCCTCGGCACACCGAACCTCGGCGCGATCGACGAATTTGCCCGCGTGAACGAGCGGTATGAATATCTGACGGGCCAGCGCGACGACGTGCTGCACGCGAAGGACGATCTGCTCCAGATCATCGACGGCCTGACGACCGAGATGACGGAAATTTTCGTCCGGGAATTTGCAAAGATCAACGAATATTTTGGCGCAACATTTACGGAAATGTTTGGCGGAGGCCGCGCGTCGCTTGAACTCGAGGACAAGACCCAGCCGCTGACCTGCGGCATCGAGATCCGCGTGCAGCCGCCCGGAAAGCAGCTGAAGACCATCACGCTCCTCTCCGGCGGTGAGAAGGCGTTCGTTGCCATCGCGCTCTATTTCGCGATTTTGAAGGTGCGGCCCACGCCGTTCTGCATGCTCGACGAGATCGACGCCGCGCTCGACGACCGGAATGTGGGGCGGTTCGCGGGCTATCTGCGGAACCTCTGCGAGAAGACGCAGTTCATCGTCATCACGCACCGGCGCGGCACGATGGAGGCCGCCGATGTGCTCTACGGCGTGACGATGCAGGAGCAGGGCGTGTCGAAGATCTTGAGCCTCGATCTCGATGAAATGACCAAACAGCTTGGCATTACGACATAAATAAGGAGTAAACTATGGGCTTTTTTGAAAAGATAAAGCAGGGACTGAGCAAGACCGCCAGCTCGATCAGCAGCGTGTTCACCGCGTCGGAGCTGGACGACGATTTTTATGATGACCTCGAAGAACGGCTGATCCTCGCCGATCTCGGCATGGACACGACGGTCAAGGCCGTGGAGCGGCTGCGCCTCGTGGTGCGCGACCGGAGGATCAAGACCGTGGCGGAGGCGCGCGAGGCGCTGCGCGAGGTGCTGTGCGACATGCTGGACGTGGGCGACAGCGCGCTGAATCTGTCCACAAAGCCGTCGGTCGTGCTGGTCATCGGCGTGAACGGCGTCGGCAAGACGACGACGATCGGCAAGATCGCAAATCAGCTCCATCAGGCGGGCAAAAAGGTCCTGCTCTGCGCGGGCGATACGTTCCGCGCGGCGGCGGCCGATCAGCTCGAGATCTGGGCCGAGCGCGCCCATGCCGACATCATCCGGCAGGGCGAAGGAGCCGACCCGGCGTCGGTCGTGTTCGATGCGATCTCGGCGGCGAAGGCGCGCGGCGTGGATGCGATTCTCTGCGACACGGCGGGCCGTCTGCACAACAAGGCGAACCTGATGAACGAACTTGGCAAGATCAGCCGCATCATCGACCGGGAGCTGCCGGATGCGGCAAAGGAGGTCCTGCTCGTGCTGGACGGCACGACGGGCCAGAACGGATTGCTTCAGGCGAAGCAGTTCCAGGAGATCGCGGGCGTGACGGGCATCGCCCTCACGAAGCTCGACGGCACGGCCAAGGGCGGCATCGTCATCGCGGTGGCGGATGCCTTACAGATCCCGGTGAAGTACATCGGCGTCGGCGAGAAGATCGACGATCTGATGCCGTTCCGGGCGAAAGAATTTGTGGAGGCGTTGGTATGAGGATCGACGGACGGGCGCTCGATGAACTGAGAAGCGTGAAATTCACGCCGGACTTTACGAAATTTGCCGAGGGCAGCTGCCTCGTCGAGATGGGCGACACGGTCGTGCTCTGCAATGCGTCTGTGGAAGAAAAGCTGCCGCCGCATGTCAGATCCGGCGGCTGGATCACGGCGGAATATTCGATGCTGCCGCGCGCGAACCGCGAGCGCAGCAAGCGGGACATTTCCAAGCTGAAGCTCAACGGACGGAGCGCGGAAATTCAGCGCCTCATTGGCCGGAGCCTGCGCAGCGCGGTGGATCTTTCAGCGATGGAGGGCGTCTCCATCGTGGTGGACTGCGACGTTTTGCAGGGCGACGGCGGGACGCGGACGGCGTCGGTCACGGGCGGGTTTGTCGCGCTGGTGATTGCGCTGCGCAAGCTCGTCGCGGCCGGAAAGCTCGAAAAGCTGCCGGTGTCGACCTTTGTGGCCGCCGTCTCGGCGGGGATCGTGGACAATGTGCCGATGCTTGACCTCCGCTATCAGGAGGACAGCCGCGCGATGGTCGACCTGAACTGCGTGATGACCGCGGAGGGCGGTATCATTGAATTGCAGGGCACGGGCGAGGGACGTCCCTTCACGATGGAGGAGCAGCAGGAGCTGATCGCCCTCTGCCGCAAGGGCATCGGCGAGCTGACGGCCAGGCAGAAGGCGCTGCTGGGAGAGTTGGTATGAAGGTCATTTTAGCAAGCAAAAACGCGCACAAGCTCGAAGAGCTGTCCGCCATTCTGGGGCAGCTCGGCTTTGAGATCGCGCTGGAATCGGAATACGGCCTCGATATCGAGGTCGAGGAGACGGGCACGACGTTTGAGGAAAACTCGCTGCTCAAGGCCGAGGCGGTCATGAAAGCGTCCGGGCTGCCGGTGCTGGCCGACGATTCGGGCCTGATGGTCGATGCGCTCCACGGCGCGCCGGGCGTCTACTCCGCGCGCTACGGCCATAAGAACTCGGACGCGGAGCGGGTGGAATACCTGCTGGAAAATATGAGGAATGTGCCGGACAAGGAGCGGACGGCGAAGTTTGTCTGCGTGATCACGTGCCTCTGGCCGGATGGACGGAAGATCGTCGCGCGGGGCGAGTGTCCGGGCAGGATTTTGCACGAGGTGCATGGCAGCAACGGCTTTGGCTATGACCCGGTGTTCTATGTGCCGGAGCAGGGCAAGACGTTTGCCGAGCTTTCGCCGGAGGAGAAAAATGCCATCTCGCACCGGGCACGGGCATTGCAGGAATTTTGCAGACTGTATGAGGGAATGAAGCATGACAAGTAAAGAACGGGCTGCGCTGCGCGCACAGGCCAACACGATCGAAACGACGCTGATCGTCGGCAAGGGCGGCGTGTCGGAGCAGGTATTGCAGGAGGCGTCGAATCTGCTCGACGCGCACGAGCTGATCAAGGGCAAGGTGCTTGAGACGGCGATGTTGACGGCCAGAGAGGCCAGCGACGCGATCTGCGAGGCGCTCGGCGCCGAGGGCATCGGCTGCGTGGGGACGAAGTTTATCGTCTGGCGCAAGTCGGAAAAGCTGGAGCAGGAGAAAAAGACGGCGGCGAAGCCCGCCGCAGCCAAGCCAGCGAAGAAGCGGAACGGCAACTATAATCCGGTCAAGGTGTCGAACACGCGCCGGAAGGAGCAGCTGCGCGAGCGGAAGCAGAAGCAGAAGGAATATTTCCACGAGGCCGCCGTCAAGGCCGCCATCGAGAGAAGAAAACAGCAGCAGGAGAATAGCTGAGGGAATTTTGCGACCCCATTCTTTTCTTTCTCTATTCGGAGAAAGAAAAGAACCGTG
>ENA-UOJO01002407-UOJO01002407.1-human-gut-metagenome-genome-assembly--contig:-P57-NODE-2407-length-20044-cov-8.759067_pt1 | contig 20044 bp, 17 predicted proteins | sample MGYA00242351_ERZ723898 | MGnify/ENA metagenome assembly ERZ723898 | reverse complement strand
GCATCGATTCCTGCGGTATGCTCATCTCCGCCGTGCATCACGAAAACGGCGAGGAGCGGCTGCACCTTCTGATGCTCGATCCGCACATTCCGGCGGGCGCTAAAATGTATTAAACAATTCTTCAACACTCGGCCGCGCAGACGCGCGGCCGAGTGTTTCTGCTTGCAAATCGGATGGATGTACGGTATGATAGATTTGGAAAGAGAAAGAAAAAGGAGGACTGCCCATGCAATGCCCGAAATGCCGCGCGGCCATGCCGAATGGCGCGAAATACTGCACGGAGTGCGGCGCAAAGCTCCCCGTTCAGCCCGATTCCGTCCCCAACGTCCCGCAGCCGGCCATTCAGGAGGCCCCGGCCTATGAGGCGCAGCCTGTCATGACCGAAGCAGCGTCCGCTGTACAGGAACGGCCAGTTAAGCTGAAATGGTTCAAATTCCTGATCTATTTTGCCCTTTGGTCTGGCGGTATCCTGACGGCACTTTATTCGTTCGCCTATTTTACAGGAACCGTGTTGGGCATCGGGATAGACGCAGAACTGGTCTATTCCTATTATCCATTGCTGAGAGTATTTCACATTTTCTGCGGTCTGGAAAACATCGCCTACGGCGTCTTTGCGATCTATACGCGCTACCGGCTGGCGCAGTTCCGCAGGAATGGCCCGGCCTGTCTTTACGCGCTTTATATCGCGCAGTTTGTATTTGCACTGCTCGTTCAGGTCGTCACAAGTCTGATCCTCGGCGAATGGCTGGAGGGATATAGCTTCGTTGCGAATTTCCTGGTTTTCGGCTTGATTCTTGGACTCAATAGGAAGTATTTCCGCAAGCGGAAGCACCTGTTCGTCAACTGACGGCGGATAAGATCCGCCGTTTTCGCAGAAACTGACTGCAAACACAGCATCTGGAGGGTTTTCTATGTGTACAGCGTTGACTTATCTGTCCGGCGATTTTTACATGGGCCGGACGCTCGACTATGAGCGCGGCTACGGCGAAGAGGTCGTCGTGACGCCGCGCGCCTATCCGTTCGCGTTTCGGCACGAAGGACTCTGTGCGCAGCACTATGCCATCATCGGCACGGCCTGCGTCGCAGACGGCTATCCGCTCTACTACGATGCGGTCAACGAAAAGGGCCTCGGCATGGCTGGGCTGAACTTCGTCGGCAACGCGGCGTATGCAGCGCCTTGTGCGGGCAAGCGCAACGTGGCGCAGTTTGAATTTATCCCGTGGCTGCTGGGCCGCTGTGCCGGTCTCGCGGAGGCACGGGCGGCGCTGGCCAAGCTGAACCTGGTCGGCACGCCGTTCAGCGCCCACTTCCCTGCCGCGCAGCTCCACTGGCTCGTGGCGGACCGGACGGGCGCGCTCGTGGTCGAGTCCATGGCGGACGGGCTGCACGTCTACGACTGCCCGGAGGGCGTCCTGACGAACAATCCGCCCTTCCCCATCCAGCACTTCGGCCTGAACCGCTACATGGGCCTCTCGCCGCGTCAGCCGGAAAATCGCTTTTCTGACCAACTGGAGCTTTCGGCGTTCAGCCGCGGCATGGGCGCGCTGGGTCTGCCGGGCGACCTCAGCTCCGGCTCGCGCTTCGTGCGCGCGGCGTTCGTCCGGGCCAATTCCCGCTCGGGCGAGAGCGAAGCGGCGCGCGTCGGGCAGTTCTTCCACATCCTCGGCGCGGTCGAGCAGCAGAAGGGCTGCTGCGAGGTACGGCCCGGCGAGTTTGAGCACACGATCTACACCTCCTGCTGGAACGCGCAGCGCGGCGTCTATTACTACACGACCTACGGCTGCCGCCAGATCCACGCCGTGGATCTGCACCGAGAAAATCTCGACAGCACATCTCTCGCGCGCTATCCCATGCAAACAGACGAGCCGATCCAATTTCAGAATTGATAGAAACAAGGAATGAGCCTCGTGCGCATGCACGAGGCTCATCCTTTTAGCATCACAGAACTGGGTAGGTTCTGACGAGGGGGCTATGTTATTCACCGCTCGCGCCGTAGTTGGACAGGACGCGGGCAGAGGGGTCGTTGACGTCGCAGCCTTCCCAGGCCTTGTTCGGCATCCAGAAGTCGACGATCATCTCAGACTGACCCGGATAGTATTTTTCAAAAATTTCGCGGTAGAGCAGCGATTCCTTGGTGAACGGCTGCGCGTGGGCGAAGCGCGTGCGGCGGGCCTCAAACTGCTCATCCGTGTAGCAGTCCTCAGCGAATGCTTTCAGATGGTCAACCATCGAATGGCCGACGGCGTCGGAAAACGCGGCCTTCTCGCGGTAGAGGATGTCATGCGGGAGATAATCGCCCTCGAACGCATGACGGAGCAGGTATTTGCCCTTGCCATAGACGTTCATTTTCTTCGCCGGGTCGATGGCGAGGACATAGCGGACGAAGTCGAGATCCCCGAACGGGACGCGCGCCTCGAGCGAGTTGACGGAGATGCAGCGGTCGGCGCGGAGCACGTCATACATGTGCAGCTCGCGGATACGCTTTTCCGATTCCTTCTGGAATTCTTCTGCGGACGGGGCAAAATCGGTGTATTTATAGCCGAACAGCTCATCTGAAATTTCGCCGGTGAGCAGGACGCGGATGTCGGTGTTCTCGTGGATCCATTTGCAGAGCAGGTACATGCCCATGCTGGCGCGAATCGTGGTGATGTCAAACGTGCCGAGCATTTTGATGACAAAATCGAGAGAATCCAGCACCTGCTCGCGCGTCATGATGACCTCGGTGTGGTCGCTGCCGATGTAGTCGGCGACTTCGCGGGCATACTTGAGGTCGATAGCATCCTCGCGCATGCCGATGGCAAAGGTGCGGATCGGCGTTTTGCTCTCGCGCGCGGCGATCGCGCAGACGAGCGAGGAATCGAGGCCGCCCGAGAGCAGGAAGCCGACCTTTGCGTCGGCCACCAGGCGCTTGTGGACGCCCGCGACGAGCTTTTTGTGGATGTTTTTGCACACAGTCTCGAGGTCGTCATCGCAGACCTGATCGACTTTTGTGATGTCGTCGTAGCAGACGAACTTGCCGTCCTTGTAATAATGTCCGGGCGGGAATGGCAGGATCACGTCGCAGAGTCCTGTGAGGTTTTTCGCCTCGCTGGCGAAGACGATGACGCCCTTCTTGTCGAAGCCGTAGTAGAGCGGCCTGATGCCGATGGGGTCGCGCGCAGCGATGAATTCGCCAGACTCACCGTCGTAGAGGATGAGCGCAAATTCCGCGTCGAGCAGACGGAACATGTCTACGCCGTGCTCCCGCCAAAGCGGAAGCAGCAGTTCACAGTCCGAACCGCTCTGGAAGGTATAGCCCTTGGCGGTCAGCTCATCCTTGAGCTTCTGGAAGCCGTACAGCTCGCCGTTGCAGACGACATAGCTACCGTCCAGCTCGAACGGCTGCATCCCCTCCGGCGTCAGGCCCATGATGGCCAGCCGGTGGAAGCCGAGCAGACCCTTTCCGACATCGACGATGCGGCTGTCGTCCGGGCCGCGCGAAACGGTCTGTAAAAAACCTCTGGTGAACGCCTCGGTATCGGCGCAAACGTCACAATAACCCATGATGGAACACATGATTTTTACCCCCTGATGATGCTTCTCGAAATTTCATGCAGCAGATCAATAGGGCGGGTGCTGTGCTCCGCGGTGCCACCTATCTTTGTTCTCTGTGGACTTCCGGTAAAGTCCTGCCGCGGTAACGGGCGGCTGCCGGCGCACATACTGAAGGGACTCCCCTGCTAAGGGAGCAGTCTCCTTGTTCCGCTTGCGGCTCGCCGGGTGTTCTTCGCGCAGGCGTCGCCCGCATGGCTTCCACCGTCCCATGCTCGCTTTCGGCGCGTTTCTGCATTACTTTTCCCGGCTCAAACGCTTTTCTTTTCGACATCATCCCATCCGTCAGGACGCCGCTTGCTTGCATCTTTTCCGCCATGCTTTGCAAAAATCCTCGTGAATCCACAAAGGATTCCCTGCGGCTTTTGCTTTGCCTGACGAAAAATCTGCGTCGCAATCTGCATTCCGACGTTCTGGGATGCTGTCGATTATTTTCTGTTTTTATCGTTCGGTTTCCTGCGCAGCGCTCAGTCCCAAGTGCTGCGGTCTTCGCTATACGGCGTATGCTGCTGCGGCTGCTGGACGGGCGTTTTGCCAAGGAGTGCGGTACGCTCGGCCTGCGGGGTCTTCATCTCGAACTTGTGGTTGGAATTCTTATAGAACATGTGGACAGAAGCCTTGTTGATGAACTGGTTGGACATATCATTACCTCCTATAAAACGTCAGGTGTGGATGGTTTCGGTTCTTATTTGACTCCAAATAACAGATCGCCGTAGGTCGGGAACGGCCAATATTCGGCGGCGGTGAAGCGTTCGGCCTCGTCGGCCGGGGCGCGGAGCGCGTCCATCTTCGGCAGGACTTCGTCACGGATGAAGTAGGCTGCCTCGGTGACGTCGCCGATCTTGTGATACGCAGCAAGCGATGCTTCCAGTGCATCGGCGGCCTCGGCGATGTCGTCGGTCAGGCCGGAGAGCTTGGTGAGCAGGCTCGTCTCATACTTGCCGCCGAGCAGCGGAGAGAGCGCCTTCTTCGTGGCGAGCGTCTCAGCGAGCTTGGCCGCGTAGGATTCAACCGCCGGGAGGATCTGCTTGCGGGCCATGTCGATCATGGTCTGCGCCTCGATGTGGACGGTCTTGCGGTAGTTATCCAGCATGATCTCGCAGCGCGATTCGATCTCGGCCTCGGAGAAGACCTTATGGCCGGTGAGCATCGCGACGTTCTTGGGATCGAGGATCCGTGGCAGCGCATCGGGCGTCGTCCGCAGGTTGAGCAGGCCGCGCTTTTCGGTCGCTTCCTCGATCCATGCGTCGTCGTAGCCGTTGCCGTTGAAGATGATGCGGCGGTGGGCCTTGATCGTGGACTGGATGAGGTCGTGCAAGGCCGCTTCGAAATCCTCTGCCTTTTCGAGCTTGTCGGCGTACTGCTTCAGCGATTCGGCGACCGCCGCGTTCAGCATGATGTTGCAGCAGGCGATGGAGTTCGCCGAGCCGAGCATCCGGAACTCGAATTTGTTGCCGGTGAACGCAAACGGCGAGGTGCGGTTGCGGTCGGTGGTGTCGCGTGTGAACTTCGGCAGGACGTGGACGCCGAGCTTCATGACGGTCTTCTCGGTGCCCGCATACGGCTCATCCTTTTCAATCGCATCGAGGATCGCCGTCAGTTCATCGCCGAGGAACATCGAGACAACAGCGGGAGGCGCCTCGTTCGCGCCGAGGCGATGGTCGTTGCCGGCGGTCGCGACCGAGAGGCGGAGCAGATCCTGATAATCGTCGACCGCCTGAATGACCGCGACGAGGAAGAGCAGGAACTGTGCGTTCTGATACGGCGTGGTGCCGGGGCTCAGCAGGTTGACGCCGGTATCCGTGGCCATCGACCAGTTGTTGTGCTTGCCCGAGCCGTTGACGCCGTCGAACGGCTTTTCATGCAGCAGACAGACCAGACCGTGCCGCGCCGCGACCTTCTGCATGATCTCCATGGTGAGCTGGTTGTGGTCGGTGGCGATGTTGGTCGTGGTATAGATCGGGGCCAACTCGTGCTGCGCCGGGGCGACCTCATTGTGCTCCGTCTTGGCAAGGACGCCGAGCTTCCACAGCTCTTCGTCCAGGTCTGCCATATATTCGGCCACGCGGGGCTTGATGACGCCGAAATAGTGGTCGTCCATCTCCTGGCCCTTGGGCGGCTTCGCGCCGAAGAGCGTCCGGCCGCAGTAGACGAGATCCTTGCGCTTTTCATACATCGCGCGGTCGACGAGGAAGTATTCCTGCTCGGGGCCGACCGAGGTGCGGACGCATTTGACGTCCTCATTGCCGAACAGCTTCAGGATGCGCATCGCCTGCTTGTTGAGCGCCTGCATCGAGCGGAGCAGCGGCGTCTTTTTATCGAGCGCCTCGCCACCGTAGGAACAGAAGGCCGTCGGGATGCAGAGTGTTTTTTCTTTGATGAATGCGTAGGACGTGGGGTCCCAGGTGGTATAGCCGCGCGCCTCAAACGTCGCGCGCAGGCCGCCGGAGGGGAAGCTCGAGGCATCCGGCTCGCCCTGGATCAGCTCCTTGCCCGAGAACTCCATGATCACGCCGCCGTCCGGCGAGGGAGAAATGAAGCTGTCGTGCTTTTCGGCGGTGATGCCGGTCAGCGGCTGGAACCAGTGGGTGAAATGGGTGGCGCCGTGTTCGACGGCCCAGTCCTTCATCGCGTCGGCCACAGCATTGGCAATCTCGTGATTCAGGCTCGCGCCTTCGTCGATGGTCTTTTTCAGCGAGGTATATACATTGTAAGGAAGTCTCGCTTTCATGACGCGGTCGTCAAAGACCTGACTGCCGAAATAATCCGATACTGTGTTCATGTTGACCCACTCCTTTTCTGAAAAACGGAAACGCGAGGCTGCGTCCGGAATTTCCTCTCGGACGCCGCCTCGCGTGGTGCAAACAAAAAAGGCGTCAGAGAGTGACTCTCCAAGACGCCTTTGCCTTTGATGTTCGCAATTATATTCGCCCCGCGCGGATTTGTCAATCCCCTTTTTGCACTTTTTTTCGCGCTCCGGACGGCAGAGTTTTTTGCAGTCCGCTGCATTGACTTCTCCACACCTCTATGATATAATTTCAAACCATGATGAGCAACGGCGTTCATCCAAAGGGCACAGCTGTCCCCATTGGATGGACGCCATCTCTGTTTTTTCCGGCTCTCGGCAAACAGCTGTGCAAAAAAAGTTTGAAAGAGCGGATTTTTTGGGGAGAATTACCGTGGAAAATGTGAGGAAAGCGTGGTATAATATGGTTTTCAAAAAAGAGGAAAGGCGGCGGGCTGATGCGGTATACAGAGGATGAGATTCGGCAGTATGTCATTGAGGAGGACGTAAAGTTCCTCCGTCTGGCGTTCTGCGACGTGTATGGCAAACAGAAAAACATCTCCATCCAGCCGGACGAGCTGGAGCGCGCATTTGAATACGGCATCGCGTTCGATGCCTCAGCTGTTCCGGGCTTCGGCAGCGAGATCCACTCCGATCTATTTTTGCAGCCGGACACGGGCACGCTCTGCGTGCTGCCGTGGCGGCCCGACCATGGGCGCGTGGTGCGGATGTTCTGCAACATCTTGCATCCGGATGGGACGCCGTTTGCATCCGACACGCGGCGCGTCCTGCAAAACGCCGTGGACGCGGCGGAGGCGATGGGCGTGTCGTTCTCGTTCGGCTCGGAGATGGAATTTTATCTGTTCCAGCGGGACGAGAACGGCGAAGCGACCCGCGTCCCCTACGACCGCGCAGGTTATATGGACATTGCGCCGGAGGACAAGGGCGAGAACATCCGGCGGGAGATCTGCCTGACGCTCAGCCAGATGGGGATTCGCCCGGAATGTTCGCACCACGAACAGGGTCCGGGGCAGAATGAGATCGACTTCCGCTATTCCGACCCGATGGCCGCCGCGGACAACGCGCTGACATTCCGCGCGGTGGTCAACACGATCGCGGTGCAGAGCGGCCTCGCGGCCGACTTCTCGCCAAAGCCGCTGCCCGGCCAGCCCGGCAACGGCATGCACATCAACATCTCGGCCCGCAGCCGCGACGGACGCGACGTGATGCCGCAGGTGATCGCGGGCATTCTGGCCCACATCGCAGAGATGACGGTCTTCTTCAACACGACAGAGTCGTCCTATCAGCGCTTCGGCAGCAGCAAGGCCCCGCGCTACATCTCGTGGTCGAGCGAGAACCGCTCGCAGCTCATCCGCATCCCGGCGGCCAAGGGCGAATACCGCCGGGCCGAGCTGCGCTCGCCGGACCCGCTCTGCAACCCGTATCTGGCCTTTGCGCTGCTGATCCATGCGGGGCTGGACGGCATCAAAAAGAATTTGCCGCTGCCAGAGGCTGCGGACATCAACTTCTTCACCGCGCCGGAGTCCGTCAAATCGAAATTCCGGACGCTTCCCGGAACGCTCTTTGCGGCGAAAGCCGCCGCAGCGGAGAGTCGCTTCCTGGCGGAGCTGCTGCCAGAGGCGCTTCTCCGGAGCTACACTAAAATATTATTATAGAATACAGCCCCTGAAAACCGGAAAGGAGGGACGCGGATGGATCGCATCGAACAGACATACAGCGTGCTCACCGTATCGGCAGCGGACAAATTCAGCGCGTCCCTGCACACGCTGCTCCCCGAAGGGCAATACGACCCGGTGCGGGCCGTGCGCGACGCGGCGTCCGCCCGGCGGCTGCTGCTGGAGCAGAGCTTCGACATCGTCATCGTCAACGCGCCGCTGCCCGACGAGTTTGGGACGCAGCTGGCGCTGGAGCTGAGCGAGACGAGCGGCGCGGGCGTGCTCCTGCTCGTGAAGGCGGAGCAGTATGCAGAGCTGTCCGCCCGGCTGACGCCGAACGGCATCCTCACGCTGCAAAAGCCGACAACGCCGCAGCTGCTGACGCAGACCTTGCAGCTGCTCTGCGGCACGCGCGAACGATTACGCCGCATGGAGCAGAAAACGGCCAGCTTTGAGGAGAAGATGGCCGAGATCCGGCTGGTGAACCGGGCGAAATGTCTGCTCATCGAGCGGAAGGCCATGACCGAGCAGGAGGCGCACCGCTGGATTGAAAAACAGGCAATGGATCGATGTGTGAGCCGAAAAGTGATCGCAGAACAAATTTTACTGACGATATAGAAAGAAAGACGAGGATATGGACATGACGAAATACATTTTTGTGACCGGCGGCGTCGTCTCCGGCCTTGGAAAGGGCATCACGGCGGCGTCGCTTGGCCGGCTGCTGAAGATGCGGGGGTTGAAGGTCGCCGCGCAGAAGCTCGACCCCTACATCAACGTCGACCCCGGCACGATGAGTCCCTATCAGCACGGCGAGGTCTACGTGACGGAAGACGGCGCGGAGACCGACCTCGACCTCGGGCATTATGAGCGCTTCATCGACGAAGACCTCAACAAATACTCCAACCTCACGACCGGCAAGGTCTACTGGAACGTGCTGAACAAGGAGCGGCGCGGCGAGTATCTCGGCTCCACCGTGCAGGTCATCCCCCACATTACCAACGAAATCAAGGAATTCGTCTACCGTGTCGGCAAGCAGACCGATGCGGACATCGTCATCACAGAAATTGGCGGCACCATCGGTGACATCGAATCGCAGCCTTTCCTCGAGGCCGTGCGGCAGATCTCCCTCGAGGTCGGGCAAGAGAACAGCCTCTTCATCCATGTCACGCTGGTGCCGTTTTTGCGTGGCTCCGACGAGCACAAATCCAAGCCGACGCAGCATTCCGTCAAAGAGCTGCAGGGCATGGGCATCCGGCCGGACATCATCGTCCTCCGCTGCGACGAGCCGCTGGAGCCGTCCATCTTCCGCAAAATCTCGATGTTCTGCAACGTCAAGCCGGACTGCGTCATCGAAAATATCACGCTCCCCTGCCTGTATGAGGCGCCGCTGATGCTGGAGGCGTCGAACTTCTCCTCCGTCGTCTGCCGCGAGCTGGCTATCGACACGCCCGCGCCCGATCTGGCCGAATGGTCGGACATGGTGGCGCGCATCAAATCGCGCGAGCGCACGGTCAAGATCGGCCTCGTCGGCAAATATGTCCAGCTGCACGACGCCTATCTCTCCGTGGCCGAGGCGCTGCGGCACGCGGGCTTCGCGCTCGGCGCGGATGTGGACATCCAGTGGATCGACTCAGAGACGCTGAACGAGGGCAACTATCACAACATCCTCTCGCAGGTGGATGGAATCATTGTCCCGGGCGGCTTCGGCGGGCGCGGCATCGACGGCATGATCCTCGCGGCGCGCTATGCCCGCGAGTACAACGTCCCCTACTTCGGCATCTGCCTCGGTATGCAGATCGCAACGATCGAATTCGCGCGCGACGTCGCCGGGATCTCCGACGCGCACTCGTCCGAATTTGACGAGCAGTGCAAGCACAAGGTCATCGACTTCATGCCCGGCCAGAGCGACGACATCGACAAGGGCGGCACGCTCCGCCTTGGCGCGTATCCGTGCGTCATCCAGCCGGGAACGACCATGGCGCGTTGCTATGGTACGCTCGAAATTTCCGAACGGCACCGCCACCGCTATGAGTTCAACAACGAGTTCCGCGACGTGCTGACCAATGCAGGACTGACGCTCTCCGGCCTGTCGCCGGATGGGCGGCTGGTGGAAACCGTGGAGCTGACGGAGCATCCGTTCTTCGTCGGCGTACAGTATCACCCCGAATTCAAATCGCGCCCGAACAAGGCGCACCCGCTCTTCCGCGGCTTCATCGCCGCGTCGCTCGCCGGACAAGGCGAGAACAATCTTTGACACCAAGGAGGTATCCCCATGGCACAGACTGTTTTAATCCTCGATTTCGGAGGACAGTACAAGGAGCTGATCGCGCGGCGCGTCCGCGAGTGCAGCGTTTATTCGATCGTCAAGGCCGGCGATCTGACCGCCGAGAAAGTCCAGGCGCTGAACCCCATCGGCATCATTCTGACCGGCGGGCCGAACAGTGTCTATCTCGACGACTCGCCGCACTGCGACAAGCGCATCTTCGAACTTGGCATCCCGGTGCTCGGCATCTGCTACGGCGCACAGCTGACGGCATGGAGCCTCGGCGGGACGGTCGCGCCGTGCGCGACAAGCGAATACGGCAAGACAGCGATGGAGGTCGACCCGGCCTGCGCGCTGTTCAAGGGTCTTTCCGCCCAGCAGATCGGCCTGATGAGCCACACCGATCAGATCACTGTGCTCCCGCAGGGCTTTACCTCCGTGGCGCACACAGCCTCCTGCCCGAACGCGGCCATGGCCTGCCCGGCGCGGAAGATCTACGCCGTGCAGTTCCACCCCGAGGTCGAGTCCACACCGAACGGCACGCAGATCATCCGCAACTTCCTCTATGAGGTCTGCGGCGCTGCGGGCGACTACAACCTGAAGGATCTCGAGAAGCAGCTGATCCAGTCCGTGCGCGAGCAGGTCGGCAGCGCGCATGTGCTGCTGGCGCTGTCCGGCGGCGTGGACAGCTCGGTCTGCGCGGTGCTGCTCTCGAAGGCCATCCCCGGTCAGGTACATTGCATCTTCGTCGACCACGGCCTGATGCGCAAAAACGAGGGCGACGAGATCGAGCGCGCCTTCCGCAGCACGGCCATCCACCTTGTCCGCGTCAACGCGGCAGAGCGCTTCCTCGCAGCGCTCAAGGGCGTCACCGATCCGGAGCAGAAGCGCAAGATCATCGGCGCGGAGTTCGTCCGCGTCTTTGAGGAAGAATCCAAAAAGCTGCCGGATGTGAAGTTCCTCGCCCAGGGCACGATCTATCCCGACGTTATCGAGTCCGGCGGGAGCAAGGCGGCCACCATCAAGAGCCATCACAACGTCGGCGGACTGCCGAAGGACATGCGCTTTGAGGGCGTGGTGGAGCCGCTGCGCGGCCTCTTCAAGGACGAGGTCCGTGCGCTGGGCCGTCAGCTCGGTCTGCCGCGCCGCTTTGTCGAGCGGCAGCCGTTCCCCGGCCCCGGCCTCGGCGTGCGCGTGCTGGGCGAACTCACAGCGGAAAAAGTCCGCATCCTGCAAGACGCCGACGCCATCTTCCGCGAAGAGGTCATCCGGCACCGCGTCCGCGCCGACCAGTATTTCGCCGTCCTGACCGGCATCCGCTCGGTCGGCGTCGTCGGCGATTTCCGGACGTATGACTATACGATCGCGCTGCGCGCCGTGCGCACGTCGGACTTCATGACGTGCGAATACGCGCCGATCTCGCACAATGTGCTCGGCATCGTGTCGTCCCGCATCGTCAATGAAGTCAAGGGTGCCGGCCGCGTCGTCTACGATATTACAGGGAAGCCCCCCGCGACCATCGAATGGGAGTAATTCCGAAAACGCCGGAAACCCGCGTGAATACAGTCTTTTTTGCCCATCAAAATGGCTCGTGATACTGGATTGATACTAATTTTGCAAATCCGGTACTTCGAGAGAATGATTCCAAAATGACAAGCAAAACCGTCCTGCTGAAAGGCACTCAGCAGGACGGTTTTATCGCTGCGCTTCTCCAGCGTCTCTGGGCAGCTCCGAACGCCTCTATTCCTCATACACCCGTTGCCGGTAGTCCTTCCACTGCGGCAGCGGCAAGTTTTCGCGCAAACATCTCTGAATATCCTCATAGTAATGGATCTTCCGCAGTACATGCGCATAGTCCTCTTTCAGCTGCGCAATCTGGGCCGTCACAGAATCCTTCCGCTGCTGCAAAAGCACCAGGATGTCATCCAGGTGCGCACTTTCATCCGCTTCATACGCGAAAAACTGCTTCAGCTCGGCAATCGTCATCCCCGTGTTCTGCTGCCCGCCGTCTCGCTCGGCTTCTGGCACAACTTTGGCGATACGTCACCCTACGAAAACATGAAGCAGCTCTGCTTCACGGCCTTTGACCATGGGATCACGCATTTCGATCTTGCAAACAACTACGGCCCAAACCCCGGCAGCGCAGAGCGGAATCCGGGTCGCATCCTCCGCGAAGAACTGGGCGCTTACCGCGACGAACTGGTCCTCAGCACAAAGGCCGGCTATGAGATGTGGGACGGCCCTTACGGAAACTGGGGCAGCAGGAAGCACATTCTCGCGAGCCTCGACCAGAGCTTACAGCGCATGGGCCTTCCCTACGTTGACATCTTCTATCATCACCGTATGGATTCCAACACGCCGCTGGAGGAAACCATGAGCGCGCTGGCGCAGGCAGTCACCGAGGAGGGAAAGGCGCTGTATGTCGGCCTTTCCAATTACGACGGCCGGGCGTTGGAGAAAGCCTGCAAAATTCTGAACGAGCTGCGCTGCCCATTCATCATCAATCAAAACCGCTATTCCATCTTTGACCGGACGATTGAGCAAAACGGCCTGAAGGAGAGCGCCGCCCGGCTGCAAAAGGGCATCATCGCGTTCAGCCCGCTGGCGCAGGGGATGCTGACAGACCGGTATCTGCATGGAATTCCAGAGGACAGCCGTATCAAAACCGACGGACGGTTCCTGCACGCGGAGGATCTGACAGAAAAACGTCTGCACCAGATCCGCGCCCTCAACGAGCTTGCAGTCAGCCGTGGACAGACGCTGGCCGAAATGGCGCTCAGCTGGGTCCTGCGTGACGGGATCGTGACGAGCGTTCTGATCGGCGCGTCCAAACCGTCGCAGATTCTGGATAATATCAAGGCGTTGGAAAACACCGCTTTTTCCGAGGAAGAACAAGTAAAGATCGATCAAATTACAAAAATGTGATCCTTCTGAGTCAAAACCACCCTGCTGAGCAGCGAGTTCAGCAGAGTGGTTTTTGTATATTCGGCCAAAAAAGGCGCAAAAATCCCGTGAACAGGATGTGTTCACGGGATCGGAGTCCTTATTTCAACTGAAAGGTGTAATACACCGCCGCGACCAGCTCAAACGCAATCGCTGCAAACATGCAGTAGTACGCGAACGACGCGCCCAGCACGTAGCACAGCAAGAGGCACACCAGCCACAGCGCACAGACCACATAGAGCACGATTGGGTTGAACGACTTCGGCAGCACGCGAACCTGCTTGCCGCCGAGCTTCAAAACGCCCTTTCCCTTCGCGGCCAGCGCCGCAAACACCGCCACGAACACCAGCGCCGCCAGCGCCAGAAGGCCCAGCAGGATGCCGCGCGTGTTGAACGCCACGCCCTTCGAGAAGAAGAAAAACACACAGCCCGAAACGGACGTTGCCAGCGAGTAGGCGAAGAATTCACCGCGATACAGCTTGTAGACCATGTACAGGCAATAGACCACAGCGTGCAGCAGATAGAGGAACAGCAGCTTCGCCGTCCAGTATTTGCTCAGCACAAACGCGCTCACCAGCGCCAGCGCCATCAGCACCGCGCCATAGCGCCCCACCGCACGCATCCACGTCTTCTTCCCGAAGATCGCGCCCGCAAGGCAGACCACCGTCAGCGCCGCAAACACCCACACCAGCTTCCGCGTGGCGTAGAGCACGGGCTGGAACCCATCCACCGTTCCGTAATACGCTCCAATGCGCCGCAGCGCAACGAGCACGACAAACAGCAGCGCAAACGCGCCGGGAACCTGATATACGACAGAATCGCCGCTTTTTTTCGTTTCAATCACATTGGCTTGCTTCAACTTAACTCCATCCTTCTCCCATTCCCGACTGGGTCATTCCAGCGCGCCTGCGGCATACAGCACCGCGCTCAGCGCGCAGAGCGGCGCCGTCTCGCACCGCAAAATTCTAGGACCCAGGGAACATATTTTCATGCCGGCCTCCTCGGCCAGCTGAACCTCATCTTCGGAAAATCCGCCCTCCGGCCCGGTCATGATGGCCGCCGTGTGGAACTGCGCCGGCCCGATGGCCGCCCGCAGCGACACCGTCCGTTCATTCTCATACGGAAACAACGGAAGCTCGCTCCGCGCCGCCCGTTCCACCGCCTCGCGGTAGGAATTCACCGTCAGCACACTCGGGATTCGGCCTCTGCCGGACTGCTCCGCCGCAGAAGCCGCGATCTTCTGCCACCGTTCCAGTTTTTTGGCCAGCGATTTCTCATCCGGGCGCGACACGCACCGGCTCGACGGGAATGCCACGATCTCGGTCGCGCCAAGCTCCGTTGCCTTCTGGATCACATGCTCCAGCTTGTCCGCCTTCGCATACGCCATGTAGACGCTGCACGCGACCGGCGGCTCCGCACAGGATGCCTCCCTGCTCTGCACGACCAGACTGATCTGCCCCGGCGACACATCGCTGACGACGCACGTCAGATCCTGCCCGACCCCATCGCAGACCGTCACCGTCTCGCCGCACTGGAGGCGCAAAACCTTTGCATGCGCGGCGTTTTCCCCGGTGAGCACCAGAAAATTTTCCTGCACATCGTTTGGCGAAACAAAGAACTTTGGCACGGCGAACCTCCTGTTTTTCAGCGAACTCGGCCTGAGCCTTAGATAGTATAGCAGAAACTGCCCAAAATCGCAAGAGAAAAGTGCTGCCAGCGACCATACAAAGGTCTTAAATTTTTCTTGACAAATCTGAAATTGGTGTTATAATAATGAAGCATTCGATGCGAGAGTGCTGGAATAGGTAGACAGGCACGTTTGAGGTGCGTGTGGCAACCGTCGTGTGAGTTCAAGTCTCATCTCTCGCACCAACTCGTCGCAAGCGATATAACGCTTGCGACGAGTTTTTATATTTTACATCAAGACAACATCTTTCACCAGATCCGCTGCAACCGCCAGAAAGGAGATCTGTCATGAATCCTGCCGCCCCGTCGCGCGTCCGCTCTGTCGACTGTGCGAAATGCCTCGCGATCTTCTGCGTCCTTTTGATCCACGCCGCAAGCGACGTTCTACGCGGCGGCCCGATCAGCAGCGTCCGCTGGCTCTCCGGCCTCTTCTGGGGCAGCGTCTCGCGCGGGGCAGTGCCGCTGTTCCTGCTGTGCAGCGGCGCATTGCTGCTGGACGCGGAGCGCACGATCTCCGCGCGGCACATCTGGCGGCGGAACATCCCGCACATGCTGTTCGCGCTGTTCTTCTGGGCCGCGGTCTACAAAGCCATTGGCCTGCTCACCGCCGGGCAGGCGGACGCCGCCGCGCTGCGCGACGCGCTGCGCGACTGGCTGCTCTGGCAGCACGAGGGGCACCTCTATTACCTGCCGGTCATCCTGCTTGTCTATGCCGCGCTCCCGCTCACGCGCACCTTCACCGCACATGCCGATGCGAAAACAATGCGCTATTTCCTCGCCTTCTGGTTCGCGTTCGGCGTCCTGCTGCCCACGCTCCGGCAGCTCGGCCTGCTGCAAGACTTCGGTGGGATCGTCCGCCAATGGCCGCTTCCCATGGTGTGGAGTGCCATCGGCTGCACGGTGCTGGGCGATGCGCTCCGCCGCCGTCCGCTCACCGCGCGCTGCGCCGGGCTGCTGTTTGCCGCAGGCTTTTTGCTCTGCTTTGCGGGGACGTGGCTGCTCTCTGCGAAAGCTGGGGAGCTGAAAACGCCGTTTCTGGAGGGCTTCTCGCCCGGCCCGTGCCTGATGGCCGCCGGGCTGTTCTCCCTCTGCACGCAGCCGCAGCGGCTGCATCGGCCGGTGGAGCGCCTCTCCCGCGCGTCGTTCTGCATCTACCTCGTCCACATCGCCGTCCTCCGCCTGCTCGGTGCGCTGGGTCTGCACGCGAACCGCTTTGCCATGCTTTCCATCCCAGCGGTCGCCGTTCTCTGCGGCGCAATCAGCTATTTCATTTACCTCCCACTCTCCAAGCTCCCGTGGATCAAGCGCTGGCTCATTTGAACCAGGCGGCCATCTGCCCCAGCTTGCAATCATGCAGCCGGTATGCTAGAATAACCTCGCGGCAACGCCGCAGCACAGGATAAAAACGCAACGCAGATTCTCTGAATATGCCAGAGCTGGTAGGTAGCCCAGCCGTCTGCGCCATGCGCGCAGGTAAGTAACCCTCCCCTCCGGGTCGTCCGTTCCTGTGAATTCAAATTCAGGAGGGTTTCGTTATGGACATCCATTTTTTGAGCCTGACGGTATGCTTCGAGCCGCCGTTCTGGGTCGGCGTATTCGAACGGATCGAGCGCGGCGCACGATCCGCCAACCGGGTCACATTCAGTGCAGAGCCGAAAGACTGCGAGGTATGGGACTTCGTCCTGAAGCACGATTGTCAACTCAAATTCAGTCCATCTGTCGCCGTCGCCATTCGGACGGAGGCAGTCAATCCCAAACGGGAACGGCGAATGCTGCGCAAGCAGACCGCCTCCGGCCGGATCGGCACAAAATCGCAGCAGGCTTTGCAGCTCCAGCGGGATGCATCCAAACAGGAGCAGAAAATGTTCACGCAGGAGCAGCAGGAGACCAAAAAAACAGCGCCGTTTCGCGCTGCGGCAGCAGAAACGAAAGGAAAAGCACCGTGGGCATTGATCTCCGGTGCTTTTTCGCTTTTACGCTGTGCCCTCAATTTCCGCCGCAGCGGTTCTAGGGGCCGATGAGATCTTCCACTCTACATTCCCAAAGGCAAAAACAGCCCCGTATGCACTGCATACGGGGCTGTTTGATTTATGCTTCTTCCGGCTCCGGGAGGTCGACCATGATCGCCTCATGGTGGACTGCCGGGAGGATCTTGTCCAGCACGTCGCGCGTCGCGATGGCGAGCGTAGACGAGTTGATGCACGGATGGCAGCCGATCATGCGCGACTCCGCGATGGGCTTGTCGATGACGAGCTGAACATGGTTCTCCGCATCGTTCATCAGCCCCAGCACGCTGACCGAGCCGGGCGTGATGTCGAGATAGCGCTCCATATCTGCCGCATCCGCGAACGACAGCCGCGCCACGCCAAGCTGCTTGGAAAGGTCTTTCGTCTTGAAGACCTTCTCCCCTTCCAGCATCAGCAGGTAAAACTGCGTCTTCTGCCGGTTGCAGAGGAAGAGATTCTTGCAGATCTTCTCGCCGAGCACGGCCTCGACGGCCTCGCATGCCTCGATCGTGTCCGCAAAGTCGTGGTCGACGCGCGTATACGCAACGCCCAGCCCATCAAGCAGGTCATAGCAGCGCTGCTCCTTCGGGAGGCGCTTTTCAAAGTCTTCCGGTCTTCCTTCAAATACCGTTTTGCAAACGTTCATTTCCATCACCCGGCGCGGATCGCGAGATCCACCACCGTCACTTCTTTCTGATAGGGATTCAGTTTCTCATTCACCAGGTCCGCCACCTGTGCCGCATCCAGCACGTAGTACGAGCCGCCGCCGATCCAGGCCGCGCTGCCCGGCATCGTCGCCATCGTGAGGCCATCCGTGCCGCAGAGCGCCGCGCTCTCCGCCAGCCACGCGAGCTGCGCGCTCGTCAGGTCGGTCTTCGTGTGCTCCGTGATCAGCCTGATCGCGGACGGCAGCTTGTAGACGTTTTTCACCGACGCCCACTGATGCAGTGCCGCCGCGAGGAAATCGCGCTGCACCTTCACGCGGCCGAGATCCGCATCCGCGTAGCCGGAGCGGAACCGCACGAGCTGCATCGCCTGCGCGCCGTCCAGCTTCTGCTCTCCGGCGGAGAGATCGATGTAGAAGTTCTGCGACGGGTCGCTGTAGTGCATCTCGACCGGCACGTCGAACGTCACGCCGCCCATCAGGTCGACCAGCTCCTCAAAACATGCCAGATCCGTCACCACGTACCCATCCGGGCGGAAACCGACGATCTCCTCCACGCGCGTCAGCAGTTCCTGCATCCCGTCGTCTCCGCCGCCGGCCCAGCCGTAGGCCGAATTCAGCTTCGGCACCGAATATTCACAGTAGACCAGCGTGTCGCGCGGGATGGAAACGAGGCTCATCGTCTTCGCCTCGCGGTCGACCGAGAAGAGCATCATCGTGTCCGTCCGGTATCCGCCCTCGTCCGTGCCCGCGATGAGGATCGTCGAGCAGCCCTTCTTCCGCGCGCCGAGTCCTCCGTCGTCCGCCTTTGGCTGCTTCGCCCAGACGAAATGGAAGAATCCCGCGCCGAGCGCCAGCAAAATCACCAGCACCAGCAAAATGCGCCATCCCGCGCCGCCCTTTTTCTTCTGCGTTTTTTCTTTCCGCTTCCGCACGCGGACGGGCGCCTGCTCCGCGCGCTCGGCCATCGTCTCGCGCCGGTGCTGCGTCTCGGGATCCTCGCCCTGCTGATAGAGCCACTCAGAATACGCCGCCGGGTCGGTCGGCGCTTCGCGCGTGCGGCGCTTTTTCCGGCGATCCTCCATCTGGCGCAGCACGCGATCCTCCTCGGCCTCGCGGCGCTGCTGCTCGGCCAGACGGTTCTGGCGTTCCTGCGCCCGCGCACGCTCATATTCCGCGCGCTTCGCGGTCTGATATTCCGCCTTCGACTGCTCATAAGCCGTCAGCGGCTTGAAGATGATCGTCCGGTCATCCGAGACGGCGTCCTCCGCCTCCCCGGACTCCGCATCGTCCTCCGCGTCCTCCGGCTCTGTTTCATCCTCTTCCAGATCGTCCAGCTCTGCCTCGTCTTCTTCCGGCTCGTCCAGCAGACCCTTCACATCCGCGAGCAGGTCGTCGACCTCGCGGTCGAGCTTTTCAAAGTCAAATTCGCCCATAACGGCTCCTTTTCCGCGCGGCGCTTCCCGCCGCTGATACTCTTTTGACACCAATTTGCGGCTTTTCCCGCATTTTGACACTTAATTATACCATATCGCCTTCCTTTTGTAAACAGCGCAAAATCCCCACGCTTTTGCAGATCAAAAAGCGGCCCCTTCCATCCGGAAGGGGCCTTGTTTTACGTTTATCCCAATGTGATGTATTGCCGCTGTGTCGCGTCATAGAGCCGCACGAGGATGGCGGCGGCCTCACTGCGCTTCAGGCTGCTTTCCGGATGGAACGTCCCGAGCCGGTCAGACCCGGTCAAAATGCCCGCCCGATAGAACGCGAAGATCTCATCCGCGTAGGCGTCTCCCGCTTTCACATCGGGGATGCTGTTCACGGTGTTGATCGTGCCCGCGTTCAGCAGCTTGGAGAGAATATGCACGAACTCGGCTCTTGTGACCGCCGCGTTCATCGTCTCGGCGCTCTTGCTCTGATAGGCCGCCTCAATCAGGCTGTTTGCAACTGCGTAGTTGACATAATTGTCATACCAATGTGTCCCGCCATTTTGCAGCGTCACAAAGCCGACCGATTGCTTCTGGTGCAGCGCCGCGGCCAATTTGACCGCCTGCGCGACCGTCAGCGTGTTGTCCGGCATGTAATAGCGCGCGGTCACGCCGTCGATGAGTTCCTGTTCCCACGCGCTCTTGACGGATTCATAGAACCAGTCGTCGGAGTCCACATCGTAGAACGGGAAATCCTCGGGCACGAAGAACAGGCCGGTGCCGATGAGATTCTGCAGCAGATTTCCCTCCGGATCCTTCGGGGCCACGGGCGGCGTAGGTGTGACAGCCTTCTTACCCTTCAGCAGGGCCCAGCTACCCATGCTCCGCTCACCCGAAAGCGGTTTGACACCCTGGCGCAGCTCCTTCCCATCAAAGAAGAGCGCGCCGGTATCCAGAAGCTACCAGTCGCTGTCTGGTTCAATCTCGTTCGGAGAACGCAGATACC
>ENA-UOJO01002403-UOJO01002403.1-human-gut-metagenome-genome-assembly--contig:-P57-NODE-2403-length-20049-cov-30.293538_pt1 | contig 20049 bp, 25 predicted proteins | sample MGYA00242351_ERZ723898 | MGnify/ENA metagenome assembly ERZ723898 | reverse complement strand
CTCCTGTATCGCCCTTCGGACCTTGCTGCCCTGTGTCGCCCTTCTATCCCTTAGGTCCGGTCGCACCCTTTGGAATGCCGAATTCGAAAGCGAACACTTTAGCTGAAGATGGTCCGGATGCAGTAACCTGAACAGTGGGCGACTGGTTCTAGGCAAGCTGCTGCGCAGTTGCCACAGGCTAAGCGAAACCTCCTGCGGCACCATCATGTCCCTTTGGAAGCTTGAAGTTGAACCGGAACTTCTTGGCTGTGTTCGGCCCTGTGGCAGTGACTGTTACAGATGCACTGTCGGAAGCTCCGAGAAGCTATATTGTGGCTTCCGGAGTATCGAATCCTGCACTTAAGTCAGGAACTATTGTAGTGGGATATCTGGTGAACTGCTACGGCTTATAACTTGTGAACATCTGAACCTCACACTGTCATCTACATTGCGTTGGCGCAGATCTGCATTCCTGAAGCTGAGCCTGTAGCGGTGTACGTATAACCTGCAGGCACAAAAATCTTGTGATCTATGGCGACTGTTTCCTAAGCCTTTACCGGCAGTACGAATTTAAAGATCTGGGATGATCCCTGCTTCTTTGTGAATGTCACAGTGCCTCCCTGTGATCCGCCGTACACCTATATGGAAACAATAGCTATGTCAGTTGTCGAGTCAGCTGTGCACAGTGTCTGCTATGTGCCCGCAGCAGTTGTCAGTGTGTAGTTCTTAAATGCCATTTGAATAATCTCATTTGTTAGTTAAAGCAACAAAGCCACCTAAAAGAGCTACATTAAGGGCATATACTCAATTATCCTTCGTAGGCTACGCCTTAGTCACAGGTCCCGGCCGCCTCTGTTGAGCATGAAATTTACCACACCTCTTGGCAGAGGTCCATAGAGAACTTCGTCTGCATCTTTGTCTGCTTCAGGATAGAAATCCTACATATAGACCTGTCTGCCTAATGCGATGGGGTTAATTTTGTATGGATAGCCCTTAGCAGCCCCCCTGGCAGCACGATCTGCTTTATATGCCTTATAAAGATACTGTCTAGCTTTTTCAGGACTGGCATTCATATACCTTATAGGATTTTTTGCCACATCTCGCTGAAATTCACGCATGCCTGCAGCTACGTCCTAGTCTATCTTCGCCTAGTCCGGATCCTTAGTAGGCGCAGCAGCAGGAGCCGCAGGTTTCTTGCTTTGTCTGTTGCTGAACCAGTTCCGAATGTCGTTGCCGAAATAACCTGTACCAAGAACAACACCAAGGGACGCAAGAAGCCTTGCAAGCCTGTTCTGTCTTGCTCCGGGAAGGAAGCTCGACAGTGCATAGGTACCGAGACCAGCTCCGGCGCCGAGCAGGATGTTCTTGAGTGTCTGAGGATCAATAGCCGCCTGCTTATCCAGGCCCATCATCTTGAAGTATGCTTGTTTGTCCATATATGTCTCACTTGAAAATGCTCTTTATGTAGTCGAGAAGCCGCTGCCAGAAACCGGGCTGAGCTTCTTTGCTTGCAGCTCCCTGCTGAAGCCCTCTGTTATATACAGCCACAGCTCTGTCCGCCATCTGGTTGCTTGCCTGTGCTGCGCCTCGCTACGCACCAAGTTTATGCGCCTGGTTCATAGCGACAGTACCGGCAGCCGCAGCACCCACAGGCACTGCAACTTTACCTGCGGCAGGAGCAACGTTCTTCGCAGCCTTGTACGCATTCCTGTACGTCTGCGGGTTGACCGCAGCTTTGCCTGCCCCTATAATCGCTTTACCTGCATTGGCCAGCGCACCTTTAGGCAACTTCAGCGCCTACTCCTTGCACAGCCCCATCATCTTGAAATATGCTTGTTTATCCATGTTGATCCTGTATTCTGCCTACTGATGTAGTTTTCTGCCTACTCAGCAATAATGTGAACTCATTTATCTGCCTACTCATCGGAAGCTCTATATAAGACCCGCAGTTCCAACACCTGCTGCAGCGCCGATACCGGCGAGCTTCAGAGCATCCGTATATGTGGAAACCTGGTCAGGATAACCTGATCTCCTGTTGGCTATGAAAGGCAGCAAGCCTGCTGCAGTCCCGGCGCCACCGAGCAGCATGGCCGTCAGCGCCAGCCTGCGTCTCCTGCGCCTGTCCATCTACTTCTGCATCTATTTCTATGAAACAAATTTATGCGCAGTGATGTACTTGTACTTGGAAACGTCTCTGAGCAGCTGCTTATCACCTGTAACGACTGCCTGCTGGATCATGCTTCTGAGGTCCTAAGCCTTCACTCCTGTCCTATCCTATGGTGATACCTTGTGCACGACATCGGACACAGGGCGCTTCACAAGCTTGCCTGACACAGGGTCAACCTATGCGTACGTAGAACCTGTGCGCATGAATTTAGGCGACTCTATATAGGACTTCAGTTTAGTCGCCAGCTGTTTCCAGTCCTTCTATTGAGGATCGGGAGGCAGGCTGTACATCCACCCTGAATAATCATTTATTTCAGCACTCATATATCACCTTGCAGTATTCGGAGTCCACGAAAGACTTGTCGTAATAGTACTTGCCACATATGGACGGCAACGTAAACCAGAACAGCTTCAGCGGTTTCCTCTGGAACTACAGCTACCTGTAGCAGCATGCGCACAGCTAGAAGCTGTACAGAGCATCCTAGCCCTGTCTGTAATCAAAGTCATAGGGCTATCCTATGAAACGTATGGCGCGTCTTATCGCAGCTTCATGGTCGCCTTCAACACGAAGCACACATACGCGGTCGCATCTTAGAAAGTCCACAATATGCAGCTACTGTACACCGCTCGTCACAGCATGCACTACTGTATTGTCACCAACATAGATACCTGCGTGTGTCAGCCTGTACCTGTTGGGCACTACAAGATCCTACAGCTTTTTCCATGTACAGCCTGTGAGTATTATGTCACCGGGCTGTATCCTGTTCTGCACCATCTGTATGTCCTGTCCGGTCACTTTGTAAGGGAAAGGCTGATACAGCACCCACATGGGAAACAGGCTGACACGGATCTTGCCTATGGCATCTATAATCTTGGCTTTATTCCGCTTGTAACTGAACAACAGCTTAAGCAGAAACAGCAGTACGCGTCTGTTCATGGCATGTCCTTTTTCCTAAGGACACAGCGTTATTCTGTTATGATGTCCCGGAAATCCCTGAGTTCCCACTGAAGTCCCAATTCCTGCGACAGCTTATAGTAGTCCTACGGGGTGTTCTTCTATCTCCACAGTATGCTGTCGGCAGTGACGCATCTTCCCGGAGCTGTGTACACTTCGCTCCACTCTGTGTACGGCTATGTTCCATAGTACTGTGCCAGCCATCTGTAGATATACTTCTACATGTAGGTGCTTCTTATGTCTATGTTGCCGAAGTCCTGTACGATCTACTCAGGCATGGCGCCCTTGTTGAAGGTGATGCAGCTGGTCGTCAGCGCCTGTCCCTTAAGCGAGGGCTTCGCAATCCACCAGGAACTCAGACAGGGCTTCCAGCAGAGCCTGTCGTGCTGCTGTATTGTGTCCTGCATGTCCTGTGTCCAGACGAAACGCCTGGACAGCTTCACCAGCCAGTCCTTGTCCTTGAAGTACTGCAGCCCGCGCTTGTATACTGCAAGGTCTCCGACCTGGTGTCCCAGACGCCGGTCCTTGTTGCCGACAAGAGGAACATTCCACTTGCTGCACACTTCCACCAGCCTGGGGTCCTGCGAACCGTCATCGGACACAAGTACGTCATGTCCCCACTTGCCTTTGTGCAGAGCAAGCTGCAAGTCAATATAAGCAGGACTTCCGTATGTGCCTATTACATAGCCGACAGAAGTCTGCAGCCCGTTGTGGCACTCCCAGCTTCGCAGCATCAAGGCAAGCTACGCAGGATACATGAACGCTCCCTTGAATCCCTCCGTGCAGCGCATGTGAGTATCCTTGAATATAGGAGAACAGGAGACTATTCTGTCGACGCCCATGGACTCTGCAAGCCAGGTGAACAGCGTCTGCGTGCCTACGAACAGTGATGCGCTCTGTATGAACTGTGCAGCATGTATGATGTCCTGTATCGGATAGTACTCTGCGACATCCTTTGCGAATGCGTTGTAGTCCTGCTGATGTCCTATATACAGTATGCGGTATTCGCCGGACAGTCTCTTAAGCGCTCTGAAATTCGTGCAGCATCTGTACCTGGGTACTGCAGCAAGTACGATATAGGGCTCCTGTACATGTCTGTGCTATGGAACTGTGATCCACGGCTGCATTGTCTCCTACAGCGGCTCGTTGTATGCAAGAGGTATGCGGTATCTGAGATCTGTCTCTCTGTGTACAGCAGGTATCTGTCGCCACCATGACTGCTCATCCACCCACCATGCGCTGTAGTAGTTGTACTTCTTTGCGTACTATCTGGCCAGCTTGATGTTGATCTCTGTGAGCTATGGGATCTATGGGTGCACGTCCGTTATGTTCTGCACCCAGCCGCACTTGTCGAAATAAGGCTGCAGCTTCAGCAAAGGCTCAATGAACTACAGCTGTCCCTTTTTGAAAGGCTTGTGCTCTCTGCAATAGAGCTACAGCTTCTCTCCCGTCTGCTCGTACTTCTTGCGCGCTAAACAGCACTGCGCAATGATGTCGCCGCATTTTCCTCTGGAGAGCACTATCATTTAGGCGCCTCATACTTGCTGAGATCAAAGAATATGCCGAGGAAGAAGTAGGCTCCTCCACGCATCCAGGAAGCGTCATCGTATCCTGCGTATGTGAGCATCTTTGCGGGGATGGCCATGGTGCCCTTCTCGAAGGTGTGCTTGATAGAGGTCTGCTCTGCTGTGGGAGGCACACCGAGCATGCCATAGTAGATGGTGTTGATGCAGAAGCCAGGCTGCTCCTTATATGGAACCGATTCGAAGACCTCGATGACTTTGCTCTTTGTGTAGGGCTGCGGAGTGTGCGCGTCGTAATTGTGCTTCAGCTCGTGCCCTGTGTGTTCCTTCACGTAGTTAAGCGTGTGCTCCATTCTGTTGTACCACTTATTGGGAGCTCCTGCGAACTGCGGCATGGATCTGACATTGTACACAACAGGAGCCTTGTCCAGATCAAGAGGGCCTGTGAGAAGCTGGTCGTCGCTCCAGAACATGAAGCGCTATGCAATGTCTTCGTTGTGAGCTGCGGCGAGAACCTTGTTGATGAGGTTCGTGTCCTTGAGATCTCTGACAGGATCTCCCATCCTGATTACATTAGCATTGCGCAGCCAGGGAAGTTCCGCCTCTGTGTAGATCCATATGTTGCCGACGTTCTGTGCGTATTTCTATATGGATCTGAGGGCGATTCTGAGTTCGAGATTGTCCGTGTTCGACTATGTGCTGAGTGGAATGACGATGTCTGTCATGCAAGCTCCTTTCATGTGCTGTTATTATACTTATAATAATGTATATATAATACATTGCAACGCAGGAGCACTCATGGTACCGGAAATCAAAGTCGTACAGTTCACAGCGGAAACCGAAGTCAGCACCAGAATCAGCAACAAGCTTCACAGTGCATTGGAAACATTCAAGGACGTAGTGTATGAAATGCTGCAGTACTGTCACGAGCACAACAAGCAACTGGACACATACGAAGCGCACAGATACAGAAGGATGCTGAAGGGACGTGTAAGCAAGAACCATGACACGTTCCTTGCTACAGCCAGACAGCGCACGATAAAGATGCTCGAGCATGAGCTCCACGATGAGTGCGTAGAGAAGCTGAACGGCTGGTACGTGAAGAAGGGCGGCTGGAAGTTTGTGGAGAAGGAAGGTCGCCTGTACGTGAAGCTGTCACTGCCGAGGGGACACCTTGTCATGCCTTATGACATTCCGTGGAAACTTGTCGAGTGCACGAAGATCAATCCTGTTGCGCCTGCAAGCGTGTACCTTAATCTGAGCAACTGTGACAAGCCTCGTGTAGAAGTACTGTACAGGACGGAAGAGGACCTGGAGTGGGCGACGACCAACTACGCTGTGTACAACGCCAGAGAGCAGGAGATGATGCATGCTTAAGCTTAAGATGTACGATGACTTGTTCCGCTGCAAATATGTACTGTATGTAGGCGATTTTGACGAGTTTATCGACGAGGTGCGCAAGGACAAGGCGTATCCTGGTGATCCGAGAAGCCATGTGGATGCTGTCTGCATGGAGCTCAGCAGCGCAATTATCATATGGATGCCGAAGCTGGACCCGTGCGATCCGGAACACATAGGCACCCTCGCACATGAGTGCCTTCACGCTGTGCAGTTCAGACTGAAAGGCGCAGGCGTCTCCGACGCTGAGATCGAAGTGCCTGCGTACTATATCGACTGGCTTATGTGCGGATTCCTCAAGAAGCTGCGGAGTCGGAAGGCTTAGTAATCTCGCTCAGTACAAATCCCGACTGATCGAAGTAATGATGCAGGTGTCTGTCATCAGTACGATGTGCCGAGCAGCCTGCATAATGGTACTGCTATATCACTTCCCATTCCCCGCCTGGCCCTGCACTACAGGGTCGGCGCCTTCCTATGCGATATTCCATAACTAGGACATGTATTACCTCTGTTTCAGGCCTCTAAATCAGGCGCCCATAAATTATTATAGTGTAATATTACGTAGTAATATTACTATAATAATAATTTATGCTCTTTTTCTCGGTGTGCAAATCAAGGGACATCAGCAGGTCGTCTCCGGTGCTCTGCACCTATGCGAATCCATGCGCTGTGTACAGCTTATGTGCCGGTATGTTGTCTCTGTTCACACGTATATAGACACGTGCTGACTGCTTCCCTCGTATGTAAGCCAAAATCAGCTCCAACGCCCTGTGTCCATATCCCATGCCCCTATACTGAGGATACAGAGCAAAGTTGAACAGATCTGCGGAGCCGTCTGCGTATACACGTACAGCGCACGCTCCAAGCACGTCGTCCTGATGCACCAGCAGAAGGTACTCACTGCCCTGCAAGATGCTCTGCTGCATGTCCTATGCTGTCCATATATCCTGCTTGTCAGGAAGGCAGTTGCAGGCACGCACCGCATATTCCACACCAAAAGGCATACAGGACACAGGCAATATGTTCACAGCACCACCTGTGAGGCTTCCGTCTGTATTCCATAAGTCGCTCATAGTGTATCCTGTATTACATAGCTGGCTGCCGGTGAAGGATGAACTGTTATGGTGCAATCGCTGTCGCTGCAGTCATCCCATGTATCGGAGGCAGGCAGAAGCTCTCTGTACATATTTATTACCTGCCTTATTATGTCCTAAAGTAAAGGACGCATTCTGTAGTACTAGCTGGACTTCGGAGCAGTCTACTGCAACACCTTCCATATCTAACGCACCTTGAGTTTCAGCTGACGAAGCTTCATGGAATTGCGTCCGGGTGCAATGGCTCTTACAAGCACACCTGTTGCAATGTCCTTGTTGATCGCTTCATATGCTATCTATGTGTACAGCAAACTGTGCGCATGCAGGAGATGCAGCAGTGCTGTTCTAGTTGCTGAAGTCTATGTGCGCAGATCTATTCCGTAGTCCTATTTGCTGTCCCAGGAGATGTACAGCTGCTGCTTCAATCCTGAGAGATGCTGCAGCAGACAGTGCAGATGAGAATACCAGTGCAGAGGTGCGTTCAGGTCCTGCAGCATTCTGTGGGCAAGTACTCTGCAGTACTTCGCCAGATTGGCGTCGTGCTGTATGAGGTGTCTGTTGGCTGCGTACACCTAGGCGGCAGCTGCGCAGAAGTCGAATATGTGTCCTGTGTGTACCAATGCCAGTGCGTACGAGATGTGCTTGTGCGCACAGTTTGTGCACAGCTAGTAGGGGCGCACGGTGGGCACGAAGTCGTAGGTGTGCTGTTGCTGTCTGTAAATTATTGGAGGCTGCACAGGCTGCTGCACAGGCTGCTTCACTTGCTGCTGGATAACAGGCTGTTGTACCTTGGATTGTCTGTTTTTACATGAGCATGCCATTGTCAGGACTCCTCTGTTTTGCACACGCAGACCCAGTAGCCATTGTCATTTTCCTCGTAAGTGCAGTATTCCCTGTAGCTGTAATCCAGAATGTGCTCACCGTATCTAGATTTATCATAGAGTAAATACACCGTCTTGGATATTTCATATATCCCGCACTGGTCCATGTTATCTGTGGCCTCTACAACACTTGGCGTCACCGAGATATCCGCATTCAGCTGGATCCCACAGTTGCTGAGACTCAGATTCTCTGATGGGCGGCTGGAATGCCGCCACTGGATAAGCCGCGCTCCAACGGATGCCATGTTGTGGTCAGGCAGATGTATAGTGGCGTTTACTGTGGCTGTAACATTGGAAGCTGTGACCGAAAGACCCTATTGAGGATTCAAGCCCAGGACATAGACAGTCTTGGATGTGTCCTTACCGTTATCCGGCCACGTGACATGCACATCGAGGTCCTGAACCTATTCACCATAAAACTACGTAATTGCCTCTGCATCGAGCAGTGTGTAGTTGTACTTAGGACTGTCATATTCGACACGATCCATTGTAATGGATACATTCCTTAGCATCTTAAGTACACAATATACAGCACCTCTGCTAAGACCTGTCACGGTGATATCTGTATTCTGTACACTGTTGCACATGCTTATCGGATAAGCTGGAGCATACCATGTATCAGCCGTTATCGTACAGCCTACAATGTTTCCTTCCTGGTATGATGTAGTTCGCTATACAATGAGATCGATATTAGAATCGTACCAATCTGAGTCTTGGTACATATCGTAGTCACTTTTGGCTCGTAGTGTACATGAATACAGCTTCGGAATATACAGGTAAGGATAACCCTGATCTTGGCTCACTGAACTGATGTCCAGGTCGCACATGTAGAACCTACCTTGGGCCCCCGAATATCTGTTGCTGTGAGTGTGGACGTTCACTGTGGAATTAATGCAGTAACCTATATCGACATACATACCTGAACCTGAGAAAGAGCTGTCGCAGCATCTTTGCGCCTTTATGCTGTTATGAAAGAAATACACTGAGTTCTAGTTGTATGTTATGGAGCTCTATATTATATGTCGGCATTCGACGCTTGAATAGATATTTCTGCTGCACTACTGTGTCTGGGAGACCTGTAAACGTGTATTGTACATGACACCACACAAGTTTTCATGCTCAACTGCAGTAAAGGAGATCCTGTAAGCGTAATCGGCTTCTACATGGATGTTGCCATTGTAGATACTTAATCCGGCCAAGACAAGCCCGCTGCTGTACACTCTATTGGAAAAGCTGAAGCTGAGATTAGGACCGTCCAGAATGACGCAATAAAAAGCGTTGCCACATATGGGCGGATAATAAGCTGTGCCGCTGCACTTGACCACGATCCTGGGCATACAGTTGTGATTGCCTCTGTAGCTGAAACCAGGTGCAATCATTGCAATCTGATCCAGCGCATAGGAGAGATTCTTCCATGGATACTCCCTGCTGCCGAAACCCTGACTGTTACGGGCTTCCAAACACGCACGTATTTGGTCTGTTGTGGCATTAGCGTCCAGAAATGGACTGTAATCCCAGTGCGCATCTGCATCGAGGTCACAGTAGAACACAACCGCCGGATAAGTTTTAACCTTGTGAATTATGTAGCCCTAACCGATGTTATGCGGCAAGTTGTCCGGGTCAGACAGATCCGGAGGTTTCTGGAGATCTATGTAATGAACATCAAAGTCCTACAGCTTCGGCTATACCGAAGAGTCACTGGGGCAGTAGGCCAACCTGTTGTTGGGACCCTTTATGATCCATTTGAGGAACTACCCTCCAGCAAACTAAGGTATGTGGTAGAAGTAAGTCTCCAAGTCCCGGATGAACCACGTATTGATAGCCTATAGCGGGATCCTGTTCTTAGGTTCGTACCCGAGTCTGAACCACTCTGTGAAACAATTATAAGATCTCGGTGTATGGAACTGGAAACCTGAGGAACTGATGGAATCACTCGAACAGCAGGCCAGCCTCCAGTTCAGATACTTGGCATAGTACACAGGACAGCAATCCGGATTATGCCGTATACTGCGGCCATTGCGGGGTTCGCCGCCCTATACAGGATACGCATAATAGCGCCATGCACCGTCCTGCTACGCTACGAGTTGTGCCCTGTGGTTGGATACGAGGATCTTGTGCAGCAGTCCGGACTACAGAATCTATATATCTGTTCCTGTGAATACAGTACTCCGAGAGTCGCTCAGCCCCCAATAAGACGCTTTCTGTATTTCGTATTGGTAACAGACGTCTCTGGAGTCAGAGTTGTACCTGTAGTCAGAAACATATCTGATCTTTGTCACTGACAGCGGAGTAAACTTGAACTACCTGTATTTGTATGGTGGAGGATCAGGCAGATTACACGGAAGGGACATATCTGCATCTGAGTCACTGAAGAGATCCTCTGTGTCCATGTAAGGCATAGAACAGAAAGTATAGGAATCACTCCCTACCCAATCTCTGTTTGAGGGGGCTTTCGGCTCTGTCCAGCTGTTGGAAGACTCAACCCAACGCCATAAGGTGAATCCGGGCGCTGGCTATCTTGGAAACCCAGAAATAATATGACCCACTTTGGGAGAGATGATGTTTTTTGTTACATGCGCTCCACGGCGTTTTAGACCACTCCCTACACCCCAGATAGAGAAAGCTGGGTATCCCCTATCAATAGAGTAGACTCCATACCAAGACTTATATGGAGTTGTGCTGCAGGACTAGTTGGACATACACGTAGGGGTGAATATAGACTGCCTGGTGTAAAGCCTGTATACGCGATAAGAGGCACTGTCCGAGTTACAGCTTCCCTACACTTTGGGTACACAGCCTAAGCTGCCGTTGCAGCACTTATAGGAACACACCAACATGTACTTTATGGAGGCCGCGCCTGTGTTCGTGACATACCTGACTATCTAACTCTCCGTCTGGCAATCGTCCAGGAACTTCGTTGTTCCGTACCTGTCTATATACTGATTGGATGGATATGTCAGATTCTGTTGCTGTACGCTTCGCGTCTTGCCGTCACATTGCAGGTACTTTGTGTAGGTGATAGGCAAGTCAAACCAGCGCCCCTGATTACTCCAGTTCTCGTATCTCCCGCATCCTGCGTACCTGTAGTAGCTACTGTCGCTGAACTTATGCAGCTGCCACTACCACCCACTGTCCGAGAAGTATGTCACTTCCCACAAAGAATCAGAGAGCTAACCTTGCCTGACCTTGTAGTTATGCTCCATAGCCTGCTGGTCCAGAAACCGTATGCTGTCCCTGTGCACCAGCTTGGCAAAGACATAGAAGTACTGCATGTAGGGATAGTGGCACAGGCAGTCGTTCTTTATGGGGTACTCCATATAGGGCAGCTGGATGCAGCCGCCTGGAGCATGGTAAAACGGCTTGCCAGCCTGGCCCTGGATGATCGGATTGGCCTCAGTACCTATATTCCAGAGGTACTTGCTGTCTGACGTCTCCAAGCTTCACACTCCTCCCATGCCGTGTACTGATACGCTCCGCGTATTCGTACCCTTATTGTGCTTCTCATGCGCGTGCACGTTATTGTCTTGTCCTGACGGACGTGTGCACATATGTTATCTGCATGAGATGTTACGTATATCGTACTGTATATACTGTAATGTCAAACATCTTACCTATGGAGATACCGATGTCTGCAATACCTTATCCGCTTGAGCCTCTTGCCAGGTGCAACCCTTACTTTGAAGTTGTTGTGAAACCTGGAATCCTCAAGTCATCACTCACTTACGCCATATTTCCAACCTTGAATACTGGCGGCTACTTAAAAGTTGTCGACTGGGGAGATGGACTGTCGGCTGAAGCTGCAGAAAGCGGAGCTCTTACGCATACCTATAGTCAGGCAGGAACATATACTGTTCGCATAAAAGGAAACTGCCAGGGAATTCGCCTGGGATATACAAATCCAGAGATAGTGTATGATACAAATGCCAACTGGGATGCGCTGGGGAAGCTGACATATAGCACGTCAATGTTCTCCGGATGTGTCAATGCCTAGTTTAAAATAGATAAGCTTCCCGACAGCCTGTAGAACCTTCAATATATGTTCAAATCGTGTCATAAAGCGGAAATTCATATACATAAACTGCCCCCTGGCATCAAAGGAAGCTGCAAGGAAGCGTTTTACTCGGCTTACAAAGCTGTCATCGACTTGGATTAGCTCACCGCAAATGCTCCTGAAGGAGGCTGGACCGGGGCGATCGACATGGACCGAATGTTTTACAACGCCGGTTCCGGCAACTCTCCGGGAACCGTAACAGGATCACAGCTTGCGTTCCGGCGTAAGTTTCCAAAGGCAACGTCGGCAGACGACACCTTCAGAGGCACCAATACAACAGCATAAGGAAACATCATGTACACACTGCATAAAGGACAGAAGGGACTGCTGCCGTCTTCCACTGCATAGTAAAAAGAAAACTCAAGGGGCCATTGCGGCCCCTGCTTGCTTACTGTATGTAATCTTTCAGCAACAGACAGTCAATGCACTTCTTCAGTACTTTGATTTTGTCACTGTCGGATGTACAATAAGACAGTTCCTTGTTGAGGAGAAGCTCGATCTACTATCGAACTTCAATGAACTGCACAACTGTTCTGGAGCTGTGCAACAGCAGAGACATTTCCTTTATCACAAGAGAACCTTTCTGTTTGGACCCGTATGGCAGCAACCATACGGGTCTTTTTAGTGCTCAATGGGCAAACATGAAGTAAGCTGCAATGACGGCAATCATGCTGATAACTGCAACAATAGCTGAACCCACCAGCATATCTATGCGATACTGTAGCCGAAGAATCTGGAACCAGTTGTCACGCAGCTCCTTTTCAGCGGCTGCAAGTTGCTGCTTCAGATTCTCGTTATGTGCTCTGGTAAGTGCAAGCTATTTTTCTTCTGCTTGTTTGACGAAATCAACTTTGGTGTCCACTTCGGACTCCTTTCGTTGAGGGGTGTGGGAGGATCCCGCCAGGCACCTTGCCTGACTGATAGGATCCTCCTTCACTTTATTATGCCATAAATATGCGCATTATTCAGCTGTTTACGTCCTCCTGACAGCGCCTAGAATAAGTCCAAAAGGAGGCACAATGACAGTCACACGATTCGCACCTTCGCCTACCGGCGACGACATCCACATAGGCAACCTTCGCATGGCAGCACTGAACCATGACCTTGCACGCAGGGAGCATGGGATATTTGTACTTCGAGTAGAAGACACAGCCAACGACCGCCTGGTACCTGCGTGCACGGAACGCATCATAGGCACGATGAAGCGCATGGGCATGGAACCTGACAGGATATACAGGCAGTCCGACAACAAGGAACTTCATATCTCCATAGCCGGAGACCTTGTGAGCAAGGGAAAGATGTTCGAGAAGGATGGCGCCATATGGTTTCCTGCAGGCGAAGCCTCTTACAAGGACAAGGTGCAGGGAAACATCTACAGCTCCTGGGAACCGTTCGTATGTATCAGAAGCAACGGCGAACCCTCGTTCATATTCGCCAACGCCGTGGATGACTCGCTCCTCATGGAACTCGGAGAACTTATTGTCATCAGAGGCAACGATCATGTGTTCAACACCTGCAAGCAGATAGCACTGTATGAAGCCATGGGATGCAAGGCGCCTGAGTACAGATCGATGCCCATGATACTCGGCGACGACGGGAAGCCTCTCAGCAAGAGAGACCGTGCGGGTACTGTAGGGAAGGTGCTGGATATGGGCATTCTGCCTGAGTGCCTGTACAAGTATCTGCTGAGCATAGGCAACAATAAAAGTCCTGCGCATATGGATCTGAAGAAGTTGAAGGCGATGAACAGGGACTATATGAGTGCCGATGTGTGTGAGGCGTGTGTGCCTGGAAGCGGCATGTACTGGCAGTATATAAAGCAGCATGTAAGGTGCGGAGAAGACGCTGTGCAGTTCAGGTATCTGTGGGAGCGGCCCGAACATGTTTCATGTGAGGGTCTTATTAAGTACCTTGACTGTGAGAAGCCTGTGGATGCGTGGATAGCTGCACAGAAGCTGGACAGGAAGGAAGCATACGGAGCTGCAAGGAAATCACTGTGCGGAAGCCCGTATTCGCTCGACCTCAATACAGTGCTGCAGGCTATAGGTAAAGAAGAAGCTGTTGAAAGATTAAGGATACATCATGTCTAAGAGTGACAATATATACAATGCGTTGGACTTTGCCAGGAATAAACTGAAGATCGCGACTGAAGCTAAGGGAGCTGCTGTGGCGTCTCCTTACAGCCTCATGGATATTGCTGCAGCTGTGCAGACCATAGAGAACGGACTTGAAGTTGGTGTGCTGGTATCTGACAGTACCGGACTGAAAGTGCAGCCTCTGGAATTTAGCGGCACAACGGCAACGGCGAACGGAGCAGCAGAGAGCTATGCAGCCAAGATATTCAATACAGGAAAGGATGAACCGGCGTATGCTTCCGGCGGCGACACATCCGCATTTGAATCCGACGCAATGGCGATCATAGGGACGCCGACAGGAGGCGGCAGCGGCGGAGAATCAGGTGGCGGCGAAGAAGCGGTGACACTTTCAGGAACACTGTTTTACGAAGTCACTGGGACTGCAGGAATAGAAATTACTCCGATCACATTTGATATGGTCGCTTCGGACGGGTCGCCGGTCACTTATGCTATATCATCCGGTTACACGCTGCCCGCCGGTTTGACACTTAACGGCAACACTGTCAGCGGGACACCAACGGAGGCTGCGAATGAAAGCGTGTGTGTCCTGGCAACGGCAGGAGATGTCACGCGGACGATTACACTCAGCCTTGCAATTACAAAACCGCTGGAACTATACCGGTTGGAAGGCACTTCAACATTTAAGCTTGCCGACATTGCTTCTGCCGAAAATTTCAAGGTGGATGATCAGGCCAATGCATATATCATTGACGGGAAACTATACGTCAAAGGCGCATTAAGGCAGGGCGATGGATGGACAGACATCAGCTGCAACAACAATCTGAAATCTACTGACAGTTTTAATTACATGGGGATTCGCAACGGCAACCTTTATATTATGTCTGACAGCGCATATTATGGAGCTGACAATGACTGGAGCAAGGTTTACGGAGCCCCTTATGATATCGGGTGGGGATACGCTGCAAAAAGCAACGGAAATCTATATCGGGTCTTATCCAATAGTTCTGTTACACAAGTTTCCGGTATCAGCGGTGTAACTTCCGTTGTCGGTTTTGCCGGCTACGGCTTTTTGAATACGACTACGAGTGTCAATTGCTATGGTGCTATGGCTATCGCAAGTGGTAAACTTTATTGCTTATATGCCGTTAACGGTCTAGATCGCTGCACTCAGGCAGGGGATTTAGCGCAATATACGAAAGTCGGGTCTGGAATAAGTGGCGCCTACGGAGAGAGCACAAGAACCTTGGCAATCTGCGGGGGAAAACTTTATAACATTGAAGGCTTCATTACTTCAGATGGGGCAAGCTTTACTGAAAGCCAAATTGGAACAATGACCGACTGGAGCGATGTAGCCGACGATTATGCAATCAGAAACGGAGAGTTGTATTATTACAAATACTCTTTGTCACGTGTCGGGACAGATTCCAAGTGGACAGCCATTGCCGGCACTACAAACGTCTATGGCATTTGCGGCGGCAAACTCTATCGGATCAAATCTACAACGGCTACACAGATCGGCAGCGATACCGGCTGGGAGTCTTTGTCCGGGCAAGCATTCGTTACGGCAATTCGGGATTCAAATGGGCAATCAGCTTAACTTAAGGAGGTTATTTATGGCTTTGAATGATATTTTGACAAGTATGGACGGCGCCCGTGATGCGCTCGTGACGGCGATCAACGCAAAAGGCGGAAGTCTGGCGGACAACGCGACGCTCTACCAGTGTGCCGAAACTGTCGGCAGTCTCTCCGGCGGCACCTCGGTGGAGTATTACAAGTGCGCCAGCATGGATACGGAAGCGAAGACATGGAGCGGCTGCAAGGCGGTATTCGACTCGACAGCCGGAACGTGGAGTTTCGAAAGCGATGTCACAGCGGGGCTGGCATATACCAGCGTCACGCCGATCGTCGGCGGAATCTACAGCGCGGACGCATTGGTGATTGTTGCCTCTGTTTACACAGGCTTTTATGCTACAAGCTCGCCGCTGAATCCCGGCAGTAACAATTCAGGTGTCTGGGAAATTACGGCTTCAAGTTTTCTGGATTCAAACAGGAACGCGTACAAAGCTTTTGATGAGGATTTGAATAGCGACAGGGGATGCTGGCACAGCCAATCCGGTATGCCGCAATGGATACAGTGGCGAAACACAGAATCAAAAGTTTTAATCAAATCCTATTTTTTACAAAACCGGAGTGGCGGCGCGGGAGACTATTATCCTGTGGAATGGACTCTGTCAGGTTCCGATGATGGTGTGGATTGGACAGAGCTTGATAACGTTGTAATACAGGATTCTGATACAGCATCGGGGTCTAAAACATTACGCAACCTTGCATCCAACAACACTGCATATTATTACCACAGAATAACTGTCACAAAAGCCTATAACAACAGTTATGCGACAATAGGCTTCCTCCAGGCATTCAATTACTTGCAGGAATAAGAAAGGTATCATCATGAGCACAGCAACACTTGAGGAAATCGCGGAACTGCGGAGACTCTGCACCGATTATGATCTCGATGGACGGCAGATTCTTGACGGTTATCTGAACTCGGAACTGACACACATCTACAACGGCGCAGGTCCCGACCGGTTCCCTGACTGGCTTCGGGAGATCGTCACAGCAAGTGCGGGACTGTTCGAACCCGCCGCGCTGATTCATGATGTGGAATATCACGAGGGCGGCAGATACGCTTTGAAGTATTATACAGGCATAAGCTACATCGGTAACACGAACGGCGGCTGGGGATTTTTTGACTTAACTTATCCGAATATGAACCCAGACTATCTATGTGACTATGATGATGCAAATCCCTGGGAACATACTATTTATCAGAACGCCGAAAATGGTGAAAAAGATAATATCAATATAGTTCCTTCGACTACAACTGTTCCGGGAAACACATGGAGCGGCTGCAAGGCGGTATTCGACTCGACAGCCGGAACGTGGAGTTTCGAAAGCGATGTCACAGCGGGGCTGGCATATACCAGCGTCACGCCGATCGTCGGCGGAATCTACAGCGCGGACGCATTGGTGATTGTGTCATTGCTTTATGACAAGATATGTAATAGATGCACCGCTTACTACAGACTGGACGGAAATTGCAGAGATTCTGTAAATATGTATGATGGCATTCCGAATAAAATCACATTTGTTGATGGGAAAATTGGAAGAAGCGCACACACAAACGGGTATAGTCAGTATATTTCTCTGCCAAATGAAGTCAGTGTTAAAGGGAAGACACAGGTATCTTATAGCGGTTGGTGCTTTATTGAGTCTACACCGAATAAGGATTTTTACATTGTCACAGAAATTGCAAACTCCAATGACTACGCGAGAGCGTCTATTGGTGTGAATACTGACTTGCTACCTTTCGTTGTCTGGCGCACAGTTGCGACTGGAGACACAGGCAGTGTTCAAAAAGTGACAGGCACAAGCACTATATCAACAGGCACATGGTATTTTCTGTGTGGTGTGTTTGACTTGGCAAATGGGAATATAACTTTATACGTGAACGGTGTGTCAGTAGGCTCACTCAACGTTACAGCCTCTTCTTTTGTCAATGCTAATCCATACAGAATCCGAATTTGTGAGTTCGATGAGTCAGGTTCTGGCAACATAAGAGTTGATGAAGTCGGCATTTGGTCGAAAGCTTTGAGTGCTGCTGAGGTATCAGAACTCTACAATAACGGAGCAGGGAAGCCGCTATAACGTAGATATATAGTAAAAAGAAAACTCAAGGGGCCGTAATGGCCCCTTTTATTATTCAGCACTCTTATTTGGTCGCTGTACAAGAGTGTACTCCCAATCGTATGCGTAGAAGGCTTCCTCCAATATCTTCTCACATCTAGTGCCAGGATACGGAGCTGCCAAATAGTCATCCAGAAGATCAGTTTATCGGAAAACCAGCATGCAGTTCCGTCCTCGTTCACAGCTGCATACTGAGCCCAGTCAGGGCAGCTGTCAAGGTCGAACACCTTTTCATTTAAGACGTACAGTGTTACTGTTTCAACATCAAGATCTGTTGCTTTCATCTCATTCTCCTGTAAAAAAAGAGCAGTTTAACGTCTTGCTCAGGACACATTTAGTGACAGGTCAAATGACCCTGTCAGTCGAAGATTACTTCTCTGTAGGGGATTTCCTGCAAGTCTTTCCAACTGGCGCTGACAGCGATTGCCATGCCCCAGCTGGAGAACTTACTTTCGGCTTCCCCTGCCGGAAGCTGCATTCGTCTGAGTCTCAGCATCTCTGCATACTCAGCAGGGTGAAGTTCTTTCCTTGGTATATTGTACCAAGTCCCTCTCACAAGAATTCTCATAGATCCTTTCCGAGGGAACTTTATAGACGAATATTTCACTTTCACGTATGTCTGCACTTTGTACTCCTTGTTGTACTGATTTGCACGTTGCGTGCGGATGAGTGGTGGGACCGGCAGGGATCGAACCTGCGACCGGCTGATTATGAGTCAGCAACTCTGACCTGCTGAGTTACGGTCCCATGCGTATATGTACAACAGAAGCGCTGCACATATACTACTGCTTACTTATCTTGTAAGCAAATCGATTGCCCACAGGAGCGTATACGCACAGATCAGCATCAGTGCCATATACACAATACTGTGAGCGCAGAAAAGGCTTACAGTGAACATGCTTCACCGAACCTTTCTCTGTTCCATATAATACAGGAAACCTCTGCAGATTACCTGTCTGTTCTGTCTGTCTTCAATGGCATATGGCGGCTCCGCCTGGCGTTGAAGCCACTTGTCAGCAGCTTTGCGGGTACCGACGACCATCCTGATATCAGTCTCTCGTGTATCGAGATTTTTTCTCATCAGGCAATAAACAACCTGATCCTGTGTGTTTTTCTGGTTCATAAGAACCTCCTTTCGTTTTAAGTTGACTACATTATGTAGTCATCTCAATGCACTCTGTAAAATGCACTGACATGAACACATAAAAAGAGCAGTTTAACGTCGTGCTCAGGACGCGCGCAACTGGTGCGCTGTAGTGGAGATCAGATGACTCCGTACCCTTTCCCGAAGGATTGGGGCTATAAATGGCAGATTACTGCAGGCACCGCGATGTCCGGGCTGGCTCGTCTGTCATGAACTTACGGACATTGCGTCCGTCTGTACTTTCTGCTTCAACGTAAGCTGGTACCAGCTTACTCCACAGACGCTTCGGGCTTGACCAGCCCTGATTTCATCAAGTTGATTGCGGCATTGAGGTCGCGGTCGATGACCGCTCCGCAGTGGTCGCATCTGTATGTACGTTCACCTACGGTGAGGTCGCTCCTTATGTACCCACAATTGCTGCAGGTCTTGGAAGACGGGAAGAAGCGATTCACCTTGATCAGGTGCTGGACTTTGTAAGAGAGCTGCCAGCGAATGGCGCCCATGAGGGAGCTGTTGTAGGCTCTGCGCACTGAACGTGCGGGGGCCTTGTCCTTGAGCTCCTGGATGTCCAGATCTTCTGTGACTACAGTGGCGTGGCTCTTGGCAATGGCGGTCGTAAACTTGTGAACTGCATCCTTTCGGATGTTGTTGATCTTATTTTATGTACGCTGCTTCTTGATAAGAAGCTTGGCGTGGTTTCTGGAGTTTCTTTGTGAACGGGAGAGTGCTTTCTGCTGTCGCCTGAGCTTGGCGTCGAGCTTCTGGAGCTTCTCTGTGGGGAGCTCCAGCTTGGTGCCATCTGAGGCTACAGCTGGATTCAGAAGTCCTACGTCGATACCGACGACGGACTCCGGATTGGTGCACTGAGGTTTCACGTCGCCTTCGGCGTTGACCTGAGCTATGAGATGCCACTGACCGGCATAATGGGACACTGTGTAGCCCATTACCTTGCCCTCGAAACGGATCTGTTCCGCTACGCGGACACGTCCGATGTTGGGAAGCCTTACATGGTTGC
>ENA-UOJO01002398-UOJO01002398.1-human-gut-metagenome-genome-assembly--contig:-P57-NODE-2398-length-20084-cov-4.678316_pt1 | contig 20084 bp, 20 predicted proteins | sample MGYA00242351_ERZ723898 | MGnify/ENA metagenome assembly ERZ723898 | reverse complement strand
TGATTCCGCCAACCAGTGTTACAAGGATACCCTGTGCCTGATAGCTCTTTACAAGAGCAACACCTTCTTCTACGGACGGAGCAGATCCGAGGATAACTGCTACACCAGGGATATCGCCTGTTACAAGCGGTACACCAAGTTCACGGATAACTGCATCTGCAAGATGTCCGTAGCATGGTTCTTCGTATGGTGTTGCACCATCAATATATTTGAGAACTTCAATGAATTCTGCGCAGAGTGCTGTAGCAACACCGGACATGAATGCATCGTTTAATCTTTTTTCTCTTGTCATAAGTGTTTTAACAACACCAAGAGCTTCTTTTAATTCTTTTAAAGTTGTAACTTTTGTTCCTGTTACAGCGTAGTAACATGGAAGGCTGTATGCGGTGTTCGGGAAGCTGACAGCTTTGTCTTCGCCATATTTAGCGATTGCTCCGTCGATAGCGCCCTCTGTCAAGCCATATACAGCATCGTTTCCGCCAAATACTCTATCAAATAAAGTCACGTTAATACCTCCTGTTTTTACAGATTTGAATTCTGATCAATTTTATCTTTAATTTTTGTGATTTCAGCAGTTACGGTCTGGCTGAAATCATAAGGGGATTTACCCTGACGGTCAGCGTCTATAACTTCTGTATTGTAATGGAGTATGCCAAGAAGGTCTTCTGCCGGGATTCTGGAACGGATAAATTCCTCATCCTCTGTGTTTCTGACCTTGTTTGCCACAACCTTAACCTGTGTTACTCCAAGATCATTGGCAAGACGCTTGACATTCTTGTATGTCTGCACGCTTCTTGCACCCGGTTCGATCACTACGATAAATGCGTCAACTCCCTCTGTGGTTCCTCTGCCGAGATGTTCCAGGCCGGCTTCCATATCAAGAATCACCACATCTTCTCTTCTCAACACCAGATTGTTAATAATACGTTTCAGCATTACATGCTCCGGACATACACATCCGCCGCCGCCTGTCTCGACAGTTCCCAGGACAAGGAGCCGTACGCCGTTGCAGACCTTACCGTATTTATCCGGAATATCGTCTACCTTTGGGTTCAGATGATAGAACTGATTTCCTGCGGTTGCTCCTGTACGTTCCTCCACAAGCTTACGCATTTTGGAAATCGGAACGATAGAATCCAGTGTTTCCTCATCAAATCCCAGCGCCAGGCCAAGATTTGCATCCGGATCCACATCTGCTGCAAGTACCGGTCTGCCCTCTGCTGCATACAATCTCGCGAGCGTTGCTGCAAAAGTAGTTTTGCCTACGCCGCCTTTTCCTGTAACTGCTATTTTCATTTTATGTCATCCACCTTTTATTACAATTTTAGATTACAGCGGATTAGATTCCTAATGCTGTTCTCTTTTCTTCAATTCTTTCGATCATCAGATCCACTAATTTCTCGATATCAGTTTCTACTGTGTAAGCAGCACCTGTCCATTTTCTTGTTCCTTCTGTAAGAAGTTCACCCATCTCTGAAGAACCGGAAACATATGGATCAACACCAAGGAAGGTATCAATACCAGTACCTACTACGTAGTTACCGATGGATACAGCTTTTTCAGACATCCACTCAGGAGCACATCCTACTACTGGAAGCTGATTGATCTGAAGTCCTGAATCTTTTGCAAGTTCAGCAGCCAGGATCATCATACGGGAGATATCAACGCAGGATCCCATGTGGAGTACCGGCGGGATATCAGCCAGCTCACAGACACGTTTCAGACCTGCACCGCAGAGGTCTCTTGCGGATTTGTCCATCAGACCAGCTTTTGCAGCTGCCTGTGCTGAACATCCGGAAGCGATGACAACGATATCGTTTGCGATACATTTCTTCATCAGTTCGATATGTGCATAGTCAGGACGGATCTTAGGATTGTTACATCCAACCATAGCAACAGCACCACGGATAACACCGGAAGTGATGCACTCAAGTAACGGTTTGGTTGTTCCTGTTTCGTCTACCTGAGAGTTTGTAACACCGTCAAGAACTTTAACAATTGCTTCTACTGAGTAACCAACAGTAGCTTTCTGTTTCAGCTGCGGGATATGTACAAGTTCTGGTTTTCTGTTCTTGAAGTTATCGATAGCCATCTTAACGATTGCTTTTGCGTTTTCTCCTGCTGTCTCAGCGTTGAATCTGATGAATTCAGAATCCGGCATCTGAGCGATCGGAGAAGTTGTGATAAATTTGGTGTGGAAGCATTTGCTCAGAGGTCCTAAGGCCGGGAAAATACACTGAACGTCTACTACGATTGCTTCGCAGGCGCCTGTCAGTACTACGTTTTCCTGCTGCAGGAAGTTACCAGCCATCGGAACACCACGACGCATAGCTACTTCGTTTGAAGTACAGCATACACCGGAAACTGTGATTCCTTTAGCTCCTACGGATTTTGCATAATCGATCATTTCTTTGCTGTCTGCATATTCACAGATCATCTCAGAAAGACTCGGATCATGTCCGTGTACAACGATGTTTACGTTTTCTTCAACCATTACACCAAGGTTAGCTTCTGTATCAATCGGCTTCGGAGTTCCGAACAGTACGTCAGAGAACTCTGTTCCCATCATGGAACCGCCCCATCCATCAGCCATACCGCAGCGAAGGGACTGTTTTACAAGTGCTTCCGGAAGAGAAGAACATCCCATATGGGCCATATGCATAGAAGTTGAAACCTCACGGTCGATAGCACGTGGTGCGATTTCGTTCTCGATCAGTTTTTCTTTCTGTCCTTCCGGCATTCTGTCAAGGAATCTCTGATATCCGAATGGTTTACCATATTCCATCAGACCGATCTCAGCCATCTCATGAGCCAGATCATAGATATCTTTTCCTTCTGTTTCTACGCCCCATTCTTTTGCAATACGGATCAGTTTCTCAGGATCTTTTACCTTATAGTTTCCGTCTTCTTTTGCACAGTACAGTGTGTGACAGATCTCACGACCGTGATCAGAATGAGTAGCTGCACCGCCTGCTGTAAATTTCAGGAAGTTTCTTCCTACGATACCGTGTGCGTCACATCCGCAGATTCCTCTCGGAGCCTTAGGTGTGATACGGCATGGTCCCATAGCACAGATTCGACAGCAGATACCCTGCTCGCCGAACTTACAGTGTGGAGTCTGGTTTTTTACACGAAACTGCCATGCATCTGCGCCTACCTTTGCGCCAGTTTCCAACAGTCTGTTGGTAGCAGCTTCAAATTCTTCCACTGTAGTTAATTTGAATTCACTCATTATAGACCTCCTTTTAACGATACATGATTTGACATGTATTTTTCTTTTCTTTTTTATGTAATAACCTCACTGACAGAACCCATCCCCCGCCATGGGTTATTTTTAAGTTAATAAAAAGTGCTTTTTTCCAGCACAAATGCCCTTGCTGCCAGTTTTGACAGCAAGGGTCTTTTTTACAGATTTAAGTTTTTGATAATTTCTTTCAGTGCGACTTTCACCGGATTATCTTCCGGAAGAGACGCTGTCGGACGGCCTTCGCAGTCATATTCATAGACTGTGTCATCCTGCGGAACTACACCGAGAAGGTGCAGACCCTGTTTCTCTATTTCTTCTTTGATTCCATCATTCAGTTCACCTTTCGGTGCACGGTTCACAATAAGCCCTACTGATTCCGGATGCATATTGCATTCGTCGATCAGTTTTGCAATTCTGCCAACCGCCTGAACTCCTCTTCTGGAGCAGTCACTGACAAGGATTGCTGTCTGCATGGACGGAAGGACACCTCGGCTGATATGTTCCATACCTGCCTCGTTATCCACAACGATATAAGGATAGTGGTTCTGATATTTTGCAAGCTGTGCCTGAAGCAGACCATTTACATAACAGTAACAGCCTTTTCCCTGTGTTCTTCCCATAACGAGAAGGTCAAAGTCATCTTCTTCAGTTAACGCATCCTCAAAACGCATCTCTGCGTAATCTGCTTTGGACATTCCTTTCGGAATCGGGCTTTCTTTAACCAGTTCTGCCTGTGCAATTTCTTCTCTGACGTCGCCGAGAGTTGTCTCAACTTCCACTCCGAGGACTTCATTCAGATTGGAGTTTGCATCTGCATCTACTGCAAGGATCGGTCCTTTGCCCTGTTCGCAAAGATACTGAATCAGCATTCCGCATAAAGTAGTTTTACCAACGCCGCCTTTTCCGGCGACAGCAATCACGTGTGCCATAATAATAGAGTGCCTCCTGCTCTAATTCCGCATTTATAAAATTATAAATCCGTAATTTAGTCTTTCTAGTCTTACTTCGAGTTATACAAGTGTACGCATACCGGATTCTTTGATGATCTCGCTTACGTCTTTCCACTTGTTCAGTGCATACAGATGGATACCTTCTACGCCGAGAGCGCGATATTTATCAATCTGTTTGATTGTATATTCGATGCCGGCTTTCTTGAAATCTTCTTTCTTCTGCTCAAGAGCATCGTCGAATGGAGCTTTGTCGAATGGGTTCGGGAAAATCCAGTATTTGGAAATCAGTCTGGAAAGTTCACGATCCATTACGCAGCCGTTACGGGACAGTGCCATGTTGATTGTAGCAGCCTGATCAAGGATTGGCATAATACCTACATCGATTGGCATTGTAACACCGGCTTTGCGGATCTTGTCCTGCCAGCGTGCAAACTGTTCCATATCCCAGCAAAGCTGAGTCATGATATAATCAGCGCCGTTGTCCTGTTTCATTTTAAGGACAGATATATCAGCATCCAGGCTGCGACATGCAATATGTCCTTCCGGTGAACCTGCTACTGCGATTTCAAATTTGTCACCAAATTCTTTACGGATAAATTTAACAAGGTCTGTTGCATAGTTGAAATCTCCGCCTGTGGAATTCTCTCCACGCGGGAAGTCACCACGAAGTGCAAGGATATGATCAACACCTTCGCTTAAATAAGTTTCAAGCTGATCTTTGATTCCTTCTTTTGTGTTTTTGATAACTGTGAAATGAGTTACCGGTACAGTGCCGGCTTTCTTAACCATCTGACATACTTCTCTGTTGGTGCCGACGTTTCCGCCGCCTGCTCCGTATGTAACAGAAATGTATTCCGGTTTGAACTCACAGAGATGTTCGATTGTACCCGGAAGGTTTTCCATTCCCTTGTCTGTCTTCGGCGGGAAGAGTTCGAAGGAGAGGAGCTGTCTTTCTTTCATCAGTTCTGTTAATTTTACTGTTGCCATAATACATACCTCCACATATATGTTTTTTATCTAATGGGTTTTCGTTATCACCCTTAAGATCTGACTAAGATTTATTCACAGGCAAGTTTTACAATGCTGTTGGCCAGATCCACCATAAGGATACGACCTTCTACAACTCTTTCATCACCCATGATATCTCTGAGCACAAGTTTGTTACCGTCTACATCGATTCTGGCTACATTTTTGAAGATTACAGAATCGTCACTTTCTTTATATACTGTTGCAAGACACATATTTCTGCCTCCTAACTATGTCACTGTCTTTCTTTATACTTACGAATTGCTTCATTATTTAATAATTTTCGCATTCCTGTGAACCTTCGAAATCCGCTGATTTATTTCATCTCTTCTTTAACTAAAGTCAGCGCAAGGCCCAGACGCATGTTGCCTTTCTGGAAATCAGCCACAGCTTCTTTAATTGTCTTAGCAGAGCTGCTCAGTCCCATTTTCTCAAGGTTATCTGCCATCTGATCAAGTTCCGCTGCGTGATGTTCGTTATGCTGAAGCATATATGTCAGCAGTGCAACGGTTTCTTTCTTGCAGTCACCACCCTCGCAGGATCCACAATGATCTGTACTTCCACAGTCACCATGAGAATGTGCATGTTCTCCATCACCATGTACATGGGAATGTGTATGTGTCACACCGTCCGCATGAGTATGTTCATGAGAATGCTCCGGTGTATGTTCATGTCCGTGCTGAACGAGATTTCCGTTCTCATCTTTAATAAGATGCATATCGTGCTCCTTTCTCCGGTTCTACCTCCGGAACGCCTGTAAACAGGCGCACTTATGACAAGAATTTATCAATTTAATTCATTATACATCTTTTATTTCGGTTTATCAAGGATATAATAAGAAAAAATAGACAAAAGCAGTTATCGTTCACTCACTTTTTTTTACATTTTTTTAAATCGGTATGTTTTTTATTTGTTACATAAATAACGCCCTTGTCAAATTAATAACGACAAGTTATTTGTGTTTTTCTTTCCCACTTGTATTAATTTTTTAACATATTTGATGTTCTTCTTTCACAATTTCATGTTATAATAAACAAAGATTATGGATTTTGCTAACAAGGAGGAATCATTTTGACCACTTCCGTATTTTTAAACAATGATTGCACCATGCCATTGCTTGGTCTGGGATTATATAAGATTACTGACGATGCCGAGGCAGAAACAGCAATTACCGCTGCTGCCCAAAACGGTTACCGCCTGTTTGATACGGCATCTGCTTATAAAAACGAAGAGTTCGTCGGACATGCACTTGCAAAATGCGGTATTCCCCGCAAAGATCTTTTTGTTACCACAAAGATTTGGAATAATGCACAGCGGCTTGGTGATGTAGAAGGTTCTCTGCAGCGAAGCCTTGACCGTCTCAGCCTGGATTACATTGATCTATACCTGATTCACTGGCCGGTTCCCGGCTGTTTCTTAAACACATGGAAGGACATGGAAAAAATCCTTGAATCCGGTCGTGCTCTTTCTATCGGAGTCAGCAATTTCGAAATTCGCCACCTCGAAGAGCTTCGCAGAGTTTCCGGTATTGTTCCTGCTGTTAACCAAATTGAATGCCACCCTCTCTGCTACCCGAAAGAACTGATCGAATACTGTCAGTCAAACGGAATTCAGGTACAGGCCTATGCCCCTCTGGCTCGAGGTGCTTATCTTGATAATGATATTCTTTGTGTTCTCGGCACCAAATACGCACATACACCGGCGCAGGTCGGACTTCGCTGGGCAATCCAGAAGGGAATTTCCGTAATACCAAAGTCCACACACCCGGAACGCATTGCTTCTAATGCCAGAATTTTTGATTTCACTATTGAACAGGAAGATATGGATCTTCTTGATACACTGAATCAGAATTATCACAGTGCTTCCATCCCGGAAGATCTCAGGGATATTGTTTTTTAATTTTTATTTGAGAATTCAGAACTGCATCCACACATTTATGCAACAAAATAAAACCGACTGGTCAGTGATCAGCCGGTTTCTTTTATGCGCACTTCTCTTAGTCGTTATTTTTCGTTTCGAATATTGCTTCTCCTGTGATATTTTTTGCCCGGCTTTCCTTCCGGTAATGTCTAAGAATATTACCACGGAAGCATCGGTGTTTCCACTTTTTTATCGCGGATCATCAGATCGCGTACTGCATCTGCAGCCGGCTTGTCCTCAAATAATACTTTATTTACTTCCATGATGATCGGCATATCCACATCATATTTTTCCGCAAGGCTCCTTGCAGCTTTTGCGGAATATACACCTTCTACTACCATCTTTACTTCATCCATCGCCTGCTGCATAGTATAACCTTTGCCCATAAGATATCCGGCTTTACGGTTACGGCTGTGTACACTTGCACATGTTACGATCAGATCCCCCATACCGGAAAGGCCATAGAAAGTCTCCTGGCTTGCTCCCATTTTTGTACCAAGACGGGCAATCTCTGCGATTCCACGCGTAATCAGAGCCGCCTTTGTATTGTCTCCGTATCCAAGGCCATCTGCGGTACCTGCCGCAAGTGCAATGACATTTTTCAGCGCTCCGCCAAGTTCTACCCCAAGGATATCCGGGGTCGTATACACACGAAATACCGGACTCATAAAAATTCCCTGAAGATATTCTGCCGTTTCTCTTTTTGCAGCACTGACCACGCAAGTTGTCGGAAGGCCTCTGCCCACCTCTTCTGCATGGCTCGGACCGGAAAGAACGCAGACATTCGCTGCCGGAATCTCTTCACTGATAATATCGCTCAGCGTCATCAATGTGTCTTCTTCAACACCTTTTGCTACATTAACAATAATCTGGCCTTCTTTGACAAACGGAGCCATCTGTTTTGCCGTACTTCTGGTAAAAGGGGACGGCACGGCAAGAACCGCTACATCAACATCCCGCAGACATCCCTCAAGATCTGTCGTAATTTCCACTTCTTCCGGAATTCGTACTCCCGGAAGTTTTGATTCATGTTCACGTTTTTCGTTCAGCATCTTTACTTCATTTTCAAGTGCCGACCACAGTTTTACCTGATGTCCGTTTTTGTGCAGGAGCAGTGAAAGGGCCGTTCCCCAGCTTCCAGCTCCCAGTACATTTACTTTTGCCATTTGCCCCACCATTTAACCTTTCTTTGTTTTTGATTTGCTCAGAAAGACCTTGCTTTCTGTTCCTTTTGATAATCGTACAATATTCGCTCTGTGACGCCAGAATGCCAGTACAGTCAGCGCAGTCATCACAAGGTACATTTCCGTCGTATGCATTCTGTCCATACCATATCCACCGGTCTCTCCAATTACAATCATCGCAATCAGCGCCGTCAGATAAGATGTCAACGAGCACAAAGAAACATAGTGCGTCGTAAAGAAGAGTACAAAAAATACCACTGCACATATCACAAACATTCTCCAGTCAAATGCAATCAGGAATCCAACAGACGCTGCAATTCCCTTTCCGCCTCTGAATCCAAGAGTGATTGGGAAATTATGTCCGAGAATACATCCTGCAGCAGCATAAATGCAGAGTAACGGCATCATCTCTGTCTCCCTGCCCGCAAAAATCAGTCTGACCACCACAATTGCAAGTACACATTTCAGGCAATCGCCAAGCAAAGTTATTGCACCGGCTTTCTTGCCAAAGGTACGCAGTGCATTCGTTGTTCCGGCATTGCCGCTTCCGTGCTCCCGAATGTCGGTTTTATGCATTTTCCCAATGATATAGGATGTCTGAAAAAGTCCAAACACATAACCGATCAGAATACTAATCAAACGTTCTGTCATTTTACTCAGCTCTTTTCCCCGCGTTCACGGATAATAAATTTCAGGGAAGTTCCCCGGAAACCAAACGCATCTCTTACTTTGTTTTCAATGTATCTGGTATAAGAGAAATGCATCAGTTCTTTGTCATTGACAAAAATAACAAATGTCGGTGGTTTTACGCCCACCTGTGTCATATAAAAGATTTTCAGGCGTTTGCCTCTGTCTGACGGCGGCTGCTGCATCGCAACTGCTTCGGAAAGGATCTCATTCAGGACACCTGTCTGAATACGTAAAGTCTGGTTCTCGATAACGGCATCAATTGTTTCAAACAGTCTCGGCAGACGCTGACCTGATTTCGCAGATATAAATACCAGTTCTGCATACGGCATGTATGCAAGTACTTCACGGATACGGTTTGTATGCTTGTAAATGGTCTTGTCATCTTTTTCGACTGCATCCCATTTGTTAACCGCAATCACAACGCCCTTGCCGCGTTCATGTGCAATACCGGCAATCTTTGCATCCTGCTCGGTCACACCTTCCGTTGCATCAATCACAACAACGACCACATCTGCACGCTCTACTGCAGTAACTGTACGGATTACACTGTAACGTTCCAGTTCTTCTTTGATTTTGCCTTTACGGCGAAGCCCTGCCGTATCAATAAAGATATATTCTCTGTCTTTCCATTTAACTTTTGCATCGACGGCATCTCTGGTCGTTCCGGCAATGTCAGAAACAATCACGCGATCCTCACCGAGAAGCTTGTTGATCAGGGAAGATTTACCTACGTTTGGTTTTCCGACGACTGCAATCTTCGGAATATCATCATCTTCATCTGTGTCTGCATCTTCCGGGAATTCCTTTACGATTTCATCCAACATATCACCAATACCGGTACGGTTTGCTGCGGAAATTGCAATCGGTTCTCCGATTCCCAGATTATAAAACTCATAGACATCCATCATGTATTTCTGGACACTGTCTACTTTATTTACGACCAGAACAACCGGTTTCTGGCTTCTGCGCAGCATATCCGCTACTTTTGCATCAGAATCCACAAGTCCCTGCTGTACATCTGTAATAAACACGATCACGTCTGCTGTATCAATCGCAATCTGCGCCTGTTCTCTCATCTGTGATAAGATGATATCTCCACTGTCAGGTTCGATACCGCCTGTATCAATCAGCGTAAATGACTTGTCCAGCCACGTCACATCTGCATAAATCCTGTCTCGGGTAACACCCGGGGTATCTTTTACAATTGATATCATTTCGCCTGCCAGCGCATTAAATAACGTAGACTTACCCACATTAGGCCTGCCCACTATTGCCACTACCGGTTTGCTCATACATTTGTCTCCTTATCTGTTTTTTATTTTCTGTCGAATCCAGCACTGCTGATACAAGGTCAGCCCCTGCCGGATCTACAACGATAATCTCTCTTCCAAGTTTCTCGGAAAGTTCCGTTACTGTAATGTCATCGAGAAAAACATTTTCCCCACTCCTCAGCATATTACACGGAATCAGAAGTCTGTCTCCAAGCTTTCTGTCGGAAAGCTGTTCTGTCAGATCCTGTCCGGTAATAAGTCCGGACACCGTGATTTTTTCGCCAAAAAAATTATTCTTGATGGCGATCACCTCAAACGTGATCTTCGGATATTTTTCTCGAATGGTTTCCATACATTTCTCTATATAGGGTGCTGCTAGTCTGCCTGTCGCAACGGTAACATGATATGACCTGTCATCACCATCTCTATTGGCAACGGCTTCGCGTACCTCAGTATCCAGAAGCCGGAGCATGCCAACTCCGTTTTCGAGCTGCAGATAACCATCATAGCGTCCTTCTTCCGGAAGTTTCTCCCCTGCAAGAATGTACCATTCATCTGACGCATGGATAAAGTGGATTCCATGTTTTTCGTACATAATCTTCTGCCAGCGGTGTATCTGCTCCAAAACTGCTTTTGCATCTTCTTTTGTAAATGACTCCAGCGGATAAAGTCCGTCACGGAATTTCGTCAGACCGACCGGAACAACGGACACACTCTGAAGAACCGGTGCATATTTCGCCATTTCCTGCAAGCTGTATTCCAGCTCTTCTCCATCATTGACACCTTTGCAGAGAACAATCTGCCCATTCATTGTGATCCCTGCCTCATAAAGCTGATCCACTTTTTTTAATGCATCTCCTGCAAAACGGTTGTGCAGCATTTTGCACCGAAGCTTCGGGTTCATCGCCTGAAAAGATATATTGATCGGTGAAAGATGGTATTTGATCACACGATCTATATCTTCCTGACTCATGTTCGTCAGTGTCACATAGTTCCCCTGCAAAAAAGAGAGCCTGGAATCATCATCTTTAAAATACAGGGTCTCTCTCATACCCGGCGGCATCTGATCGATAAAGCAGAACATACAGTGATTGCTGCAGGAACGGTAATCATCCATCAGACCATTCTCAAATTCGATTCCAAGATCTTCGTCGTAATCCTTTTCAACTTCAAGTTCCCAGAACTCGCCATTTGCTTTCTCTATCAAAAGCTCTATATATTCATCATTCAGGAGATAACGGTAATCAAACACATCTTCTACCGGCTGGTGATTGATCTCCGCCAGCACATCTCCCGGTTCCAGTTCCAGTTCTTCACCAATACTGCCCGGAAGAACGCTGGAAATCACATGTTTCTTTTTTTTCATAGAATTCCTTTCTGATTTATGACCATATCTGGGCTGCGTCATATGAGAATTTGATTTTAATATCCCAATGGACATATTACCCCAGATAATACTACTATAACAATTTCACAAGTAAAAATCAATAAATTCCTTGACTGGATTTAGGGCAAATGTTATAAATGTATTAGGACTCAGTTTGAAAACTACACCTAGGAGGAATATTATGCCAAATATAGAGTTACTTGAAAAATCAACTCCAACTGCTCCGATTCGTATCGTAGCACTTGCAGGATGTCAGGATCTGGCGAAGGAGGTTGACAAGAAACTTGTAAAATTCCGTAAAGAACTTGCAGCAAAGAAAAAGCCAAGTACGATTCCACAGGGTTACAGCCTTCCTTCTTTCCTGGTTGATTCCGAGATCATCCGTTTCGGTACAGGTGAAGGTAAAGGATACATCAAAGAATCTGTTCGTGGTACGGATCTTTTTATCATGGTTGATATCACAAACTACAGCCTTACTTATAAAGTCTGCGGTCATGAGAACCATATGTCTCCGGATAACCATTATCAGGATCTGAAACGCATCATTTCTGCTGCTACCGGTAAAGCACACAGAATCAATGTCATCATGCCATTCCTTTATGAAGGCCGTCAGCACCGTCGTACCAAGAGAGAGTCTCTTGACTGTGCACTGATGCTTCAGGAATTAAGAGATATGGGTGTCTCCAACTTCATTACCTTTGATGCACATGACCCACGTGTTCAGAATGCAATTCCTCTGGACGGCTTTGATAACTTTTTCCCGACTTATCAGTTCCTGAAAGCCCTGGTAAAAGAAGTCAACGATTTCAGACTGGACAATGATCATCTGATGATCATCAGCCCGGATGAAGGCGCTATGTCAAGAGCCGTGTACTTCTCCAACATCCTCGGTGTAGACATGGGTATGTTCTACAAACGTCGTGACTACTCTACTGTTATAAACGGTAAGAACCCAATCGTTGCACACGAATTTCTGGGTGATTCCGTAGAAGGCAAAGATGTTGTTATCATCGATGATATGATTTCTTCCGGCGAAAGTATGCTGGATGTTGCAAAGCAGATCAAAGAGCGCCACGCAAAACGTGTATTCATCTGCACCACATACGGCCTGTTCACAGATGGTCTCGACAAATTTGATGAGTACTATGAAAAGGGCTGGATTGACAAAGTCATTACTACCAACCTCAACTACCGTCTGCCGGAGCTTCTGACAAAGCCTTACTACATTGAAGCAAATATGAGCAAATACCTTGCAAGTATTATTGACATCATCAATCATGATGTTTCCGTGGAAAAGGTTCGTTCCAGCAACGAAAAGATCATGGAACTTATGGAAAAAGTAAATAACCGCTAAATTCAATGGGAGTTCGCATAATGCGAACTCCCATTTTTACTGTATTATTCATATACATTGCATCATTTTCTCTATTTTAATCCGAGAAACGCCCCAAGATTTCCTCTTTTGCCATGCGATGCACGATGAGAAAACAAAAATTCCGGATTGCAGCAGGTACAAATTCCCGGCATTGAAATGTGATTCTCCGTGATGCCTGCTTCCGCAAAAATAATCTTATTTGCTTCCCAGAGATTTAACTGATATTTTCCGTTTTCCTTCTTATAAAAAAGTTTTTCCCAGTGTTCCGGTGCAAAAGATTTCTTGGATTCCAGTATCACATCTTCACTGACTTCGTAACACTCCTGGCAGATAGACGGCCCGATAGCCGCATACACATCAGCCGGATCTGTGCCATATGTTTCCTGCATTTTCCTAATCGTAACTGCACCGATTTTTGCAACAGTCCCTCTCCATCCGGAATGAGACAGGCCAATCGCATGATGCACCGGATCAACAAAATACAGCGGTACACAGTCTGCATAAAATGTCGCCAGAACCAGTCCACGCACATTCGTGATCATGCCATCTACATCCGTGTACGGTCGCGGTTTCGTAATCCCATTTCCACGGTCTTCATCTGTAACGATACGTACATTCGCCGTATGTGTCTGATCCGAAGTCACGATATCTCTTTCTGAAAAGCCAAGTGCAGCCGCAAATCTCCTGTAATTTTCATGAACAGCAGCATCCTCGTCTCCACGTGTAAAGCTGAGATTCATGGATGCATAAATCCCCTCACTTACTCCGCCCAGCCTTGTGCTGAATCCATGCACAATATCTGTAAACTGCTCAAATGCCGGATATGTAAGCCAGGTCACACCTTTGTTTTCTTTTATCTGCATATGTGAGGCAGTTCCCTCATGCCATCTGATTTTCGTCATCCCATTCGTCCTCTCTTTTGTCAATCGCAATAATCAAATGCATTTTTGATCCACTGAATCTGTTCTCCGTCAATTGCAACTACATCAAATCTGCATGGCGGCTCCTGATACCCATAACGAATCAGAAAATAACTTGCTGCACGACTGATCCGTTTCTGTTTGTGCCAGTCTACTGCTGCTGCCGCATACCCATTACTACCGGAACTTCGGTATTTTACTTCGACAAACACCAGGTATCTCCCGTCTCTGGCTATCAGATCGATTTCTCCGCTCTTGCAACGAAAGTTCTTCTCAATCACCAACAGTCCCTGTTTTTCCAGAAAGGCAGCCGCCTGTTCCTCATAGCGACTGCCCGTTTTTCTTTTATTGATACAAAACACTCTTTTCTGCTTTTATGTCGGTATCTTTCGTATTCTTGAATTTATGTTATTGTAATACAACTTTACTGTCACACAAAGTTTTTGATAAAGGTTGTCCGATGGATCGGTGTCGGTCCAAATTTCTTCAATGCTTCAATGTGCTCTGTCGAGCCATAACCTTTATTGGATGCAAAACCATAGCCCGGCAGTGTTTTATCGTATTCGACCATCAGACGGTCTCTCGTAACCTTCGCCACAATACTTGCCGCTGCAATAGAAGCACTTTTAGCATCACCTTTTATGATCGGTACCTGTGGAATCTCGACTCCCGGAATCGTAACTGCATCATTCAGAAGAAGCTGTGGCGCAACTTTCAGCTTGCTTATTGCCTGACGCATGGCTTCATAGGTTGCCTGCAAAATATTGATCTCATCAATCTTCGCCGGTCCGACCATGCCTATGCCAACAGCTACCGCTTCCCGAAGAATTACGTCATACAGTTCTTCTCTTTTATGTGCTGTAAGCTTCTTCGAATCATTCAGATATAAAATCTGATGATCCGCCGGAAGAATTACCGCGCATGCTACTACCGGTCCCGCCAGTGGACCTCTGCCGACCTCATCGATCCCACAGAGATATCCCAGATGTTCGTATTTATGCTCATACTGCATCATCTGTTCCATGCGGAGTTTCTCTGCTTCCAGTGCCTTTATTTTCTTTTCGTACTGCAAAATCAGTTTCTGCACACCACTTCTGGAATCTTCACGGTACTGGTTACACATGCTCTGCCAGTCAGCTTCTTTCGCCGCTGTAAATTCATCTTTTATTTCACCGATCTTTTTCATCAGTTTTTCTCCTGCTCTGCCCACTCCAGAGTGATACGTCCGATCTTTCCGCTTCGAAAATCATCAAACAACAGCCCGGATGCCTTTGTATAATCAAGCTCTTCCCCTTTTTTGAGGCAACCACGCGCTTTTGCGATCTCACCAAGGATTTCCACGGCATTTCCCTCCTCAGAAATGCCATAGCGTTTCTCAAGAAGTCCTGTATAACGTTCTTTCAGATAGTCGATCAACTTTAATGCCAGTTCTTCCATATTCAGAATATCATCTTTGATCGAACCGACAAATGCCAGACGGATTCCAACTTCCTGATCCTCAAATTTAGGCCAGAGAATTCCCGGTGTATCCAAAAGTTCTACATTTTTATTCAGACGGATCCACTGTTTGCCCTTTGTAACACCCGGTCTGTTGCCGGTCTTTGCACAGGCTTTACCTGCAAAAGTATTAATGAAAGTAGATTTTCCCACATTTGGGATTCCCGCAACCATGGCACGAATCGGTCGATTTTTGATTCCTCTTCTGCGGTCGCGTTCGATTTTCTCTTTACATGCTTCCTGAATCACATTCTGTATGGTCTTCATGCCGGCTCCATTTCTGGAATCCACTTTTACTACATGAAAACCTTTACTCTGAAAATACTCTTTCCATGCCTCATTCTGTCTCTCATCTGCAAGATCCGCCTTATTCAGAAGAATCAGACGTGATTTGTTCTGTCCCAGCTGATCAATGTCTGGATTTCTGCTGGAAAGCGGCACTCTGGCATCTACCAGCTCTATAATCAGGTCTATCAGCTTCAGGTCTTCCTGCATCTGTCTCTTTGCCTTGGTCATATGACCCGGATACCACTGTACGTTCATATATTACCTAACCTTTCGTAAATCCCAGTTTTTCAAAGGGCGCACACGTAAACCAGATTTTTCCTGCGATATAACGTTTCTTTATCATACCGATATCTGCATAACGGCTGTCTTCACTGTTGTTCCGGTTATCTCCAAGAACAAAATATTCACCGGATTCCAGTGTGATAGAGCTGGATGCAAGTCCCGGATTACTGATCATGGGAAAATCTTTGCCCTCTTTATATGCTTCCCCATCTATCAGGATTCGTCCACCCGAGATCTGGATGGTTTCTCCCGGAAGTCCGATCACACGCCGGATATGCAGTGCTGCATCATCACTGGCGTTCGTTCGAAACACGATCAGATCTCCTCTTTTGGGGGAAGAAAATTTATATACCACACGGTTTATAAAAAAACGGTCACCTACCGCAATCGTCGGTTCCATCGAACTTTCCTGCATCGTCACTGTCTGAAACAGCATAATGCCAACCATAGCAGCCAGTACCAGTGTCACAACAATTTCAAAAACCCACCGCATAAAACCGCGTACTTTTTCGTCTTCCAGTTTTTCTTTTGCTTCCTGAATTTTTGGACTTTGTTTCCAGTTTTTTATATCCATATTCATTCTCCCATAATGGAATCACAATATAATCAGCGGATACGCCACCGGCGCCTCCCCGATATGCAATGCAAAAAGAGGGACAATAGCTGTCGTTATTGTCCCTGCTTCTGAAACCTTTGAAATTTTCTTATCTAACGCGTTCTTTAACTTTAGCAGCTTTACCTACACGATCTCTCAGATAGTTCAGCTTAGCACGGCGAACTTTACCATGACGGATAACTTCTACTTTAACAACGTGTGGGGAATGAAGCGGCCATGTTTTCTCAACGCCTACACCATTGGAGCTCTTTCTTACTGTGAAAGTTTCTCTGGTGCTTCCACCCTGTCTCTTAAGAACAGTTCCTTCAAAGATCTGAATTCTCTCACGGTTTCCTTCTTTGATCAGAGCGTGTACTCTTACTGTGTCACCTACACGAAACTCCGGTACTTCTGCTTTTAACTGAGCAGCTTCGATGTTTTTGATAATGTCGTTCATTTTATTCTCTCCTATTCTTATCTGGATGTTCTTAATACATACGACTGTAACAGAGGACCATCTTTTTTACAACATTGTTGATTATACTATACTCTCCCTGCTAATGCAAGAAGTTTTTAATTGTTTTCTGTATTTTCCGCATCTGTCTGATCCACGGTATCTGACTGGCTGTCTGTGCCCGAAAGAAGCTGATTCAGTTCATCAATCATTTCTTCGTCTTTCAGACGGAATTTGACTTCTACTCGTCTGGATGCGTCTTTATCTACATTTCCATTCGCATCCAGAACCGGATTTGCCATCGAATGTCCGTTGACTGTCAGATACTTCTCGAGTTCCTGTGACTGCTCGTCATTCAGAAAATTACCCTGAATGTCGATCAGATACTGTGCCACTGCCAGTGATCTCTGCTGAGAAAGCTGCAGATTGTAACTGTAATCTCCGTCTGTATCTGTGTATCCATCAATAATGATCTCTGCAAGGTAATCTTTGTAATCATCCTGCAGAAGTACTTTACAGTAGATCGGAAGAATCTGCTCCAGTGCCTGTTTACCGGAATCGGTCAATTCTGCCTGATCGTAATCAAACATAACACTTGCTTCCAGAGTCAGCGCACCGGTCTGTGCATCAATGTCAACGTTTATGTTGTTTTTGGAAAATTCATTTTTCAGCGCCTCAATAACATCGGCTTTTACACCGATAATCTGATCGATCTGCGCCTGCTGGTCTTTCAGCTGTGCCGTCTTTTCATCAAGTGCTGTCTGCTGTGCATTCAGCGTTGATTCCTGTTCTTTCAGTTTTGCAGCAAGAGCTTCCAGCTGTTTCTGCTGCTCGGCAAGCTTCTCATCCTGCGTCTTTAACTGCTCATCCTGATTCTGCAGTGTCTCATCCTTTTCATCAATGGCATTCTGTTTATCCAGAAGTTCCTGCGTATACTGCTCCTGCATTGCAATCTTCTCGTCGCGCTCCTGCAGACTTTCATTATAACTTTTCTGTGCCTGAAAAAGAGTCACACACATAATAAGTACAAAAAGCAGAAGCACACCTGCCATCATATCAGAATAAGAACGCCAGACGTTAAATCCATTGCCTTCTGATTTTTTCTTTTTGCGCATCTGTTTCTCCTTTTATCTGAATAAACCGAATTTGCCTTTCTGGACTCCCTTGGAAAGTTCACGGATATTTCTGGAAATTTCTTCCAGAAGTTCCTGCTGCTGGTCACCCTGTTCCTGAATAGTTTCCTGAAGTCTCTCCAGCGTCTCTTTCTGAGCCATCTGTCCGCCGCTGAGCTGAACATTATTTCCGCTTCCTGTCGCCGAGATATCTGCAAGCAGACGACGAACCTGTTCCATCGTCTTACAGGATAATTTCTGATACTGAGCAAAATCCTGAAGTTTCTGTTCAAACGCCTCAACCACTTCACGATTTGCTTTTGCCACATCTGCATTACCTTTGCCCGCTGCAGAAATACGTTCCATTCCATGCGCTGCAGCCTCGACATATTTCTGCATGGTCTGGTTACATGCAACCCAGAATTTTGCAGAAGAGGTCTCTGCTTCCTTAAGATAATCAGCAAGATGCTGGTAATCTGCCTGCTGCTGTTTCTGGATTGTCTGATTATCCTGTACAATACGGCCAGCCACAGAAATATATTCTTTCTGAATGCTTACGGACTCTTCAAGCATCTTTTTCATTGTAGTCTCATGCTCTACATAAGCATCACTGAGCTGCCTGCTCATAGCCTGATAGAGATTTGTCGTATAGTTTACATTGTCCGTCTGTGCATCTTTCAGCTGAGTAAGTGCTTTCCCGAAATCTGCAAACTGTGTTTCAAATGACGCATTCATTTCTTTCAGGAATGCATCCAGAATCTCTTTTACCGCATCTTCCTGGCATCTGGTCACGGAATCAACCAGTGTATCCAGAGAATCATTCATTTTTTTGAAAGTTGGTGTAATAACCTTTTCAAAACTGTCCGCCATTTTTACGGAAAACTGCTCTGCCATCTGATTCATGGCCGCTGTCTGATTCTTCTGGCTTGCAACCAGAAGGTTCATCGACTCACTCTCTGCGCTTGGCATGACATATGTATGAAAGCGATCAAGAAACAGCTGAAGATTTTCTGTCATAGATGAATATTCACTCTTCATTCCTGAAGTATAAACGATGGAAAATGCAATACCGTAAATAGATGTCAGGAATGCAACCTTAATACCATCGACCAGAGAAGAGACAGAACTTGTCATTGCCTGATAATCCGACGGCTGGAAATCCTTAAGTCCCCATACCAGACCTACGAAGGTACCCAGGATACCAATACTGGTAAAAAGATCCGGCGCCATTTCCAGAAGCCGCTTATGCACATGCATATCGAGGTCATCCTCATTCAGAAATTCTTCGATGTCCACGATTCCTTCCTGACTCTTTGCAATACTGTCTGTAAATGCCTTCATCTTACTATCCAGATAGGCATGATGAAAAATTCCGTTCAGTGATGCCACTTTATCCGGTGCTACTCTTCCCGGCATTTTAAAGGCATCCTCCAGCTCGTCCGCCGCATCCTTCAATGCAAGCGAAAGCTTATTCATGCGAAACATTCCGCCCAACAGCCCCACGATATAGACAACTGCAATAATACCGAGAAAAATAAAGTTGTAGATCAGCACACTTGCCGCACTGTTGCCTACGTACAATGTCATTCCGAGAGCAGCTGCAAGCACAGCCAGAAACAACACGACATTCATGATTTTTTTCCTCATAGCTAACCTCCCTGTAGTGTTTAATTTATTCTTGTTTTTTTGCAAAAAAGCATTGATTTCATACTATTTTCTGCCTTTTCTATCATATCATATCACAATTTTACGAACAAGCTGTTTTCCTGACTTTACCCGTTTCTCACAAATTTTTCATATTTCTGGAACAAAGCGGACCAGTCCGCTTCAACCTCCCTAAATCCCTCAATCTTTGATGGACTTGTTACATAAAAAAACAGGCGGCT
>ENA-UOJO01002397-UOJO01002397.1-human-gut-metagenome-genome-assembly--contig:-P57-NODE-2397-length-20085-cov-5.208238_pt1 | contig 20085 bp, 17 predicted proteins | sample MGYA00242351_ERZ723898 | MGnify/ENA metagenome assembly ERZ723898 | reverse complement strand
CGTTGAAATTATGCGGTAATATCTTCGATGCCAATCCTACGGCAATACCTTCTACTCCCTGAGCGAGGAGGAGTGGAAATTTTACGGGTAAAGTGATAGGCTCTTTGTTTCTTCCGTCGTAGGATGATTGCCATTCGGTTGTTTTCGGGTTGAAAACTACGTCCAGCGCAAACTTGGAAAGACGCGCTTCGATGTATCGGGGAGCTGCAGCGCTGTCGCCTGTAAGAATATTTCCCCAGTTTCCCTGGCAGTCAATGAGTAAGTCCTTTTGTCCAAGCTGTACCAATGCATCTCCGATAGAAGCATCACCATGCGGATGGAACTGCATGGTATGTCCTACAATGTTAGCCACTTTATTGTAACGTCCGTCATCCAGTCTTTTCATCGAGTGAAGAATACGGCGTTGTACGGGTTTCAGTCCGTCGTTGATATGTGGAACGGCACGTTCTAGGATTACATACGATGCATAATCCAGAAACCAGTTCTGGTACATGCCGCTTAGTTGATGTTTAACTGCTTCGTCCTTGCTGTTTACCGGCTTATAGTCCGAGTGTTCTTCTTTGTCAAATTTTTCTTCGCTCATACATTAATATAATATAGGGACAAAATTACGAAAATCTTTTGAACGTCAGCGCATGACGTTTGCAAAATCAATTCATTTTCTGAATGATTTTAGTATAGGTACTGTTAGCGGGATAGCCAGCAGAAAAGAGCATAAATCGGCTGCTGCCTGACACATCTCAACTCCTTGCAGTCCTAAAAAATAGGGAAGAATCAGGATGAAAGGGATAAAGAACAATCCTTGGCGTGCCGAGGATAAAATAACAGCCTGCACAGGTTTGCGTATGGTTTGTAACAGCATGTTACACAAAATAACCCAGGCACCCAACGGCAGGGTAATGAGCTGCCAGCGTAAGGCACGGGCACCTATTTCGATTACATGTATGTCGTCCTTACGGAACCAGGTTACTATCTCGGGAGCATAAATATATCCAACAATGGAGCAAAGCGTCAGGAAGACAATTCCGGTTTTTACGCAGTACCAAAATCCTTCGCGTACTCTCCGGTAAAATCCTGCTCCATAATTGAAACCGCAGACCGGCTGGAATCCTTGTCCGAAACCAATGACAAACGAGTTTATGAACATGCAGATACGTGTGACAATCGACATGCCTGCAATAGCAGCATCGCCATATACACCGGCCGAGACATTGAGCAGAATGGTGGCCAGACTGGCCAGCCCCTGCCGGCATAAGGAGGGACTACCACCATAAACAATTTCTTTCAGTAAGGCCGGAGTAGGGGAAAAGTGTTTAAACCGGATACGGATGTTTGTTACCCTGCTGTCCAGATACAGCAATAACAGGAAACTGCAAACCTGGCTGGCCAGTGTAGCAATGGCAGCTCCCTTGATACCCATATCGAATGTAAAAATAAGAAGTGGGTCTAAAGCTATGTTCAGAATTGCCCCCAGTCCGATACCGAACATGGCATAGATGGCATTTCCTTGAAAACGCATCTGGTTATTCAGTACCAGCGACGAGGCCATGAAAGGAGCTCCTAGCAGGATAATACCTAGATAAGTTTCTGTATAGGGCTGTATTGTGGGAGTTGAACCCAGCATGCTGGAAATGGGAGTAAGAAAAACCAGTCCAATGACGGTTACTGCTATACCTACCAGGAATGCACAGAAAAAACCGGTCGCTGCCATTTTTTCGGCATTTTCGTAGTCCTGTGCCCCCAGACGGCGCGAAATATAATTTCCGGAACCGTGGCCGCAGAAAAAGCCCAGGGCCTGAATGATTGCCATCACAGAAAAAGAAATTCCCACAGCTGCAGTCGACTGTGTGTTTATCTGGCCCACAAAATAAGTATCGGCCATGACATAAAAAGAAGTGATGAGCATGCTGATAATGGTAGGTATGGCCAGTTTCCTGATCAGACTTGGAACAGGAGCGGTAGTCATCAAGGTAAATTTTGATTTCTGGTTTGTATTCATCGGCATACAATTTTAGAAAGCGGAATATCCTACAAAATTAGAAAAAAAACAGCATATATGTTTCCCGAGGTTTCGTTAATGCCTGAAACATAAGATAAATTAATATAGATACATGGCATTTTAGTGAAGAAATCCCTATCTTTGCAACTTGATAATTTGTTGGAACAAAGAAGAAAATCAAAATATTAGAAAGAAAATGGCACAAGAAGACGTTTTTAAGAAACTGGTTTCGCACTGTAAAGAGTATGGATTTGTATTTCCCTCAAGTGAGATTTACGATGGCTTGGGTGCAGTATACGACTATGGTCAGATGGGTGTGGAGTTGAAAAACAATATCAAGCAATACTGGTGGCAGAGCATGGTGCTGCTGCACGAAAACATTGTGGGTATTGATTCTGCAATTTTTATGCATCCTACTATTTGGAAAGCTTCAGGACACGTTGACGCATTTAATGATCCGTTGATTGATAACCGCGATTCGAAAAAACGTTATCGCGCAGATGTCTTGATCGAAGACCAGCTGGCTAAATACGATGAAAAAATAGAAAAAGAAGTAGCTAAGGCTGCTAAACGTTTTGGCGATGCTTTCGATGAGGCTCAGTTCCGCAGTACGAATGCACGTGTGTTGGAACATCAGGCTAAACGTGACGCTTTGCACGAACGTTTTGCAAAAGCTATGAATGCTAACGACCTGAACGAATTGCGTCAGATCATTATTGACGAAGAAATCGTTTGTCCTATCTCTGGTACCAAGAACTGGACTGAAGTACGTCAGTTCAACCTGATGTTCTCTACCGAAATGGGTTCTACTGCCGATGGCTCTATGAAGGTATACCTTCGTCCGGAAACCGCTCAGGGTATTTTTGTAAACTACCTGAATGTACAGAAAACCGGTCGTATGAAAATTCCGTTTGGTATCGCTCAGATTGGTAAAGCGTTCCGTAACGAAATTGTTGCACGTCAGTTTATTTTCCGTATGCGTGAATTCGAACAGATGGAAATGCAGTTCTTCGTTAAGCCGGGAACAGAACTGGAGTGGTTCAAAAAATGGAAAGAAACTCGTTTGAAATGGCACGAAGCTTTGGGATTCGGTGCAGACCACTATCGTTATCACGATCACGAAAAACTGGCGCACTATGCCAATGCTGCAACCGACATCGAATTCTTGATGCCGTTCGGATTTAAGGAAGTTGAAGGTATTCACAGCCGTACCAACTTCGACTTGAGCCAGCACGAAAAATTCTCTGGAAAGAGCATCAAATACTTCGATCCGGAAATCAACGAAAGCTACACTCCGTACGTTATCGAAACTTCAATTGGTGTGGACCGTATGTTCCTCAGCATCATGAGTGCTTCTTACTGCGAAGAAAAGCTGTAAAATGGCGAAACTCGTGTTGTGCTGAAATTGCCTGCAGCTCTGGCTCCTGTCAAACTGGCTATTATGCCATTGGTTAAGAAAGATGGTCTGCCAGAAAAAGCACGTGAAATCATGAACGATCTGAAGTTCCACTTCCACTGTCAGTACGACGAAAAAGACTCTATCGGTAAACGTTATCGTCGTCAGGATGCTATTGGTACTCCGTACTGTATTACAGTAGACCACCAGACATTGGAGGACAATTGTGTAACACTGCGTAACCGTGATACCATGGAGCAGGTTCGTGTACCAATTGCAGAACTGAACAATATCATCGCCGACAAGGTAAGTATAACAAGTCTGTTGAAGACATTGCAATAATTTAATTTGAACACATGAATAAAAATTCTCTTTGGTTAATGATTCTTATGCTCACGGCTTCTTTGGGCTTTACTGCCTGTAGTGAAGAAAGCGGGGTAGAGGATCCGTATGCAAACTGGGAAGAGCGTAACCAGCACTATATCGATTCGATAGCTGATGTTGCCAAGCAAAACCCCGGTGAATGGAAAATAATCCGTAACTATAAGTATCAGCCTGATGATAACAATCTGGATGCTAATCTGAGCTCACAGTTTGATGTAAACGATTATGTTTATGCAAAGATTCTGGCCAGTGCTCCGGCTGAGTCAACGGTAAGTCCTTTGTTTCAGGATACTGTTTATGTGCATTACCGTGGTAAAATGATAAACGGTACTGTTTTCGATCAGAGTTTTTATACAGATGAACTAGATTTGGAAACAGCACAGCCAACTTCGTTTGCTGTAAATGGAGTGATAAATGGTTGGACAACAGTGTTGCAACAGATGAAAGTGGGCGACCGTTGGGAAGTTTATATTCCTTCTGATTTAGGATATGGTATGAATCCTCCTTCATCTTCAATAGTTCGGACTAATTCAGCACTGATTTTTGATGTGACATTGGTGAAAATAGTTCATCCGAAAGGTATAGAACCCTTTGCTGTGGCATTGAAGAAGGAATAAAAAAACAAAGAGATATTTTATATCGTATTGGCTGGTCTGTCTTTGGGCAGGCCAGCTTTTTTATTTTTGTTACTGTGTTTTTTCCTTATCATTGCAAAGACCAACTTATGTTACAGCAATGCCTGGTGTTTATCTCAAAAAAGACCAATGTTTGTTTCATGTGTGATGCAGTTGGAATTTACGGACATAATAAAAACTGCGGTAGACGACTATGATGTAGCATAGTATTTGGACTTTCAGGCAAGATATTTATTTTATATGTGTATATTTGCAGAAATCATAAAAAATAAAATCGCTATGAAAGGTATCGTATTGGCTGGAGGGTCAGGAACCCGTCTGTATCCTATAACAAAAGGTGTGTCCAAGCAGTTGCTTCCGGTGTTTGACAAGCCTATGATTTATTATCCTATTTCTGTGCTGATGTTGGCCGGAATACGGGATATACTGATTATTTCTACACCGCAGGATTTGCCTTCATTCCGTCGTTTGCTGGGAGATGGCAGCGATTATGGCTTACATCTGGAATATGCAGAACAGCCTTCTCCCGATGGCCTGGCGCAAGCTTTTATCATTGGCGAAGAATTTATTGGCGATGAGGCTGCCTGTCTGGTTTTAGGAGATAATATTTTCCACGGGAACAGCTTTACGGTAATGCTGAAAGAAGCTGTCCGTGCAGCCGAACAGGAAGGAAAAGCTACCGTGTTTGGTTATTGGGTAAGCGATCCCGAGCGCTATGGGGTAGCCGAATTTGATGCAGAGGGCAACTGTCTTTCTATTGAAGAGAAGCCCGAACATCCTAAATCAAATTATGCGGTGACCGGACTGTATTTTTATCCCAATAAAGTGGTGGAGATAGCAAAACATATCCGTCCGTCAGCGCGTGGCGAGCTGGAGATTACTTCTGTCAATCAGGAATTTCTGAATATGGGACAGCTCAAAGTGCAGACTTTAGGACGTGGTTTTGCCTGGCTAGACACCGGAACGCATGATTCGCTGGCAGAAGCAAGTACTTATATTGAGGTAATAGAGAAAAGACAAGGACTGAAAGTGGCTTGTCTGGAGGGCATTGCATTACGTCAGGGATGGATAACCCCTGAAAAGATGAAACAACTGGCTCAGCCAATGTTGAAAAACCAGTATGGCCAGTATCTGCTGAAAGTGATTAAAGAATTAAATTTAGAATAAATGGAAGTAATAAAAACGGAGTTAGAGGGTGTCGTAATTTTAGAACCCCGTCTGTTTAAGGATGATAGAGGGTATTTCTTCGAATCGTTTTCCCAGCGGGAGTTCGATGAGAAAGTCCGTCCGGTAAAATTTGTGCAGGACAATGAAAGTAAGTCGGTTTACGGCGTATTGCGTGGGTTGCATTTTCAGAAACCACCTTTTGCGCAAAGCAAACTGGTGCGTGTGATTCAGGGAGCAGTGCTCGATGTAGCTGTGGATATACGGGTAGGGTCGCCTACATACGGTAAGCATGTAGCTGTAGAGTTGACAGCAGAGAATCATCGTCAGTTGTTCATCCCTCGTGGTTTTGCCCATGGATTCAGTGTACTGACAGATGAAGTGGTGTTTCAGTATAAATGCGATAATTTCTATGCGCCTCAAAGCGAGGGAGCTATTGCCTGGAACGACCCGGCTTTAGGAATAGACTGGCGAATTCCCGAAGCTTCGGTTATTTTGTCCGAGAAAGACAAACACCATCCGTTGCTGAAAGACTTGCCCGAAACATTTTATTATTCGGAAGATTTGTATCAAGAATAGTTATAAAAAAAACTTGGCTCATAAGGGCCAAGTTTTTTTATGCAGATATGGAAGTGTTTTTTCTTATCCGATGTTTTTAACCTTAATCAGGTATTCAGCAATCTGAACGGCATTCAGTGCAGCACCTTTCTTAATCTGGTCGCCTACAATCCAGAAAGTCAGACCGTTTTCGTTAGCCAAATCCTTGCGGATACGACCTACATAAACAGGGTCTTTACCAGCAAGGAACAAAGGCATCGGGTATTCTTTCTTTTCAGGATTATCCATCAATACCAGACCTTCACCGTTGGCAAAAGCTTCTCTTGCTTCTTCAGGAGTAACAGGGCGTTCTGTTTCTACCCAAATGCTTTCAGAGTGAGAACGCAAAGCCGGAACACGTACACAAGTCGCACTTACCTGAACATCCGAGTGCATGATTTTACGTGTTTCGTTATACATCTTCATTTCTTCTTTTGTGTATCCGTTGTCAGTAAATACATCAATCTGCGGAATCAGGTTGAAGGCCAGCTGATAAGCAAATTTTTCTACAGTTACAGGTTCGTTGGCCAATACTTGTCTGTACTGTTCGTACAGTTCCTGCATGGCAGCAGCACCTGCACCGCTGGCAGCCTGATAAGTAGATACGTGAACACGTTTGATGTGTGAAAGCTGTTCGATAGCTTTCAGTGCCACTACCATCTGTATGGTTGTACAGTTAGGGTTGGCGATGATACCTCTCGGACGGTTCAAGGCATCTTCGGCATTTACTTCAGGAACAACCAAGGGAACATCATTTTCCATACGGAATGCGCTTGAGTTGTCAATCATTACTGCACCATACTTTGTAATGGTTTCTGCAAATTCTTTAGAAGTTCCGGCACCGGCTGAAGTAAAGGCAATATCTACTCCTTTAAAGTCATCGTTGTGCTGCAGAAGTTTGACCTCGATTTCTTTACCGCGGAATGTGTACTTTGTACCGGCACTGCGCTGAGAACCGAACAATAATAATTCATCGATAGGGAAATTTCTTTCATCGAGCACACGCAGAAATTCTTGTCCCACGGCTCCGCTCGCTCCAACAATTGCTACTTTCATTTTTTATAAAATACTTTATGTTAATGTATAAACTTTCTTTTCGCTGCAAAAATAAAACATTTTGTGATACGAATCTGATTAAAACAAAGTTTTTTCTTAAATTTGTCTCTTAGATGCAAGAATATACTATTTTTATTATATGAAAGAATATTTATTGAGCCTTATGGACTTTGATGTCCATTTGCCGGTGACCGACCCGACATGGGTTTTCTTTCTGGTACTGGTAATCATTTTGTTTGCTCCAATGATATTGGGCAAGTTGCGCATACCCCATATCATCGGTATGATTCTGGCCGGTGTAGTGGTAGGCGAATACGGTTTCAATATCCTGGAACGCGACAGCAGTTTCGAATTGTTTGGTAAAGTCGGTTTGCTGTATATCATGTTTCTGGCTGGTCTGGAGATGGATATGGATGATTTCAAGAAAAACCGGACAAAGGGGCTCGTGTTTGGGTTGTGGACATTTATCATTCCGATGGGGTTGGGTATATGGAGCAGTATGGCTTTGTTGGATTACAGTGTGGTCACGGCTGTACTGCTGTCGAGTATGTATGCCAGCCATACGCTGATAGCTTATCCGATAATCAGCCGCTACGGTCTTACCCGGAACAGCAGTGTCAGTATTACCATCGGAGGTACTGCTGTTACCGTTGTACTGGCGTTGGCTGTGCTGGCAGTGATAGGGGGAATGTATAAGGGCGATGAGGTGAACAGCCTTTACTGGATATTGCTGGTAGTAAAAGTAACTTTGCTATGCTTGCTGATTATATTTTTGATGCCTCGCCTGTGCCGCTGGTTCTTCCGTACTTACGACGATAATGTCATGCAGTTTGTCTTTGTGCTGTCTATGGTCTTTTTAGGTGCCGGACTGATGGAGTTGGTAGGTATGGAAGGTATTTTGGGCGCTTTCCTGGCCGGTCTGGTTCTGAACCGCTTTGTGCCTCATGTATCTCCTTTGATGAACCGTCTGGAGTTTGTCGGCAATGCACTATTCATTCCTTATTTCCTGATAGGTGTAGGTATGATTATTGACATTCGCTGTCTGTTTACGGAAGGGGAAGCTCTGAAAGTTGCTGTTGTCATGACGGTGGTTGCAACCTTGAGTAAATGGCTGGCGGCCTGGATAACCCAGAAAACATATAAGATGCATCCGGCCGAGGGAGAGCTTATTTTTGGCTTGAGCAATGCACAGGCTGCCGCTACGTTGGCTGCTGTTCTGATAGGTCATAATATTATTCTGGAAGATGGCAGCAGACTGCTGAATGATGATGTGCTGAATGGTACTGTAATCATGATTCTGTTTACTTGCATCATCAGTTCTGTCTTTACGGAGCGGGCTGCACGCAAGCTTGTAACGATTGAACACGACTCTTCTTCTTTGGATAAAGATACAAAGAAGAAAGAACGGATTCTTATTTCAGTGGCAAACCCTGAAACCATAGAAGGGCTGGTAGATATTGCGTTGATGCTGAAAAATCCGAAGCAGGGGAAAGAGCTTACTGCCTTGAGTGTGATTAATGATAACAATGCTTCCGAAAAGAAAGAGAATCTGGCCAAACGCAATCTGGAAAAAACATCCATGATTGGGGCTGCTTCGGATACGACTGTTCACACAGTCTTGCGCTACGATTTGAACATTGCTCAGGGAATCATTCATACCATAAAAGAGCATGATATCACCGATTTGGTAATTGGATTGCACCGGAAAGTGAACCTAATGGATTCTTTCCTTGGAAATATGACGGAAAGTCTTTTGAAAGGTACATACCGGCAGATTATGATTACCAAGTTGCTGATGCCGCCCAATACCTTGCGTCGTATTGTTGTCGCTGTACCGGCACAGGCTGAGTATGAAGTCGGTTTTGCCAAATGGGTGTCTCAGTTAAGCCGGTTGAGCCGGATACTGGGTTGCCGCTCACACTTCTTTGGAACGGAAGAAACACTGAAATATATCCGTAGAGTGATTCAGAAAGAAGAGTCGGGCACAGCTACAGAGTTCTCTCCGCTCGACGATTGGGAAGATTTGCTGCTGTTGACCGGACAGGTGAGCTACGACCATCTGCTAGTAATTGTTTCTGCACGAAAAGGTTCTATATCTTATCAGCCTTCTTTCGAAAAATTGCCGGCACAGATAACCCGATATTTTTCAAATAACAGTTTGATGCTGCTCTATCCGGACCAGTTGGGCGACCCGCAGGATTTGATTACCTTTACCGAACCACGACATACCGTGGATTCGAAGACTTACGAGGCTGTTTCTAAACGAATTTACAAGTGGTTTAAAAATGACAAAGATTGACGATTGCTATGCCTGGCAGGAACGCACAGAGCTATTGCTGGGAGAAGATAAGATGCAACGGTTGCGCAAAGCGCACGTGCTGGTGGTTGGCTTAGGAGGAGTAGGAGCTTATGCAGCCGAAATGATTTGCCGGGCCGGAGTAGGCGAAATGACCATTATTGATGCCGATACTGTGCAACCCAGTAACATCAACCGACAGTTGCCTGCTACGCATGCAACGATTGGCCGTGCCAAGGCTGAAGTGCTAGCCGAGCGCTTTCGGAATATCAATCCGGAGGTAAAGCTGCATGTAAAGGCAGAGTACCTGAAGGATGATATGATACCTGAATTGCTGGACGGCAGTCATTTCGATTTTATAGTAGATGCCATAGATACCGTTGCGCCCAAATGTTATCTCATCTATCATGCCTTGCAGCGCCGTCTGCTCATTATCAGTAGTATGGGGGCAGGAGCTAAAAAAGATATAACTCAGGTTCGTTTTGCCGATTTATGGGAAACCTATCATTGCGGCTTGAGCAAGGCTGTGCGCAAGCGGCTGCAGAAATTGGGTATGAAACGCCATTTGCCTGTAGTCTTCAGTACGGAACAAGCCGATGCCAACGCTGTTATTCTGGTAGATAATGAGCAAAATAAAAAATCGACGGCTGGGACAATAAGCTATATGCCGGCTGTTTTCGGTTGCTATTTGGCCGAGTATGTACTTCGCAAATTATAGATTTATGATACAGTTAAGTGGAATAACCAAAAGTTTTGGAGCATTGCAGGTTTTGCGTGGTGTAGATCTGTGTGTCAATAAGGGAGAGGTGGTCAGTATCGTAGGACCCAGTGGGGCAGGAAAGACAACCTTGCTGCAGATTATGGGTACGCTGGACCGGCCGGATAGCGGGCGTATCCTGCTCAATGGCACAGATGTGAGTCTGCTGAAGGAGAAAGAACTGGCTGCATTCCGCAATCAGCAGATTGGCTTTGTTTTTCAGTTTCATCAGTTGCTTCCGGAGTTTACAGCTCTTGAAAACGTAATGATACCTGCATTTATCCGTGGCGATGGCAATGGAAAAGCAAAGACACGTGCTCTGGAACTGTTGCAGATGCTGGGACTGGCAGATCGTGCCGGACATAAGCCAGCCGAAATGTCGGGAGGTGAAAAGCAGCGTGTGGCAGTAGCCCGTGCCTTGATGAATCATCCTTGCGTGGTCTTGGCCGATGAACCTTCGGGAAGTTTGGATACTCAGAATAAGGAAGAATTGCATCGTCTGTTTTTTGATTTGCGTGACAAGCTGGAGCAAACTTTTGTAATTGTTACGCACGATGAATCACTGGCAGCTCAGACTGATCGTACAATACATATGGTAGACGGACTTATCGTATAAGTCCGTCTTATTTTTTTCGGTCGCCGGTATAGCGGTTTCGTCATTTAAATCTTCCGTTTCATCTTTTTTCTTATTGTTCGCTGGGGGCAAAGAGTGTACTTTTGGTCCGTAAGTTATTAAAAATAAGAAAAAAGGAACATGAAGATTGTTTTAGTATTGTTATCACTACCGTTTTTTCTCTTTGCCTGTAGTGAAGCACCTTCGTCGGAAAAACTCTTGCCGGCAGTGAAGGTCGTAAAAGTTGGAACGCTTGAAAATTCCTGTACGCAGGAGCGTAATTTCAGTTTTATAGCCGAACCTTACCGGACAACCTCCCTTTCGTTCCGTGTAGGAGGACCCGTTTGTACGTTTACAGCTCAAAATGGACAGTTTTTAAAAAAAGGTGAACTCATTGCTGCTATTGATAACCGTGATTTTGTGATACGAAAAGAACGTGCAGAAGCAGTACTCGTCCATGCGGAGTCTGAATATCGCCGTATCCATAGTTTATATCAGCGGAATAATCTTTCGGCTACCAGTTACGAAAAAGCGAAAGCTGATTATGAAAAGGCTAGAGCAGATTACCGGGATGCAGAAAATGCATTGGCTGATACGCGTCTGACAGCACCTTTTGACGGTTATGTTCAAGAAGTTCACATCGAACGTTTTCAGGATGTAAAGCCTTCAGCTCCTGTTGTTACATTTATTGATATTTCTTTATTGAAGGCAGAGGTATACGTGCCCGAAGCGTTGGCTGTATCATTGAAAAATGATTCAGAGAAAGCGTGTACACTTTCGTTTGAGCCTTTATCGGGCAAGACGTTTTCTCCACTTCGTACCTATTTAACACACAGCACAACAAACAACAATATATCTTACTTATTTACAGCTGTTATTGAAAACAAGGATTATAACTTGTTTGGGGGAATGGCCGGTAGTCTGTCTTTTTCATTTGCACCTCTTGATACGTTATCTTTATCTAAGGCCATCCCCCAAACAGCTGTATGTCATTCTGCAGAGTCTGGTTCTTATGTGTGGAAAATCGATGCCGACTCCGTTGCTCATCGGGTTCCTGTGATTTTGGGAGATTTACATGACAATAATCAGGTGGAAATAGTGTCTGGAATTGACAAGGGAGATCATATCGCAGTTACTTCGATGTCTAATTTGAAAGATGGTCAAAAAATTCGTTTGCTTAATTAACAATAAAAGATGAAGGCTTATGAAGAGTAATATGTCGATTTTCTTTTTAAAGAACAGAGCGTTAAGCTGGCTTTTATTGATTTTGATATTGGCAGGCGGTTTTTATTCCTATCTGAAAATGGGGAAACTGGAGGATGCTCCCTTTACGATAAAACAGGCGGTTGTTACCACGACCTATCCCGGTGCATCTCCTCTTGAGGTACAGCAGCAAGTGACTGATGTACTGGAGGAGTCTATACAATCTCTGGGAGAACTGTATTATCTGAAATCGGAAAATCGGGTTGGCTTGTCCAAAATAACCGTATATGTAAAAAAAGAAATTCGTGCCGATGCCATGCAGCAGTTGTGGGATAAACTGCGCAGAAAGGTGAATGACGTACAGAACAAATTGCCCGAAGGAGCTGGTCCGTCGGTGGTAAATGATGATTTTGGAGATGTACTGGGTGTGTTCTATGGTTTGCAGGGAAACGGAGTTTCCTGGCGGGAACTGGAAGAGCAGGCCAAGTTGATAAAAAATGAATTCCTGAACATTCAGGATGTTGCTAAAGTAGAAGTCTTTGGTGTACAGTCTCGTACAATTGAAGTGAATGTTCAGCCGTCTTTGCTTTCGCAGACAGGGACTACTATGGGGGACATCGTGGCTGCTTTCCAGAAACAGAATAAGATTACAGATGCAGGAGCCATTGAAACCCGCGATAACAGGTTGCGTATTGAAACAACGGGATCTTTTTCTAATCTGGATGAAATCGAGAATTTAACGATAACTTCTCGTTCCGGCGAAAACTTTCGTTTGGGAGATATTGCGGTACTTTCGGAATCGTATGTACGGCCTGAAAGAAATAAAATGAAGGTAGACAATGTTCCTGCATTGGGTATTGCCATTTCGACGGTGGCAGATGGAAATGTGGTTACAATGTCACAATTGATTAAGGAAAAAGCAGAGGCGTTGCAGCGGGAAATGCCTGCCGGATTTACACTTTCGGTAATTTATGACCAAGGCTACGAATCGGCTGTGGCTAACGATGGCTTTGTGCTGAATCTGATTATTTCTGTTGTAACGGTGGTGGCTGTATTGCTTTTCTTCATCGGACTGAAAAATGGTATCCTGATAGGAAGCGGTCTGATTTTCTCTATTTTCGGGACCTTGATTTACATGTATACTACCGGAATCGCTTTGCAGCGTATGTCTTTGGCGGCTATCATTATTGCCATGGGAATGCTGGTTGACAATGCAATTGTGGTATATGATGCAGCCTTGATAAACATGCAGCTGGGTATGCGAAAGCGTGTTGCCATCCTGAAAGCTGTATCGGGAACAGCTATGCCGCTGCTTGCAGCCACACTGATTGCTGTATTGACCTTCATGCCGGTGTATTTGTCACCCCATATTACGGGAGAGCTTTTATCTTCGCTTTTCATTGTAATAGCGGTGTCCTTGTTGCTGAGCTGGGTCTTTGCGATGACACAGAATGTGTTTTTTATTCAGGAGTTTGTAAGACGTCCGCGTCCTGAGGAATTGACCGGTACGCTGTATCAAGGGCGGTTTTACGATGTCTTCCGTAAAATGCTGGCATTTACCATAGACCATAAATATGTGGTAATAGCTGCTATGGTCGGATTGCTGGCTGCGGCAGGATGGGGATTCCGTTTTTTACCCAATGTCTTTATGCCTCAGCTGAACAAGCAATACTTTACAGTTGATTTATGGCTGCCCGAAGGAGCTAAAATAAATCATACGGAGCAAATGGCTGATTCTTTGGTGGAAAAGGTCTTGGCGAAAGAGGGCGTTTTGCATGTTTCATCTTTTGTCGGACAAACACCACCACGCTTTTATCTGGCGAATGCAGCGTATGGGCCACAGCCTAATTATGCTTATTTTGTGGTAGAGGCTGAAACACCTGAACGTGCCAGAGCCCTGCAGGACGAGTTGCAGAATGAATTGCCGGTATCTTTTCCTGATAAGCTGGTGCGTGTAAATCGCTTTGAGCTGAATACAGTTCCGCAGGCTTTGATTGAGGCCCGGTTTTGCGGTGATGACCCTGCTGTGCTTGACTCGCTGACCCAATTGGCTTTAAATGTAATGAAGAATAATCCCAAGGTGGCCAATCCAAGAAATGAATGGGGGAATATGGCGATGAATATCCGCGTGGATTATAATCCGGTAAAGGCCGGCAAACTGGCTGTGGGTAAGTCTGATTTGATGTATTCTGTGAAATCGGTAAGCGATGGTGTGTCTGTCGGAGTCTTCAGGGAAAATGAATATCGTGTTCCTGTATTGTTGCGTATGGACAAAGACTTGGATCAGAGCCTGAAGCAAATGGGGGATATTTCGGTTTGGAACGGAACACGCTCTGCTCCCTTGGCTCAGCTGGTAGACAGTATTTCATTGGATTGGGAGTGGCCTTTGGTCAAAACATACAACCGGCGTCTTTCTATGGCTGCTCAGTGTGATGTGAAACCTGGGTATACGATGTCTGAAGTGCATGCAGAAATACGGAAGGAAATAGAAAGCATTGCGTTGCCGGATGGATATTCTTTCTTCTGGGATTCTCAGTTTAAGGATCAGAAAGAAGCGATGGAAGCATTGACGAAATATTTTCCGTTGGCTATCTTGCTGTTGGTTGTAATATTGGTAGCTCTTTTCCGGAATTATTCTCAGCCGCTTATCATCTTTTTGATTTTGCCTTTGTCTTTGATTGGCATGGTCTTGGGATTGCTTGTTACAGGTTTTTCTTTTGGCTTTTTCTGTATGGCCGGTTGGCTGGGCTTGTTGGGAATGATGATTAAAAATGTGATTGTTTTGTTGGATGAAGTGAATATACAGCGAGGAGAAGGAGTAATACCTTATCGTGCAGTAATCGAGGCTACTGTAGCCAGAACACGTCCGGTACTGATGGCGGCCATTACTACGATTTTGGGAATGATACCGTTGCTGTTTGATGTCGTTTTTGGAGGAATGGCGGCTACAATTGTGTTCGGACTTACTTTTGCAACCCTCTTGACACTGTTTGTAACTCCTGCACTTTATGCAATTATCTATCGAGTAAGAAAGGATGGCGTATGAATAAAATGAAAAGTATATTATTGACTGTATGTTGCCTTTGTTCTTTGCAGACTATGGCAAGTGAACCTGTATCAGGGCTACAGCAATATCGAGAAAAGGTTTTACAGTATAATCAGGATTTAAAGTCGGCAGAGCTGAATATTGCCCGCCAGAAAGAGTTGCTGAAATCCGCTAAGGCTGACTTTCTGCCTGCCTTGTCGGCAAACGGAAATTTCAACTATACAGGCAATCCCAGACAGTTGGACTTGCACTTACCTGAGTGGGAACCGCTGCATCTACAAGGGCGGGAAACCAGTTATGGAGCTTCTGTTTCGGTGTCGCAACCGATTTATCAGGGAGGACGGTTGAAAGCGGGTTATAATAAGGCAAAGCAGGAACAGCGTATCGCTTTGTTTGAACAGCAACAGCTTAAAAATGAGTTGCTGTATCGTGCAGATGTGTGTTATTGGAATGCCATTGCCAGTAGGGAGCTGGTTGATGTTTCCAGACAATATCAGAGTTCTGTCGGAAAATTGGTTGCTATTGTGCAGGAACGGGTTGAGGCTGAGTTTACAGACAGAAATGATTTATTGATGGCAGAAGTGAAGAAGAATGAAGCGGATTATCAGTTGCTGCAGGCTATTCATGATGCTGATGTAAGTTTTCTTTCGATGTCTGTACTGGCAGGTTTGTCGGCCGACTCTGTTTTCGAGCTGGACTCATTGGTTACTCCTGTGCGCGAGGCCACTGTTCATACCGGTTTTCATCCGGAAAACTCCAATCGGGCGGAATTGCGTATTGCAACTGAAAATATTGCCAGACAGCAGTCGCTTAAGAAATTGGAAAATTCTCAGTTTCTTCCACACTTGAGTGTGGGTGTTGATGGTAGCTATGCTGCACCTGGATATGATTTTACAGCTGATATGGACTGGAATTATGCAATTTATGCAAAACTGAGTATTCCGCTTTATGAATGGGGAAAGAGGAAGAATGTACGCAGGGCAGGGAATTATCAGGTTCGTATGGCAAAGGAGAATTACAGTAAGGTTGTGGATCAGGTCTATTTGGAAACCGAAACGGCAGGATATGCTTACCGACAGGCTGTTGAGCAAGTTTTGCTGACGGAAAAATCGTTAGAAAAGGCGGCTGAGAGTGAATCTATATCTTTGGATAATTATCGTGAAGGCCGGATTTCTATTGTAGAAGTCATCAATGCACAGCTCTACCATTTACAGGCTAGGGTGAATTATATTCAGTCTAAATTAAAGGCGCAGGTTTCAAGAAGTGATTATTATAGGGCTATTGGAATGTCATTCTAGTTATTTTTGCTAAAAAATAATCAGTATGATAAGAAATAAGGCAAAATATACGAATTTACTGAATGTGCTGCTGTTTACCGGATTAGGGTGTTTTTCTTATTTCTTCCTGATTCGTTATACGGATATTTCGGCTCATTTTCGTGAGGATTTCTCGATGTCTAAAGTCCTTATGGCTGTTGTGGTCACATTCAATGTGCTTGGACTCGGAATGATTTATATCTGCAGGAAGATAGACGAAGCCTATCCCCGTTTGTTTTATTATAAGGATAAGATAAAATGGTATGCTTTTTTGTATGCTGTTTCTCTTTTTTTGCTTAATTATTTACTGCTGGTTTCTGTAAAGTGGATGCTTGGCATTTCTTTCCCTTTTGCAATACGGTGGAGTGGCATACGTATGCTGTTGATAATATGGATTGTCGAATTGGTAATTGTTACTCTTGTATTGATAAACAATTTCTACAGACAGCTGCTTTATCTTTACAGGCGTAATGAAATGCTAGAAGAAAGTTCAGTAAAGGCACAATATCGTGCCTTGCAGAATCAGCTTAATCCGCATTTTTTATTCAATAGTCTAAATACTTTGATTGCAGAGATAGAATACAATCCCTCGAATGCGGTTACTTTTACAAGGTATTTGTCGGATGTGTATCGTTATATTCTTCAATGTCAGGACCATCAGATTGTGACACTGAAATCCGAACTTGATTTTCTGGATGCTTATGTATTCTTGCAGAAAGTGCGTTTGGGAGAGTGTATTGAAATAAACAGTAGTGTACCAGAACGATTTCTTTATTGCTATCTTCCGCCGTTGACTGTCCAGTTATTGGTCGAGAATATTTTTAAGCATAATGTTATAAACTTTTCTAATCCGATGCATATCGAATTATATCTGGAGGAAGAGACTAATTTATTGTGTGTGAAAAATAAAGTGCGCAGAAAGCAAGGTACTCCTGTTTCGGGCAGAGGATTACAAAATTTGTCACAGAGGTATAATTTGTTAGCTGAGCAAAGTATTGTTGTACAGGACAATGAGGACTTCTTTTTGGTAAAAGTTCCATTGTTGCAAAAATAGAAGGTCTATGCAAGTTGCTATAATTGAAGATGAAATGCCGGCAGCCAGATTACTGAAGTCAATGCTGCAGCGTTTACGTCCGGATTGGGAAATTATTTTTATTCCAGGAAGTATTGAAGAGGCTGTTAAGTGGTTTGCTGTACATCGGCATCCTGACCTTATTTTTCTAGATATACAATTATCGGATGGAAATTCATTTTTATTCCTGCAAAACGCACAGCCGGAAAGTGCTGTAATCTTTACTACTGCGTATGATGAATATGCAGTAAAGGCTTTTGAGGTGAATAGTATTGATTATTTGCTTAAGCCGATTCATCTGGATAGATTGGAGATCTCTATTAAACGTTTTGAAGAAAAGTGGTCGCTCAATCATGTTTCGTTTCCGGCCGAGAAGTGGTCCGAATTATTGCAAGTCATTAACGATCGGGGAAAGAAATATCGGACAAGATTCCTGATCTCCAATGGAAGTAAACTGTTTACACTACAATTGGGGGATATTGCTTATTTTTATTCGCAAGATAAAATTACTTTTGCAATGACGAATGAAGGAAAGGCATATATTGTTGACTTTTCTTTGGATAAACTGGGAGAACAGTTGGACCCGGATTTATTCTTTCGAGTAAATCGTCAGTTCTTATTAAATGTGCATAGTATTATTCGTATTGAGCCCTATTTTAATAATAAAATGCTGATTAGTGTAAAACCACATTTTGAAGGTCAGATTATTATCAGTAAAGAAAAGGTGTCTATGTTAAAAATATGGTTAAACTTTTAAGGACTGCTTCTCATTCTTTTTGAAAACACATTTATTCAGTGTAACTTTACATGAATTACATGTGTATTGGATTTTTACTAAACCTTTTAATTATGACAAGAAAAAAAGAATTTGTTATGCTTTTGTTGTCATGGGTTATATGTTCTATTGTTGTTACAGCAAAAGCGCAGACCGTAGATAAGGATGCTATGACAGACTTCTTATGTAAGGAGTTAGTACAGGGAATGGAAATGGATAGTATTACTGCTGATAAATTTATCCCTTTGTATCGTCGGAATCGGGCAGAACTGAATATTGCAAAGAAAGCTATTCAAACAAGGATTGAGGAGAATGGTGGTAGGGAAACGATGGATTACCATCAGGCTAGTAAAGTACAACAGCTTATTGAGGATATTCAAAATAAATATAATAAAGAGTTTTCTCAACTGTTTTCTTACAGAGATGTTCTTAAACTAAGACATTTGGAATACCAGAAAGAAGTGGAATATATTCAGCATAATTCAAATTAGATGCGGTCATATGATACAAAAAAAAGAGTCCTTAAGAAATTTTCTTAAGGACTCTTTTTTAGAGAATAAATAGATTAGTTTTGAGCCTGATGTACTGTAAGCTGTGGGAATGGGAATCCGATACCCTCTTTATTAAATGTAGCATAGACTGTTTTGTTAAAGTCAAAGACTACATCCCAGTAATCGCTTGTTTTAGCCCAGGCTCTAACTTTGATATCTACACTGCTTGCTGACAATGAAGATAATCCAATAAATGGAGCAGGATCTTTTAAAATACGTGGGTCAGCTTCGATCAGTCTCTCTAATACGCTTTTAACTTTTTCATAATCTTCACCATACTCTACTCCAAATACCCATTCTGCACGACGAGTTTCTTGCTTATTGTAATTGGTGATAGCATTGCTGCTCAGAGAACCGTTGGGAACGTAAATGATACGGTTATCTACCATTCTAAGAATAGTATGGAATATTTGTATTTCCTGTACAGTTCCGCTTACTCCTGATTGTGCATCGATATAGTCGCCTACCTTGAATGGTTTGAACACCAAAATAATCAGACCACCTGCAAAGTTTGCCAGGTTACCTGACAATGCCATACCGATAGCAACACCGGCAGATGCAAGGATTGCAGCAAAACTGGTTGTTTCAACTCCTAATTTGGCAACGATAGCAAAAGCCAAAATCAGATTGAGTAATAAACTGGTCAGGCTTTTCAGGAAAGTTTGTACACTAACTTCAAGTTTGCGACGTTCCAGAAGTTTGGATAAGAGTTTATTGAGCTGTTTAATGATGAAACGACCGATGACATAAATCAGAACAGCTCCTATTAGTCGTTGTCCTACATCAATTCCGAAGTCGAGCAGTCTCTCCAGAATCTTTTCTAAATTAAAATGTTGGGCTACTTGTGCAGCCAGGAAAGTAGAAATCATATACATTATTTTTTAGTTGGTAATTATTCAATTAATATTCCTTTTCCTTGCCGGATAATTTCAGGAACACCATTACAACAATTTACAATAGTAGAAGGTTCAATGCCTCCTATGCCTCCATTGATAATTAGGTCTACTTTTTCACCAAATTTTTCATCTATTAATTCTGGATCTGTGATATATTCAATGTCCTCATTGGGTGAATAAGGTAGGGTACTTGTCAGAATCGGAGCATCCAGTCTTTCACAAATCTCGCGTATGATAGCATTATCAGGGATACGGATACCGACTTCTTTCCTGTTTCTAAATATTTTAGGTAATCGGCTGTCTGCGTTTAATATAATCGTAAATAGTCC
>ENA-UOJO01002396-UOJO01002396.1-human-gut-metagenome-genome-assembly--contig:-P57-NODE-2396-length-20088-cov-4.059452_pt1 | contig 20088 bp, 17 predicted proteins | sample MGYA00242351_ERZ723898 | MGnify/ENA metagenome assembly ERZ723898 | reverse complement strand
TTTTTAACTGAAACTGTTTATAATATTAAAATTGAATATACGGAGCTGCAAACAGTGTAGTTTTCGCGTTTGAACAGTGCCGCAGTTTCGGAACCGTCTGTGGTGGCTATTAATTTGTACTGAAGAGTGATTCCTCTTTTATATGGATCTTGCTTTGTAACGGACGAGGATTCTTTAACACGCTCGGTGATGTATGATGTTCTTTCAACCGGATGATTTTTAAATGAAGTATACATGGTGCGCTCCTATCGTTCCGCCAATTGGCGGATAAAAATTAAAGTAATCACGGATGAAGTATCTGCTTCTTCGATAGAAAATAGAAACCGAACCTGAAGAAGTGCTTATTACTTAGACCGTGATTTAACCAATGAGACGTGGTGTCTTATATTGAAAAACGGATAAAATCAGATTATTCAGATATCTGAAAAGCATAATCTTTTCACAATATTTTAAAACATAACGGCAATAAGAATTATGTGTCGTTGTTTTTATTTTGTGAATTAAATTTAGGAATGGTTTAAACATTTATCACAGTTATATAATAACAGTATTTTCCATGTTTGTAAATAAAATCTTGTCAACAAAATTCGACTCCAAACTTAAAAATATGATTTTCAAATTGAAAATCTTGTATTTTTTTCAATTAATTTAACATATAATGTCATATTGTGTTAAATTAAGTCGCAATGTTTAGGCGAAATTTAGTAAGTAATTACGGCACTAATGTCGAAAAAATAATATATATACGTACATTATCCTTAAATTTCATATTTATCCTTTTTTTTCGTAATGACAAATAAAAAAAAATATGATAAAATACTCTTGTAATTCAATCGAAATTTTTGTTTTTACTAAAGAATTTTATCATATAAAAAATGTATAATTATTCATTAAAAGTCTTAAAAATGAAAAGGGTGATGTGTTTATGTGTGAGAAATACAGGCTATGCAAGATATCGAGAATTTTCCTTGATGTCGGACTGTCAGTTATTTTAATGATTATTATATATATATCAGCACTGCATTTCGGTATGACTGAAAGCGATTTTGGACAGCTGTACATAATAGTGAGATGTAAAGTAATTACTCAGCATCTTCTTTTATCTCTTGTAATTCTGATTGGAGGCTCTTTACTGTTTGACTGTGTATACAAGAACAAATTATAAATGTCTGCAATATAAAGTAAATGTTTTATTCTTATAGAAAACAGCTCAACCTGTTGATTAAAGAAAACAGGTACGTCTTTCTTATTGAAAATTGTATTCAGAAGCATAATTTATATTAAAATATAAGCAACTTCTTCCGCTTATTTATATTATAAAATCCTGTATGAAATATTTCATACAGGATTTATAGTTTTGTATTGGCAATATTTTTGAAAAATTATTCAAATGCGTAAGATACGATAAGTATTTAAATAAATCAAATATCTGTACCTGCACCCATCTGTTTCAGAAGGTTGTTTTCAAGTTCGAGAGCGGTATTATATCCCATTTTTTTCTGGCGGCTGTTCATGGCAGCAATTTCAAGAATAATGGCAAGATTACGACCGGGTTTTACCGGAATTGTTATTGTTGAAAGTTTAATACCCATTATGTCTGTGTATTCGCTTTCGAGTCCAAGACGATCATACATTTTTCCCTGCACCCACGGCTCGAGGTTAACAACAAGATCTATCTTTTCTGTTTCTTTTACAGAACCTATGCCGAACAGTCTGCGTACATCCACAACTCCTATCCCTCTCAGTTCCATATAGTGGCGGATCATTGCAGGTGCGCTTCCTACAAGAGTCTTTGACGATACTTTTTTAATTTCCACGGCATCGTCAGCGATAAGCCGATGACCTCGTTTTACAAGCTCAATTGCTGTTTCGCTTTTTCCTATACCGCTGTCTCCGAGCAGCAGCATTCCCTCTCCGTATACTTCTACAAGAACTCCGTGACGGGTGATTCTTTGAGCGAGTTCTACATTGAGATATGATATCAGACTTGCCATAAATTCGGAGGTTCTGTGTACTGTGCGGAGAATCGGAATACGGTATTTTTCTGCAAATTTTAAAAAAGCCGGGAAAACTTCAAGATTTGAAGAAAAGATGACTGCAACCGGTTTTTGAGACAAAAAACTTTCGATGCGGTCGGAAATCTGTTCTTCCGGGAAAGAACTCAGATATGTGTGTTCACATCTTCCTATCAGTTGTATTCTTTCGGGATCGAAATGACCGAAAAATCCGGCGAGCGCAAGACCGGGACGGTTAAGTTCGGTCTTGGATACAAATATATTCTTTTCTTCCGGTACGAATATCTCTTCCATTCCGAATTCTTTTATTATATCCTTTAATTTAACTGTATAAACTGATGTCATTTTTTATTTTTCGCTCCTTTATATACTATGTTGTTTAAATTATATGATATACAGCTCGATGAGTCAAGACATTTTATATTAACTAAATGTATTCAGATTGACATATATACTTTTTTATAGGAAAATGTAATTATAAAAAGGATTTTTGTTTTCCCGGTCGTATAACAGACAGAGGATGTTATATAAAAGCTTTTGGATCCCTTTATACGGAGGAACATCAAATGGATAACGGTGCAGGTAGCTACCGCCGTTTTCTTGCCGGAGATGAGTCCGCTTTTGACGATATTATAAAAGATTACAGAATTCCGCTTACGTCTTTCATATTCAGATATGTCCGCAACGCAGAGGCAGCAGAAGATATTGCAATAGATGTTTTTACATATTTGATAATACATCCGCACAGATATAATTTTAAAACAGGACTGAAAACATATTTGTTTATGCTTGGACGGAGCCGCGCACTTGATTATCTGAAACATAACCGTAAGATAGGATTTACCGATATATCGGAACAGACAGAGCTTATTTCGGCAGATCCCGGCCCGGAGGAATGTCTTATTTCAGATGAGAAAAGAAGAACGGTCCGTTCGGCTGTTGATGCACTTCCTGAAAAAATGCGTACCGCTGTGTTTTTAGTGTATTTTGAGAATATGTCTTATGCAGATGCAGCAAGAATAATGAAAAAAAGCCGGAAGCAGATAGATAATCTTTTATACCGTGCCAAAAGCGAACTTCGCTCTGTACTTGGAGAGGACGGTGAAATTTTTAGCTGATATGATGAGAAACAATGAAGAATTTAAAAAAGAAATTTTCCGGCGGAGTACGGAATTTAAAGTAACACAAAGAAAAAATTTATGCAGGGTAGCTGTCAGCAGTGTTTCCGTAACTGTATGTGCAGTAATAATTTTCTCGGCGATGATTCCGATGATGAGAATGAAAACAAAGTCTGTACCTTACGAAAAAGAAACCGATAAAAGTGCAGTTACCTGTGATGGTTTTTCAGTTCCGTCGTTAGTGACAAATATATATATAATGACCGGCGGAGTAAAATATGCAGTTACCGATTCGTCGGATGTTGATATTATTATGAAAGAGATCGGAAAACTTGATTTTTCGGTTGATTGTGCGGGCACTTTAGTTGAAATTGATAAAGAAGCAGACCGACGTGATGTTATTGAAGAAACCGCGGCAGCTGCCGACAGGGAAAGGCAGGATCAGTGTTTAGGTGAGATATATAGTGATGGGCAAATAAGATCAGAAATATCGTGTGTTATATATGTTTATGACGCAGAATATGTTTTGCGTGAAAATACGTTGACTTCTTCCGATGGCAGATCGATTATTCTGTCTGGCGAACAGACGGAGGCGATTTTGGATATAGTGGCGAAAGAAAGGAGATAACCGGTATGAAGAAAAAAGCATTGATCTTAATTATTTCTTTAATCGCATTGTTTGTATTATTTTTTCCTATACCGAGCGGGGCGCTTAAAGACGGAGGAACAAGAGAATATACTGCACTTACGTATAAGCTGGTAAAATGGAATAGGATCACTTCTGACGGAGAAATTTATAAGGCATGGCGGATATACCCTTTTCCGCTCAATACAAAGTCTGTTGACGCACTTTGGCAGGAGGAGTCTGTAAAATTAGCGGAAGAAAATAAAGAAGAAAGAACAGACGTAAATTCAGGGGATATTACGACGGAAAAAGTGTCGCCGGTTACAACTGACCGTAAAGAATCGGCAGATGAAACGGGATTTTCTGTTTCTGTCAAAGAATTTTCACTGGAAGGGACTTTTCCTTATATAAAAATCGAAATTACCAATCACAGTAATACCGAGTTTTGTTTCGGAGAAACCTTCGATATTTTCTACCGTAAAAATAAGTCGGACATACGGGAGAGTTGTTTTATGGAAGAACCTGCGTTTAATGCAATATTATATACAGTTTTACCGGGCGGAAGCGCAGAGCAGACTTATTTACTTGATCTGGCTGATATCTCAAAAAACGGATATTACAGTCTTGAAGCACGCGGATGCTTTGAAAGCGATTCATCGTCGGCGGCTGCGGAATGGTTTACTTTCGGCACAGAATTTTCAGTAAACGGCGGTAAACCTGACGAATTCAATCGTACGGTACGCCGGAAATCCGGTACCGCATTATCATTATCCTGCTGATGAACCGCAGACTGTAGAGGATCCGATATCCGGGTATTGCGGAAATATTGTTACAACGATATATATTAACGGGAAAACATATTCGTTAATGTATGATAAATCGGTTTATATTACTGACATTCTTATTAATCTTGCTTATGATATTGATAAGATATGCCTGTGTAGTGATGAATTTACTGTTGATACGGAACTGATAAAAGGGTGTGGAATAAATCTTACTCAAGGTTTTGCAAGATGTGAAAAAGGACAAGCCGAACTTACAAAAGAGCAGATATACGGAATAAAAAGTATTATTGACAGCCTTGGCTGATATTACAGTAAAATAAATAATATATCCGTAATGGTCATTTCTTTCTGTAATATATATTAAAACCCGTCTTTATCGTAAGGCGGGTTTTAATAGTTTTAGTTTCAGAGATATGCACATTGTGTTGACAATTATATATTTGGCGTGTATAATTATGAAGAATCTTCTGTTATTTAAACAGATAAAGGAGAATTTTATGGTATTTTCCAGTATGGTATTTCTTCTCGGATTTCTGCCCTGTCTTATCTTTTTTTATTTTATCGTTCCGCAAGGAAAAAACGGATGGTTTCTTCCGTGGAAGAATCTTGTTCTTCTGATCTTCAGTCTGATTTTTTATGCGTGGGGCGGAGTGGCATATCTCGGTATACTCGGTGTTTCTATAGCGGTTAATTACATAGGAGGCTTGCTTGTTACATATCCGAAGTCAGGAAAGCTTAAGAAGCTGTTTCTTTTTATTGTTATGGCATTAAATCTTGGTATGCTCGGATGGTATAAATATGCCGGATTTGCAGCACAGGCTGCAGTTTCGTTAGGTATTCCGGTAACAGTACCTGAAATTGTACTTCCGATAGGTATTTCTTTCTTTACATTTCAGGGAATGAGTTATGTTATAGACGTTTACCGCGGCGACGCACATATACAGAAAAATCCGCTGAACGTTGCACTGTATGTTGCGCTGTTTCCGCAGCTTGTTGCGGGACCGATCGTAAGATATACTACGGTTGAAAGTGAAATAGGCATGCGCAGCCATACGGTAAAAGAATTTTCCGACGGTATTATCCGTTTTATGATCGGATTCGGAAAAAAGATGATACTTGCAAACGCTATGGGGGAGATAGCCGATCAGATATTCGGTCTTAACATAGAAGTTCTTACAACAGCGTCAGCCTGGATAGGCGCAATTGCATACACTTTCCAGATATATTTCGATTTTTCAGCATATTCGGATATGGCAATAGGACTCGGCCGCATGTTCGGATTTCATTTTGAGGAGAATTTCAATTATCCTTATATATCGTCATCGGTAACCGAATTCTGGAGAAGATGGCATATCTCGCTTTCAAGATGGTTCAGGGATTATGTGTATATTCCCCTCGGCGGAAACCGCTGTTCCCGCTTAAGACATATTTTTAATCTTATAGTCGTATGGACGCTTACCGGACTGTGGCACGGAGCGAACTGGACGTTTATTGTATGGGGAATTTATTTCGGAATTCTTCTTGTAGCCGAAAAATATCTTTTATCCGGAATTTTGCCGAAGATACCTGCTGTGATACGCCATGCGGTCACGCTTTTGCTTGTTATCGTAAGTTGGGTATTGTTCCGTTCGGATACGATAAGCTTGGCCGCGCAATATGTCGGCGTTATGTTCGGTGCAGGCGGAAGACTTGTTTCGCCTGATGCTTTTTATTACATAAGGCAGTATTATCCTGAATTTATTATCAGCATTGCTGCTGTATTTCCGATCAGAAGAATTATTGAGAACATTATTGAAAAACACAGCGGCAAACTGTCGGTATTTGTATTCGGTCAGCTTGCTCCGAAGGCATTTGCGGTAATTGTTTTTGTCTTAGGATATTTTAAGCTTGTTTCCGGAAGCTTTAATCCGTTTATTTATTTCCAGTTCTGAGGTGACGGTATGAACAGAAAGAAATTTTCAAATATATGTTCGGTTTTTATGATCGTCGGATTTCTCGGATTTGTTTTCGGACTTTTTGCACTTTCGGCATACGAAAATATAACAGATTATTCGACATATTCGTATTATGAAAACCGTAATCTGACTATGTTGCCTGAACCCGATACCGACTCTGTGCTTGACGGATCTTTTTTCGATAAAATTGAAAATTGGTACAAGGATCATGCGGCAAAGAGAAACGGGGTTCTTTCATATGATACTTTCCTGAACATGAATATCCTTCGCCGTCCGGTTGTAAACGGAATAGTTATTACAGACGATATTCTGCTTCCGTATAATAAGCCGGAAACGGTCAATAAGGAAGAAATACAGAATCTTGCGCAGATCATGTCGGATCGGCTCAGAGCACATGCAGATAAGGCAGAGAGCTGCGGAGCAGAATTTTATTATGTCGCCGTTCCGTGCCAGTATGTGTATTATGAGGATCAGTATCCGTGGTATCTGAATTCGCGTGCAGAATACACGAAAGCATCGTCAGAAGCTCTTTTCGGTAAGCTTGAGGAAAAAAATATACCGTATATTGATATGAATGAGGAGTTTAAAAAGCTCGGACATCTTCCTGAATTCAGCTCGGCTGTTGATAATCATTACGGAATAGTAGGTGCATATGAGACCTACCGCGCTGTAATGAAGCGTATAAACGAAGATACGGATCTTAATATAGATATCCTTGATAAAGGAGAATACACGCTTACAGAGCTTCCTAATCCCTATATAGGCTCACGTACACGTAAGCTTCTCGGACGGTGGCGTTATGATGAGCGCCTGTCTGTAATAACTCCGAATGAGGAGATTCCTTTTACCCGGTGGAATTACGGAAATGAGCAGCCAAGCGCTTCAACTGTTTACGTAATGCCGGAGAATGAAGAATCGAGAATAATGTACGGAATGTATATGGGCGATGACTGTTCAATAACCAGAATCGAAACAAAGCGTCCTGAGCTTCCTACCGTTCTCATTTACGGCGACAGCTTTACCAATGCATTTGAGTGCATAGTGTGGACAAGCTTTGATACTATGTATTCTCTCGATTTCAGATATTATACCGAGATGCCGCTTGATGATTTTATTGAAAAGGTTTCTCCTGATGTTGTTATATGCATACGGGATTATGAAGCACTTCTGAATCTTGAATATAACGGCTGCTAAGGTCTGGAAAAATGATGGCCCGATCGGGCGGGTACCCCGGAACCTTGTTGTTTCACAATAAAATACGCATATATTCCGAATAAAATAAAACGGAATATATGCGTGTTTTTATAGGTTGAATGTGAAAAGACAGCCTTTCGCGGTTATGAACTTTTCAGTTAAATTCACACTGCGTAAAGATATAATTTTTATTCGGAACGGAGCGCCGTTACCGGATCTTTTTTAGCTGCTTTTCTGGAGGGGATCATTCCGCCTATCAGTGTCAGAATAACACTGATAATAACGAGAATTATTGCCGCTCCGACAGGAAGTACAGCGCTGACTTCGCTTGTACCTGCAACGGCATGTATTATTGCGTTTACGGGAATCAGCAGAAGTGCTGAAAGACCTACGCCGATCGCACCCGAGCAAAGTCCGATAATAAAGGTTTCCGCAGTAAATACCTGAGATACATTTCTTTTTGAAGCTCCGATAGCGCGGAGAATACCGATCTCCTTTGTGCGTTCGAGTACTGAAATATAGGTTATAATACCTATCATGATAGACGATACGACAAGCGAAACGCTTACAAATGCAATCAGAACGTACGAGATTACATTTATGATCGTTGTAACAGAGGATATCAGAAGCGCTACAAAGTCGGTATAAACGATCTGATTTTCTTCTGTGGCTTCGCGGTTATAGTTCTGTATGCATTCTGCTATGAGATCTTTCGATTCGAAAGTATCGGCATAGATATTTATAGAGGTCGGTGCGTCTTTGCTGACATACCCGAATTTTGTGAGATTATCTTCGTAGCTTCCTACGGATATCGTGTTTTCATATATTGAAAGAAGAACTTCATCAGACGGATCCTGCATGAATGCGTCAAGCATAGCTGCAAGAGCGTTTTCATCAGCCTGTGCAATCACCTGTTGCTGAGCCGGATCTGAGCTGTACAGTGTCGCAGCGATGGTTTTCCACAGCGATGCTTTTCCGGAGATTCCGAGCGATGATATATATGTTTTTGTATCTTCAATCTTGGTTTCATCATCATCGGGATCAAAGGACATTCCGCTGATAATGTCTTTATCGGGAGACTGCCTCTGTGCTTTTACGATCTCACTTTTTTCTGCGAGAGCTATTATTTCGTCGGTAAGTGCTGAGGTATAGCCTACAACCGAGCTGAATACCGACTGAGCGGAATCAGAGCTTGCACGGATTATTCCAGAGACTCTGAGCTTAATTCCGTTTTCAGCAAGTTCTTCAAGCTTTGACGGATCGTTACGCAGAGAAACAAATTTTCCGTCCTCTGTTTTTTCGTATCCGTCGCATGCAGGAATTACATAGTAGTTTCTTCCTATCAGATCGCTGTAGTTCCAGCTGTAAGAGATTCCGTCAAGAGATTCTCCGCGGTCTACCGCTTCGGAAAGATCGTTGTATTCATCAGACGGGAGCAGCCCGAGCATATACAACGTGGGAAGCGCTATTTCATTATTTGCATCGACAACAATAACGATATCGTTGTAGCTTTCCGGCCATGTTCCTTCAACAAGCTCATAGTTATCTGTAACCGTTCTGCTTTCACGCTCACCGTCTTTTCCGGGGATAAGCTGTCCGAACGGATCATATGTCGATATAACGTTATTCATCATGGTGGAGACGTTCATACCTGCGGCAGACGGTCCCATCATTGCGGAATAATCGGTGTTTGCTCCGGCAAGAGAGCTTCCTTTTGTATTTATCAGCTTTCCGTGTGGATCATATGTATAAATATCGAAATTAACGTCATAGGAATATACTACGCCGTTATCGCCGAGATACTTCCTTATCTCGCTTTCCGGATTGTCGAGATATTTTTTAAATTCGGTCAGATTATTTTCAGTCAGACTTCCGGATACTTTGCTTGCGCTTTGCATAGCTGTAGCATCGGAATATACAGCATCAAGAGGATGTCCGGCTTCCTCTTTTATCTCGCCCATCCGTCCGCCCATTTCAAGCAGACTGCTCAGATCAAATGACTTTGCATCTATCTGAATCGGATATGAAGCCATTGTATCTTTCTGAAGATCTTCTATATAATTGTTGACTCCGGCCGAAAGGGAAAGAATGAGCGCAATTCCGATAATACCTATCGAGCCCGCAAATGAAGTAAGCAGTGTACGCGCTTTTTTTGTGCGGAGATTGTTGAAACTGAGAGCAAGTGATGTCAGGAAGGACATTGAGGACTTACCCATGTTTTTATGTTTCGGCTGCTCCGGAGCTGCTTCGGGGATAAAAGGCGCGGTATCTCCGACTATCTTACCGTCCTTAAGCTTTACTGTTCTGGTTGCATATTCTTCGGCAAGCTCCGGATTGTGCGTGACCATTACAACAAGGCGGTCTGATGCAACTTCTTTCAGAAGCTCCATGACCTGTATGCTTGTCTCGGTGTCGAGCGCTCCGGTCGGCTCATCGGCCAGAAGTATATCCGGATCGTTGACAAGCGCGCGTGCGATAGCAACACGCTGCATCTGCCCTCCTGAAAGCTGATTCGGACGCTTGTGTATATGGTCTGAAAGACCTACCCGGTCGAGCGCGTTTTTGGCCCGTGTTCTGCGTTCTGCACGGGATATTCCGGAAATGGTGAGAGCAAGCTCTACATTTGCCAGCACCGACTGATGCGGAATCAGGTTATAGCTCTGAAAAACGAATCCGATCGTATGATTTCGGTATGAATCCCAGTCTCTGTCCTTATATTTTTTTGTTGATATTCCGTTGATAATAAGATCTCCGCTGTCGTATCTGTCGAGTCCGCCGATAATATTAAGAAAAGTAGTTTTTCCCGATCCGCTGGGTCCGAGTATAGCAACGAATTCATTGTCTCTGAAGCTTACGCTAACTCCGTCAAGTGCATTTTGTACCATGCCGCCTGTCGTATATTGCTTGCTTATATTCTGTATCTGGAGCATTTGCCTCCGCCTTTCCCGAAAAAATTAATTCCTGCCGGTTTCGTTTTATTACGAAACCGGCAAAAATATGCTGTCAATTATTTTACATATTATAATAACACACAAAAAATATGAAATTGTTTACTCAATTAATACAATTTAAAAATTTTTTGAAAGTAATTTATTAACCGGCCCGTCGGGAAATTAAAGATCGGGAATATCCTCTGTGCTGTACATTTCATCTTCATCCGGAAGATATTTTCCGTTTTTCCGGTGCATCTTAACACATTCTGTGAGAAGATATTCTATCTGTCCGTTGATGGAACGGAAATCCGCTTCTGCCCATGCGGCAAGCTCGCTGTATAACTTAGGTGAAAGACGAAGCGGTACCTGTTTTTTCTGATCAGCCATACTATTAATACAGTGAACCTGAGTTTACAACAGGCTGTGCATCGTGGTTTCCGCAGAGGACAACAAGCAGATTTGAAACCATCGCTGCTTTACGTTCATCGTCAAGTGCAACGGTATTGTTTTTACTGAGTCTGTCAAGCGCCATCTCGACCATTCCGACAGCGCCGTCGACTATCATCTTTCTTGCGTCGATGATCGCGGAAGCCTGCTGACGCTGAAGCATGATAGCGGCGATCTCTGTTGCATATGCAAGATATGTTATACGTGCTTCAACAATTTCAATACCGGCTTCTTCAACGCGGAGCTGGATCTCGTCGCGGATCCTTGACGCTACGATTTCGCTTGAACCGCGCAGACTTCCCTCGTCGGCAACACCGTCTCCTGTGGTATCGACATTAGGCGCGATGTCGTAGGGATATATGCGGACTATATTCCGCAGGGCGCTGTCGCACTGAAGGGATAAAAATTCCTTGTAGTTATCGACGTTGAATACAGCTTTTGCTGTGTCTGTTATTCTCCATGTTACGGCAATTCCGATTTCAATGGGATTTCCGAGACAGTCGTTGATCTTCTGACGGTTGTTGTTGAGTGTCATGATCTTAAGGGATATTTTTTTGCTTGCAATTTCAGCAGTATTTACTGCAATTGCGGCGTCACCGATCTTAACATCTCCGCTTTGATTGAGCTTTGTCTTTGCCGCAGGGTTTACTGCAGAGCAGAAAGGATTTACATAGTAAAATCCGTCTCCGCGAAGCGTGCCTATATACTTTCCGAACAGAGTAAGTACAAGAGCTTCCTGCGGTTTAAGTACGTGCAGCCCGCACCAGGGAAGCCACCCTATGCAAAGCACAATTATTCCGATTACAAGTATGACCGGCGATCCGCCTCCGTCGAGTATTATTCCTCCGTATACCGTAGCCGCAATTGCAAGCAGATAAACCGCTATAGACAGAATAAGTACAGCCATTCCGTTTTTCTTTCCGGTTATTGTGATTTCTTTCATAAAATACCAATCCTTTCGTTAAACTCTTTTTGAGTTTATTATGATATCAAAATGATATCATAATAAATAATATTTGTCAATAGGTTAATGAAAAGATTTAAAGAAATCGGTGAGGTATTTTGTGATTTTATTTGTTATTATGGGTATTACGTGTATGACTGTAAGTTTTAAAGTTACACTTGAAATATCTAAGCGGCTGTGGTATACTGATTCATGCGGATTCATAGGAGTCCGTAGCTTAATTAAGGACAGTGAAAAAATGACGGATCTTCTTACACTTCATAAATATTTCCTCTCGCAGCATCTGAAAAAAGGCGGGATCGCCGTTGATTTTACAATGGGAAACGGACATGATACGAAATTTCTTTCCGAAGCGGTGTGGGGTGGCAGCGATGCGCCCGGACATGTTTATGCGTTTGACGTTCAGTCGGCAGCGCTTGAAAGTACCGGAAAGCTTCTGAAAGAAAGCAGAAATCCGGAAAATTATACGCTTATACACGATTCTCACGAAAATGCCGGGGAGTATGTAAAAGAGCCGTTCTGTGCGGGTGTGTTCAATCTCGGATGGCTTCCGGGATCGGATAAGAAGATCACTACAAAACGTGAATCGACACTTAAAGCAATAAGCGCGGCAATCGGACTTATAGATTATGACGGAATTCTTCTTATTGCAGTATATCCCGGACATGAGGAGGGGCGGCTTGAAGGAGAGGCGATCGCACAGATGCTTTCGCAGATAAGCCGTTTTGAGCTTTCTGTATCACGGTTTCAGATAATTAACTCGCCGTCGTCTCCGTACTTTTTTATTGCCGAAAAAAAATAGTGTTGCGAAATATGTGTGTCTGTATTATCGTCGGATACATATTATAAATATAAAGATCCGAAAGGATCATTTTGAAATAATCCGAATCAAGATCGGAAAGGAAAACCTATATGAAAATTGCTGTACTTGCAGGAGGACTCAGCCCGGAGCGTGATGTGTCGCTTTCGTCGGGAAGTCTCATTGCAAACGCTCTGAAAGAGCGCGGACATATGGTTGCGCTTGTAGATGTTTATATGGATCAGGATATTTCGGGCGGAACCGATAGTAAATTTACCGATATTCTATGCAGCACGTCGGGAATTTCAGAAAATTCTCCGTCTCTTGAAAAGATCGCGCAGCTCCGCCGTGACCGCCGCGGAACTGATGAAGGAGCGGGCGAGCTGATCGGAAAAGGCGTGATTGAAATATGCAGAGCCGCGGATATTACCTTTATAGCGCTGCACGGCGCCATGGGAGAAAACGGCCAGCTTCAGGCACTTCTCGACTGTTACGGAATACGTTATACGGGAAGCGGATATGCCGGTTGCTCGCTTGCTATGGATAAGGATATCACCAAACGTATTGTCGGCTGCGAGGGCGTGGATACTGCAAAATGGATCTGTGCGGATCCAGGTGAAACAGATATCCGCCGTATTGCCGGACAGATCGGGTTTCCGTGTGTTATAAAACCTGCGGCGTGCGGTTCAAGCGTCGGAGTTTCTCTTGTACATAATGAAAACGAGCTTGAGGAAGCGTTTCGCATTGCGGCTGAATGTAATCAGACCGTTATTGCCGAACAGTTTGTCAGCGGACGGGAATTTTCAGTCGGTATACTGTGCGGAAAAGCTCTTCCTTCTATCGAAATAATGCCGATATCCGGGTTTTATGACTATAAGAATAAGTATCAGTCCGGTCTCACAAATGAAGTTACCCCTGCACAGATACCTGCAGAGCTGGAAGAGAGGCTTCAAAGTGCTGCGCTTAAAGCTCACCGTGCGCTTCATCTCGGTGTTTACAGCCGTTCGGATTTTATATATGATAAAGATTCCGATCGCCTTGTATTCTTAGAGGCGAATACGCTTCCGGGTATGACTCCGATGAGCCTGCTTCCTAAGGAAGCGACTGCTGCGGGCATAGAGTACGGAGAACTGTGCGATATGATTGTGCGTGAATCAATGAAACAGAGCTGAAAGAAATAGATTAAAACAGATTATGAGGAAGCGGAAGCTGCAAATACAGTTTCCGCTTTGCTTAATTTGCGGAATTTTTCCGGTCAGATTTTACCCCGGCATGAAAAAGTTTGTTTATTAATATTTTTTTCCTTAAAAATAAAGAAAAAACTGAAAAAACTATTGACAAAGCTTTTAAAAGCTGATATAATCCATAAGTAGTCCAAAGACAGCAGGTTATTTCGGTGAAAGCCGAAATGTAAAGCTATCCTGCCGAGGAGAATGAAAAATAAATCCCGCAGTTATGCTGCGGTAATGTTATTGATCATATCCCGTGATGTGCTTTGGCGCATCGCGTTTTTTGTTTTTACGGACTATTCAATTCTGAATGGAGGTAAATTAAAATGCCAAGTGCAAAAATTTTAGCACAGAAGCAGGCAGAGCTTGAAAGCCTTGTTTCGAAGATGAAAGCATCTCAGGCAGGTGTTCTTGTTGATTATACTGGAATCACCGTTGAGCAGGATACAAAGCTGCGTGCGGCGTTCCGTAGCTCAGGTGTTGACTATAAGGTATATAAGAATACCATGACATCACGTGCATGCGACGAGGTAGGCTTCACCGAAATGAAGGATCTGCTCAAGGGTATGACTGCTCTTGCAGTATGCGAAAACGATCCGGTTGCTCCTGCTAAGGTTGCTAAGAAATTCGCTGATGATATCGAGACATTCGAGATTAAGGGCGGATTCCTTGACGGTAAGGTTATTTCCCGTGACGAAGTTTTGAATCTTGCAGACATTCCTTCAAAGGAAGGTCTTATTGCAAAACTTCTCGGAAGTATCCGTTCGCCTCTCTACAACTTTGCATATGCTTTGCAGGCTGTTGTGGACAAGGGCGGAGAAGCAGCTCCCGAAGCGGCTGCTGAAGAGGCTGAGGCTCCTGCCGAGGCGTAAGTCTGAAAGACTTATAAAATCAAAAATATTTAAACTTAAAATTTACATGGAGGATTATTTAAAATGGCTACAGAGAAATCACAGCAGATCCTTGATCTGATCAAAGAACTTACTATTATCGAGCTTGCTGACCTTGTAAAGGCAGTTGAAGAAGAATTCGGCGTATCCGCCGCTGCTCCCGTTGCAGTTGCAGGTGTTGCAGGCGCAGCAGCTCCCGCAGCAGAGGAGAAGAGCGAGTTTGACGTTGTACTTAAAGCTTTCGGCGCTAAGAAGCTCGACGTTATCAAGGTTGTACGCGAGATCACCGGTCTCGGACTTAAGGACGCTAAAGACATGGTTGAGGGCGCACCGAAGACTGTTAAGGAAGGCGCTTCTAAGGAAGAGGCTGAGGACATCAAGAAGAAGCTCGAAGAGGCTGGCGCTGAGGTTGAGCTTAAGTAAGTTCTTCTTTCAGGAAGATTTAATTTCAAGAAATCAAAAAAGGATTGCGGATATATGTCCGCAATCCTTTTTGCTACATCTGCGCCTTGTATCGGTACTATTTTTGATCGGTACATGAGGTTTTATTATATTCTGTGTTTTGAATCTGAATAAATTCCGGATTTTTTCTTTTTACTTTTATATACTTTTTCTTAAGCGATCTTAAAACGGAAAGACTTTTGACATCATCGGGAAATAATTTGCTCAGCAGCCATATTGCTATGATTACCGTTATAATCTTTTCGGGAGTAAACGGAATCCATAATATCGTAAGATATGCGGCAGCTATAGAATATATCCACGACTGATTAAGAATAATTCCTATTAAAATTGCAAGATATGCCCATCCGTTTGTAATAAACCATCCGATACCGAGACAGACGATAAGATGCGGATTGAGAAAGAAATTGATAATTTTTTTAATTTTGTATTTCATTTTCTGTTTTACCTGTCTTTCCTGATTTAAGCAGCATATCTGACGCGGATACGGAATGGATAATCGGTTTCCATTCGCATTTTCCGAAAAGTGCCCGTATGGATATCGGAATATAGGTGAACATGAAAAGCGGAAATGTAAAGGAAAATACTATCTTTCTTTTTGCAGATGTTTTAATGTGTTTCCATTCGCTGACGGTTGTGATTATTCCGACAGCGAAAAGCGTAAGATACATGTTTCCGAGCATCTCTCCGATAGATTTGAGCGCTATCATTATATCGTCTCCTGCATACGCTCCGCGCATGCCGATAACGAGATTCAAAGTGACCGACATTGCGGACAGGATAAATGCAGGCATGATCGACATAGTCATATCGAAACAGGAGAAATTGCCTTTCATGCAGCCTTTTATCATGCGTTTGCCGTATTTTTTGAATACCTGCAGGTATCCTTTTGACCAGCGGAGCCTCTGACGCCATGACTGAGCAAAGCCGGTGGGCTGTTCGTCGTAGAACTCTGCGGCAGGACAAAATGCTATTCTATATCCGTTAACTATAAGGTCGGCTGAAAACTCAATATCCTCTGTAAGTGTATGAAACGGCCAGTCGTTTATATTCTCAGCTATTTTTCTGCTGAACAGAAATCCTGTTCCGGAAACCATACAGCTTGTCCCGATAAGATCTCTCGCATTGTTCAGATATCGGCTTTCGCGGAGGAACCACAGTGCATATCCGGCGCTGATCCAGTTGTCTCCGTAATTTTTGCTGTTACGGTAGCTTGTAATGACGTCATTTCCTTCTGAAAATGTCTTATTCATTTCTTCAATATAATTTGGCGAGAGAATATTATCCGCGTCAAAAACAAAATATCCGTCAAAGCCTTCGGGATAGTCTTCTGTTATATGCTGTCTAAGCTCCTGCAAGGCGTACCCTTTTCCGATAAGCTCTTTATTGAAGCGTGAATATACCTTTGCGCCTTTAAGCTTTGCTATTTCCGCTGTGTTGTCGGTGCAATTGTCGGCGAGAACAAAAACTGTGATCAGATCCTTGTTATATGTCTGATATTCTATACTGTCTATCAGATCACCGATAACGGCAGCCTCGTTTCTTGCACATATCAGCACTGCAAAATTGTGCAGATCAGGTTTTTTTGTGACTGTCTTTTTCTTTTTAAACAAGGATATCGGGATATATACAAACTGATATGCGTAGCACAGGATGAAAAGAATAGAGACGGTGTAATTTATAAGGCGCAGAGTGTTCATTATGCGGTTTCCTTTACAAGTTTTGCTGTAATTTATTATTATATAATTTCCAGTTATGATATAAAGGTGGAGAATAGATTAAATATATAATGAAAAGCAGTTAAAGAAGATAAAGATAATAATCGGTATAAGAACAAGCTGATATACATAGCGCAGAATAAAGAGAATAGAGACTGTTTGATTTAAAATGCACAGGATGTTCATTATGCGGTTTCCTTTACAAGTTTTGCTGTAATTTCATTATAACTTTTTCCCGATTAAGATAGTAGTGGTAAAAAGATTAAGAATTGCTTAAAAAGTAAATTTGATAGGTGCTGTATAATCATATTTAATAACCGTAAAAAACGGCTTTTTGAAGTAATCAAAGACCGTCGGAGTACATTCTGAAAATGTGATGTTAAAAAAATACGCAGACAAACCGGAAAGTCTGTCTGCGTATTTTTATTGTGGAACTGTGAAACACAAATATTTCGTCAGATCGGTTTCTTATTCGGATTCAGTCTTGAATTGCCGGAAATTTCAGTATGACCTTAAATAGATCTCCGTCGATCTCCAGATTTAATGTTCCGCCCTGAAGTTCGGTCAGACTTCTGGCAATTGAAAGTCCGAGCCCGTTACCGTCGGTATTTCTTGAAGAATCGCCGCGTACAAAGCGTTCAAGCAGTTCATCGGCACTGATATTCAGCGGATCGCGTGATGTGTTTTTAAAAGTTATTACAGCCTGACTGCCGATTTTTTCAAGCGACAGGTATACACGTGTTCCTGCCTGGGAATATTTGCAGATGTTATTCATCAGGTTGTAGAATATTCTCCACATTCTGCGGCTGTCGGCCATTATGTGCAGCTCCTGCTCGGGAAGCGATGTTATAAGGGAGAGACCGGCATTTTTTATTTTTTCATCAAATTCTCCGCTTACCTGGAATATGAAAACAGATGCATCACACGGAGTAACAGAGACTTCGAGATTGCCGGTCGAGGCTTTTGAAGCTTCAACAAGATCTTCTATAAGGCGTTTCAGCTTTTCGGACTGTCTTACAAGCACCTCGGAATATTCGGTTATATTAGGATTATCGCTTTTTTCGTTTCCGATCAGTGAGGCATAATTTATAATTGAAGTGAGCGGGGTTTTAATATCATGAGAAACATTTGTAATAAGTTCTGTTTTCATGCGTTCGCTTTTCAGCCGTTGCTCGACTGCCTGGGACATTCCGTCGGTAATGCTGCTCAGATTTTCTGCGTGCCGTTTGAAATCCCAGAACAGACCGTCGGTTTCTATTTTGCAGGAAAGATCTCCGGCCGCAATTTTCTCTCCGGCTTTCTGGAGTTTTCTCATTGTAATTGCGGTAAACAGTACGATCGGAACCGTGATAAGCTTTTCGATAAACCAGAGTAAGATAAGAATGTCGGTTTCATATCCGCACATTATGATTGCAAAAAATTCAAAGGTGCATATACACGCTAATACCAAAGCTGTTCTGCTTACCATGGGGATATTATTGAATATAGATCTAATCCGTGATGCTCCGCGTCGGGTAATACGCAGGCAGTACAGAATAATTTTTCGTATAAGATCGATACAGCGATAGATAACGGTATTACGTATCAGTGATTTTTGTTTTATACGTGCGGATAGGCTCATACAGACCGCGACAAAAACATTTACTGATATTATGCAGTCAATAATAATACCTATTAAGACGTACGGATAACTGATGCTGTCACCTACAAAAACTGAAATTACAATACACAAAATAATTGCGGCTGACAGAATAAGATCAAATGGAACGCTGAAAAACGGACCGGGGCAGACTTCCTCGGTATCCGGACGCCTGCCTGATACACACATCAGTACAATAAACAGTATAATGCAAGCAAGGAGCGACAGGAAACCTATAGGATATACCGAGTATTTTAATACAAATAAAATATGGATGATATCGAAAATAAAAATATCGGATTCCTGTATTAAAGTATCGGTATTATAGTAAGCCGTTACAGTATAAGTCAGAACAGTCCGGTTTTCGTGTGTATAGCGAAAAAGACTGACGTCTGTTATTTTAGACTGATTTTTATAAACGTAGATATCATAGGTATATTCATTATAATCACTGTTATTTGAAGCGTGATCGAATTTCAGACTGGATTCAATTCTTTCGCCTTTTTCATCTGAGATCTCGATTTCAAAATTGTAATAGCTGTAGTCAAGCGTTTTCGGATTTAACAGAATATTATATGCATAATCGAAGCTTAGTCCTTGTACCAGGTCACTTATGTATTCGCTTTTATATTCATCTTCTGTTATAGTATAAAAATTGTTTTCGATCATGACGAATATTCCGGCTATACTTGCCGCCGTAATACAGAGGCATAAGGTAAATGCAATTATAAACAGGGTTTTTCCGGCTATGGATCTTGCAAAGCGTTTCATATGCTTCTTCCTTTCTCCATTTTATACCCTTTTCCGAATATGACCTTTATATATCTCGGATCGTTGGGATTTATTTCGATTTTTTCGCGCAGATGCCGTATATGTACCGCTACCGTATTGTCATTTCCCGTAAGGGGACTTTCCTTCCATACAAGATTGTATATTTCTTTCGGAGAAAAAACTTTACCGGGTGACGCTATAAGAAGCTTCAGGATATCGTATTCCTTGGGGGTCAGAGATACGGGTTCTCCGTCTGCCGTTACGGTTTTGCTCTGATCGTTTAACTCTATACCGCCTATAATATATGTATCTGTCTGTTTTATTTCAGCTCCGAATTTTGTATATCTTCGTAACTGTGAGTTGACTCGCGCGGCAACCTCAAGCGGATTGAACGGTTTTGTGATATAATCGTCTGCTCCGACATTAAGCCCGAGGATCTTGTCGGTATCCTCGCTTTTTGCTGTCAGCAGTATGTTCGGAACGTTACTGATCTCCCTTATTTTGGCCATCGCGGTTATTCCGTCCATCTGAGGCATCATTATAT
>ENA-UOJO01002388-UOJO01002388.1-human-gut-metagenome-genome-assembly--contig:-P57-NODE-2388-length-20140-cov-9.851182_pt1 | contig 20140 bp, 17 predicted proteins | sample MGYA00242351_ERZ723898 | MGnify/ENA metagenome assembly ERZ723898 | reverse complement strand
GCAGCTCGGCGCTGCCGATGATGCCCTGAAGCGGCGTTTTCAGCTCGTGCGAGACATTGGCGGTAAACTCGCGGCGGCTCTGCTCGGCCAGCTCGCGATCGGTGATATCGAAGGCCAGGAGGGCCGCGCCGCCCTTTTCGCCCGCCGTATCGATGCGGCTGACGTCAAACTGCCAGAGGCGGCCGCCGCGTTCGCTGCGCAGCTCGCTGTGGCCGTCGGCCATGGCCTGCGCGATGGCGGCATCCAGTTCGCGGCTGCGGTCGACGACGAGGAAATCCTGCCCCACGCAGCTTGCATTTGCACCGAACAGGCGCTGCGCGGCCGGGTTGATGCTGAGGACATAGCCGCGGTCGTCCAGCAGGACAAGCCCCTCGCGGAGGCTGCCGGTGATCTGGGTGAATTCGTCGGTTCTGCGCTTCAGCTCGCGCAGCTGTGTGGTGATCTGCTTATGCTGGCGGCTGATGCGGCCAAGGAGGGGCGAAAGCTCTTCATAGGCATCGTTATCGAGCGGATGATCGAGGTCGAGGTTATTGAGAGGCTCGACGATGCGGCGCGAGAGGCGGCGGGCAAAGATGGCCGAGAGGACAAGCGCCGCGATCAGCACGGCGAGGATCGGCTGGAGCATGCCGAGCAGGAGGACGCCGACCGTCGCGCGGCTGCGCGAGATGCGGAGCACCGTCCCGTCGGAGAGGCGCGTTGCGCGGTACATGGTTTTTTCCAGGAAGGTGGTGGAATAGCGGACACTCTCGCCCGTGCCGGCTTCCAGCGCCTGCTGCACCTCGGTACGTTCGGCGTGGTTTTCCAACTGCGCAGCATCCGTATCCGTGTCGTAAAGGACGGTGCCGTCGGCGGCGATCCAGGTGAGGCGGAAGCGGCTGGCGTCGACCTGGCGAAGCCCCGCTTCGCCGTCGGTCTCGGTCAGGACGGCGGCAAGGCCCAGCTCGTCTTGCAGCTGCGTCTCCTGCACGCCGGCAAAATATCCATAGAGGCAGCCCCAAATGATGATCAGGCTGGCGAGGAGCACCGTCCCCGCGACGAGCAGGATGGAACGGAAGATCTTTTTGGTCATGTCTGCGCCTCCCATCGGTAGCCGACGCCGCGGACGGTCTCGATGCGGTCGCCATAGGAGCCGAGCTTCTGCCGGAGCGTCCGGATGTGCATGTCGACGGTGCGCGTCTCGCCGCAGTAATCCGTGCCCCAGACCTGCTCCATCAGCTTCTCGCGCGTCCAGGCGACGCCGGGATGCGAGAGGAAGAGCTTCAGCAGCTCGAATTCCTTATATGTAAGCTCCACGCGCGCACCGTCTGCCGAGACGGTATGCTCGTCCAGATTGACAAACAGGCCGCCCGTTTTCAGCAGGTGTTCGACGGCCTTCGGCTGGACGCGGCGGAGCACGGCCTTGACACAGGAGACCAGCTCCATGACGCCGAACGGCTTCGTCAGGTAATAGTCCGCGCCGAGGTCGAGACCCTGAATTTTATCATACTCCGCGCCGCGGGCCGTCGCCATGACGACGGGGATCGCGGCCATGCGCGCGTCTGCGCGGATGCGGCGCAGCAGCTCGATGCCGTCGATCTCCGGCAGCATCACGTCCAGCACCACCAGCTCCGGCAGCGCCGCACCCTGCAAGGCATCCCAGAAGGACGTGCCATCCTCGAAGCCGCGCGCTTCAAAGCCTGTGGACTGTAAGGCGTATACCTCGATGTCGCGGATGCTGGCGTCATCCTCCACACACCAGATCATGCGTCCCCCTCCTTGTGTACACCGGTCACGGAGAAGATCACCCATTCGGCGATGTTCGTCGCGTGATCCCCGATGCGTTCAAAATATTTGGCGATCATCAGCAGGTCGAGCGCATATTCGCCGTCGGACGGCTCCGCCGCGATCTTTTCGATCAGCTTATGCTTGACCTGATCGAAGTAGGCATCGACGGTATCGTCGTCGCGGACGACCTGCTCTGCCAACAGTATATCACGTTTTACGAAAGCATCAACACTATCTGTGACCATTTTTATCGTGGCGCGGGCCATTTCGCGCATGAGTTCGCTGTCCTCCGGGCCGCGGCCGGCCAGGAACGTGACGATCTCGGCGATATCTTCGGCCTGATCGCCGATGCGCTCCATATCCGTGATCATTTTCAGGGCTGCGGAGATCTGCCGCAGGTCGCGCGCGACCGGCTGCTGCTGGAGCAGCAGCTTGAGGCAGAGGGATTCGATATCCCGCTCCTTCTGGTCGATCTCCGCGTCCAGCGGCGCGACCTGCTTCGCGAGGCGCACGTCTCCGTCCGCCATCGACTTGGCGGCCAGTGCGATCACCTCTTCGCACCGCGCGCCCATTTCGATCAGCTCTCTGTTCAGCAGCGCAAGCTGCTCGTCAAACCGGCTTCTCATCATCCAAACCTCCCCGTGATATAGTCCTCGGTTTTCTTCTCGCGCGGCTGCGAGAACATTTGCTCCGTTTCGCCGTATTCCACCAGCTCGCCGAGCAGGAAGAAGGCGGTATTGTCCGAGATGCGGACGGCCTGCTGCATGTTGTGCGTGACGATGACGATGGTATAGTGCTCTTTGAGCTCCATGGCCAGTTCCTCGATCTTCGAGGTGGAGATGGGGTCGAGCGCGCTCGTCGGCTCGTCCATGAGCAGCACCTCCGGCTCGACGGCCAGCGCCCGCGCGATGCAGAGGCGCTGCTGCTGCCCTCCGGAGAGGCCGAGGGCGTTCTTTTTCAGGCGATCCTTGACCTCGTCCCAGATGGCCGCGCCGCGCAGCGAACGTTCGACGATCTCGTCGAGCTTTGCGCGGTTGCGGACGCCATGCGTCCGCGGTCCGTAGGCGATGTTGTCGTAGATGCTCATGGGGAAGGGATTCGGCTTCTGGAATACCATGCCGATCTGGCGGCGGAGGCCGCTCACGTCCGTGCCGGGCGCGTAGATGTCCTGCCCGTGGAACGAGACACTCCCCTCGATCTTCACACCGGGAACGAGGTCGTTCATACGGTCGAGCGTTTTGAGGAACGTCGACTTGCCGCAGCCGGACGGGCCGATGAGGGCCGTGATGCTCTTTTCGGGGATGTCCATGCAGATATTGGTCAGCGCCTGATGGCTGCCGTACCAGAGATTCAAATCATTGACAGAAATGATGCTGTTCATAGTGCATTCTTCCTCCTGAAATAGCGGGATACGAGGCTCGCCGCCAGATTGATGAGCAGCGCGAGCACCATCAGAATGGCCGCGATGGCAAAGGCCACGCCGAACTCGCCCTGCTCCTTCGCGTAGACGTAGAGGGCGACCGTCAGCGTTGCGCCCGCGCTGTGCAGGCCACGCCAGATGCCGTTCAGCGCGTGGGCAAAGCCCGCCGTGAACAGCAGCGCCGCCGACTCGCCGAGGATGCGGCCGATGGAGAGGATACAGCCCGTGACCACGCCGTCGACGCAGCCGGGCATGACGACCGTGCGGATGACGCGCCATTTGCCCGCGCCGAGTCCAAACGCGCCCTCGCGGTAGCTCTGCGGGACAGTCTTGAGGCTCTCCTGCGTGGTACGCATGACGGTTGGCAGGTTCATGATCGTCAGCGTCCATGCGCCCGCGATCAGCGACGTCCCGTTCTTGCAGAAGATCAGCATGCCGACGAGGCCGTAGATGATGGACGGGATGCCGGAGAGTGTCTCCGCCGCGTATTCGATGGCCGCGACGAGCTTTTTATTCGACGCATATTCGTTTAAGTAGATGGCCGCGCACACGCCGAGCGGCAGGACGAAGAGGATCGTCGCCATCACAAGATAAAGCGTGTTCAGAATGTCCGGCAGGATGCCGATGCGCTCCTCCAGATAGCTCGGCGCAGTGGACAGCAGCTCCCAGCTGATGTTCGGCACGCCCTTCAGCAGCACGTAGCCGATCAGAAACAGGACGAGCGCCGCCGTCAGGCCGGCGGAAAGGTACATCAGGGCCCGCATCGTGCCGGTATAGATGCGCCGCCGGAGCGGTAATTTCTTCTGCATGTTATCGCTCCTTTCCGCGCTTTAAGAAAAAGTTCAGCGCCGCGTTGATGAGCATGATGAACAGGAACAGCACCAGCGCGATGGAGAACAGCGCCTGCCGCTGCAAGCCGCTGGAATAGGACATTTCGCTGGCGACCGCCGTCGTGAGGAAGCGGACGCTCTGGAACAGGCTCGGCATATTGGCCGCATTGCCCGAGACCATCATGACGGCCATGGCCTCGCCGATCGCGCGGCCCACGCCGAGCACGACCGCCGCAGCAATGCCGCTCTTTGCCGCCGGGACAGACACCTTGAAATACGTCTCGATGGGCGTGGCCCCGAGGGCCAGCGACGCATCCTCATATTCGCGCGGCACGGCCTCGAGCGCCGTGACCGAGACTTTGATGATGGACGGCAGGATCATGACCGCGAGGACAATGATCGCGGCCAGCAGGCTCGCGCCGTCCGGCAGGTGGAACGCCTTGCGGATACCGGGCACGAGCACCAGCATCCCGACGAGGCCGTACACAACCGACGGGATGCCCGCGAGCAGACTCACCGCCGTCTGCATCACGTCCTTCACGCGCTTCGGCGCGAGTTTTGCCAGATACACCGCCGTCAGAAAGCCGACCGGCACGCCGAGCACGATGGCCCCCGCCGTGCCGTAGATGCTCGTCAGGATGAAGGGCAGGATGCCGTACTGCGGCTCTGCCGCTGTGGACGCCCACGTCTGCCCGAACAGGAAGGGCACAAGGCCGATCTTCCGGATGGCCGGGATACCGGAGACCACCAGATAGACCGTGATCACCAGCACGCAGCCGACCGCGACCAGACCAAACAGTAAAAACAGCGCATGGACGACGGTCTCAACAATATGTTTTCCTCGTTTCATCGCAATTTCCTCACATACGGCCAAAAAGGCGGCCGATGGGTGGCCGCCTCCTTGTTCTAAGTTTTAGTTGACAGCGACCGCGCCGGCCTTGCCGATCAGCTCCGCCTGGGCGGGATCCAGTGCGTAGTCATAGAACACCTGGGCCGCTTCGCTGAGGGCCTCGCCGTCCTTCGTGACGAGGACGAACGGTCTCTGCACGACATAGCTGCCGTCCTTGACGGTGTCTTCGCTCGGGGCCACGCCGCCGACAGTCAGAGCCTTGACGGTGTCCTTGACTGCGGAGAGGGAGGCATAGCCGATGGCGTCCGGGTTCTGCGCGACCGTGGCGATCACATCGCCGGTGGAGGTCAGCTCCTGCCGGTACTGGCAGGCATCCTTGGTATCCGTGATGGACTCGAAGCCGTCGCGCGTGCCGGAGCCAGCCTCACGGCCGATCAGAACGATCTCAGCGTCGTTGCCGCCGACGTCCTTCCAGTTGGTGATCTCGCCGGTGTAGATCTTCGCGATGGTTTCGACATCGAGGTCAGAGACGGGGTTTGCCGGGTTCACGATGATGGCGATGCCGTCGAGGGCCACAACAGTCTCCTTCAGGCCGGAAGCCTTTTCCTCATCCTTCAGGGCGCGGCTGGAGAGTCCAATGTCGCAGCGGCCTTCGCTCACAGCCTGGATGCCGGAGCCGGAGCCGGTGGGATTATAGGTGAAGGTCACGTTGGGGTTGGCCGCCATGAAGGATTCGCCCAACGCGCCGATGACCTTTTCCATCGAGGTGGAGCCGTCGGTCGCGACGGTTCCGCTCAGTTCCTTAGTGGCGGGGGCTGCGTCCTGCTTGGTGTCTGCCGCGGAGGTATCCGCAGCGGTGTCATTCGAAGTGGTCTTTGCTGCACAGCCGGCAAACAGAGCCAGCGCGCACGTCAGCGCAAGCAGCAGTGCAATGATCTTTTTCATTTGGAATTTCTCCTTTGATTTTTATGTTCTTGACTTCCTGTCTACGGTTCAAAGGATACTGCCCGCGCGTAAAATGCAAAAGCGTTTCTTTGTAAAATCGGCGTAAAAAAGCGCCCGCTCCATCGGAGCGGGCGCTTGTATTTCAAGGCTCAAAGTGTTTTGGCTTCGGGCGCGTCCGCCCCGGATGGGGAGAACGCGTCGGTCTTTTCGAGGATCTTATCGATGGCGACGGAGGCCGCGCCGTAGAGGATGAGATCCTCCGGGACGGCGGAATAGCGGATGGTGAGATCGCGCCAGACCTCTGGCAGGAGGCGCTCTTTTGCGGCCTCGCGGATGGCTTGCAGCATGACCTCTCCGCCGCCGGACATGACGTCGGAGATGACGATCTCCTTGGGATCGTAGATGTTCACAAGGTTCGCAACGCCGCAGCCGAGGCTGTGCCCGGTGCGCAGGACGGCGGAACGCGAATAGGCATCGCCCGCGTTCATATGACGGAAGATGACCTCGGCGGTGATCTTCTGTTCGGAGGTCAGGCTGCTCTCGGGATGCTCCGGCAGACCGGCCTGCACGTCGCGGACAAGCGCGAGCGCGGAGCAGTACATCTCCAGGCAGCCGCGGTTGCCGCAGAGGCAGCGCGGGCCCATAGCGTTGATGGACATATGGCCGATCTCGCCGAAGATGCCGCGGTAGCCGCTGATGATCTTGCCGCCGATGACAACGCCCGCGCCAATGCCCTCACTGGCGAGCAGGTGGACGAGCACGTCGTCCCGGCCGATGTTGGCGCTGCGGCTCCATTCGCCGAGCGCACCGGCGTTTGCATCGTGCTCGACGAAGACGGGCTGCTCGAACGCAGCGCCGAGCTGCTTGCAGATGTCGATCTTCTCCCAGCCGGCAAACTCGGTCATGACGGCGATGCGGCCCTCGCGCCGGAGATAGGGTCCTGGCACCGCCACGCCGACGGCGCAGCAGCTGCCGTATTTCTGCATGAGGCTTCTGGCGTCGGACACGATGCGCTCCAGCACGGCGGAGGCCCCGGCGGCGGGATCGAGCTTTTGATACTCCTTCTCCAAAAGCTGATTTTTGATGTTGAAGATGCCGACGCTGTAAGAGCGGCGGGCGATTTTGATGGCGACGACATTGAACTTCTCCGCATTGATCCGGATGCCGATGGAGCGGCGGCCCAGATTGCCCTTCAGCGCACCCGTCTCGGAGACGACGCCGGAGGCGAGAAAGTCGTTGATGATGTTGGTGATGGTGGCCTGCTTCAGACCCGTCCTGCGGGAAAGCTCTGCCCGCGTCAGCACGTCCTCTCCGGCCAGGATGCGGAGGATGGAGAGGCGGTTGCTCTCCTGAATATCCAAGCTGTTTTTTCCGATCTTTCCCACGGCGCACACTCACTCCCATTTCCAGACATACCCGAACTATTTTAGCACAGTTCCGGCGGCGGCGCAACACCGAAAACGCATCACTCAGCGATGCAGCGGCGAAGGCCGCCCTCTGCAAAGCAGAGGCAGACAAGTGCGCAGAAGGAGAAATGCGCGAACAGGGCCAGCGGCAGGAGGAAGGGCGCGGTCAGCACGAGGAGGAGCGTACATGCGGCGACAACGAGCAGCGCGGCGACATTCTGGCCGCTGCGGGCGAGGAGCAGGATGAGCGCGTTGTGGAAGACGACACCAAGCGGCAGATCGAGCTGCGCGGCGAGCGGGATGGCATACATGCTGAAGGAAAAGACCGCATAGATCCAGAGCAGCAGGAAAGCCAGCAGCGGCACGCGGCCGGAGTCCGCCTGTGCGCAAACGTGTCCGCCGAAATAGCTGAGCGCAAGCCCGGCCAGCAGGATGCAGCCGGGGAGCAGCGAACGGCGGAAGCCGATCTTGATGTCGCGGAAAAAGTCGCGGAAGATATGGACATTCTCTTCCCGCTGCATGCGGAGCAGGGCGCGGCTGAGCGCGGAGAGCGAGGCCGGAATCGTCACGACCGGGATGCAGCCGAGCAGAAAGGCCAGATTCAGCAGAACGAGATCGACCCAGTAATTCCGGATGATTTGAGAGAAGGTTTTCATAAAAGACTCCGTACAGACAAAGCGGGCACATACCCGCAAATCTATTTTTCTTGTTCGGGCAGCACCACACAATTCGGCGAATAGATTTGTATGACACTGCCTCATTATAACACAAAGGGCGGGTATTGTCATACCCGCCCTGTGAAAAATGTGTCATTGATAGCTGCTGCCAACGAGGACTTTAAGAGATTCGGAGGACATCTGCATCAGGATGGCATCCTTGAGGCGCTCGATCGGGAAGCGGTGCGTGAGGATGGGGGCAAGCTGGATGCGGCCGCTGTTGATCAGGTCGACGGCGCGCTGGTGCGTGTCCGGATTGATGATCGAGCCGACGATTGTCAGCTCCTTCTGGTAGACATCCTCGAGGCTGAGCGGATGCGTCGTGCCGGCTTTCGGGACGCTGAAGAGCAGGACGGTCGTGCCGCGCTTGGTGGCGGAGAGGGCCTGCGCCGTGGCGATGGGGTTGCCGACGCACTCGATGACGACGTCCACGCCGTCCATACCGGTCAGTTCGCGGATGCGCGCGGTCAGATCCTCATGGATCGGGTCGATCGCGGCGTTCGCGCCCAGCTGCAGGCCGATCTCCCGGCGAGTCTCCACCGGCTCGCTCAGCAGCACCTGCGACGCGCCGGACAGCTTCGCCAGCTGCACCATCAGCAATCCGATTGCACCGCCGCCGATGACGAGCACCGTGTCGCCGGTGCGGATCTGCGCGCGGTCGATGCCGTGGAGGCAGCAGGCCAGCGGCTCGGCCATGGCGCCGTACTCCAGCGGAAGCTCCGGATCGAGCAAGAAACACTGCGCCTCGGGCGCATAGCAGAAATCGGCAAAGCCGCCGTTTTCATTCACGCCGATGGCGTGGAGGTTCGTGCAGAGCTGCTTTTTGCCGCGGCGGCAGTAATGGCACTCGCCGCAGTAGCAATTGGGGTCGACGGCGACATGGTCGCCGACATGCAGCGTTTTGACCGCCGCGCCGACGGCGGCGACCGTGCCGGAGAGTTCGTGGCCGAGCACGACCGGCGGCGTCACCTCCGCGGAGCCTTTGTCCCCGTGGTAGATATGGACGTCCGTCCCGCAGACGCCGCAGGCGGCGACCTGAATCAGGACTTCGCGCGGGGCGAGCGGATGCTCCGGCATGTCCCGCGTTTCAAATGCACCGTTTCCAAGAAAATACGTTCCTCGCATCAGTTATTTCCCTCCATCACGCCGCGCAGCCAGCGAAGGGAGGCTGCGGCGTCCTGATCCAGTTTTTCTTCGTCCGCGCCGCCGGACAGATCGCGCCAGAGCGCGACGTCCTGGCTGACCTGCCCGCCCATGCGGACGAACGGCTCCATGACGACGTCGCCCGTGTAGCCGATGTCATGCAGCGCCTGTCCGATGGCGTGCCAGTCGAAGCGGCCATTCGGGCCGGGGCAGCGGCGGTTCGCCTCACCGACGTGGAAATGGCCGAGCAGCTTGCCGCTGCGGCGGATGGCGTCGGTGAGCGAGTCCTCTTCAATGTTCATATGGAACGTGTCCAGCATGACCTTGACGTTGGGCCGGTCGACCGCGCGGACATAGTCGATGCACTCCTGCGCGGTATTGATGAGATAGCCCTCGAAGCGGTTGAGCGCCTCCATGCCGAGCGTGATCCCGTGGTCGGACGCCAGATCGGCCAGGCGCTGCATGCGCCGGACGCTCCGCGCCGTGTCGGCGGCCTTATCGGTCTGCGGCGTACCGTGCGCGGGCCAATAGGAATAGAGCGCGCCGCCGAGCCGGTCGATCCCGGCAAGCTCCATCTTGCGGAACATATCGGCGTAGAAGCGGAAGGTCTGCTCGGCCTGCGCGTTATCCGCCGTGGCCAGATCGTGCTCCTTCCGGGGTCCGTAGCCGCCGGTGAGGGTCATGCCGTTGGCTCTGGCTGCGGCAGCCAGCTCGTGGAAGAACGCATCGTTCTCGCGGTCGAACGCGCCGCAGGCGACCTCCAGCACGTCGAAGCCGAGGTGGGCACATTTTTCAACATAGGGGACGAAATTACCGCCCCATTCGGTTTCCCAGTACGCGTAATAGATCCCGTATTGCATGGCAATTCCTCAATAGACGCGAAGCTCGAAGATGCGGGCCTCCGGGCTGCCGTGCGCGGCACGGACGGTGACGCGCACGGCATCGCAGTCCACATGCTCAAACGCGAGGCAGTTCAGGCGCTGGCCATTGTCCCGGATCTCCCGGCGGGCGACGGTTTCGCCGCCTTGCAGCAGCTCGACGTCGTAATCGCGCACCAGTTCGTGCGGCAGGCCCCTGACCTGACGCTTGCGGACGTTTTCGATCAGCGAGGGCTGGATCTCATGGCTGAGATCGGTATCAAATGTGAGGCGCACCTCGCAGACGGAGGCAGGCTCTGCCAGCGTGAGCGTAAGGGTCTGCGGCGTGCTCAGCGGCGCGGAGATCCAGCAGTTGGACGCCTCGCCCACGCCGCGGGCATAGCCGTTGATGACATTGGCCGCTTCGCCGCCCGGCGTCTCGCTAGAGGCCGTGACCGCCGCGCGGCGCGCAAGGTCGGTTTCGTCGGTGTTCGGATGGCCGGGGATATAGCAGTCGTTTTTCAGCAGCGTCTGCTGCAGCTCACGGATGTGCTTCTCCCCTACCTCGCGCGGGTCGCACCCGTAGCGGACGGCCAGCGCGGCAGCCGTGCCCGCGGCCTGACCGCCGACGGCGCAGGTACCCATGACGCGGGTGGACGAGAAGGCCATTTTGGTGGTGCTGATATCGCGGCCGGCCAGCATGAGGTTTTTGACGTTATGGCTGTAATAGCAGCGGTATGGGATGGAATAATGGCCCTCGAAGTTATAGACGAGGGAGCCAACGCTTGCCAGATCCTTCGCGCCGCCCGGCACATGGACATCCATCGGCCAGCCGCCGTAGGCCACGGCATCGTCAAAGACGCGGTTGGCGCGGACGTCGTTTTCATTGAGGAGGTAATCACCGACGAGGCGGCGGCTCTCGCGGCAGCCGGGCACGGTGCTCACCCAGTTGAGGTCGAGGTTCTGCGCGCCGTGGTCGGCCTGATTTTTAATATGATCCCAGACGCCGTAGAGCACCTTGAGAAGATCCTCGTGGATCTGCTCGCTCTCCTGAATGATATCCTCGGCGTCGCCGCCCAGCTCGATCCACCAGTAGCCGGCGTCGACATTCGAAAACTCGGGCAGCTGGTTCTTCGCCGCGTCGACGGAGACGAGTCCGCCGCCGTCTGCCTGGGCGCAGACGCGGTCGACATGCGGGCGGTATTTCAGGTCTTCCTCAGAGTAGGTATTGGCCCAGACGGGCTTGATAAAGGTCACGGGCTCGCCGCGGTCGATCGCGGTAAACATGATGGTATTGCCCATCTTATTGTTGTTGGCCGTTTCGGGGGCCGTGGGCTCGTTGAACTCGTGCTTCGATTCAGAGCCGATGCGGCTCTCCGCCCCGGCCATCACGCCGACCGTGCCGTGGCCGGTGGCGTCGATGAAGATCTTGCCGTAGACCGTCCAGCGCGTCTCGGTGGTATTCTGGCAGCCGGTGACGGCGAGGATGCGGTCGCCGTCCAGGACGACGTCGTCGATGTTGGTATTCAGGAGGATGGTGATGTTCGGCTCCATCCGCACCTTTTCCCAGACGATGGTATCGAAGACCGGGAAGTCCGCATAGGGGTTGCGGCGTTTGTTTTCGAGCAGGATCTCCTCAAGGATGCCCGTCTCGCGGAGGTTCGGCTTGGAGGAATGGCAGTTGGCGCCAACGATGTGCATCCGCGTCTCGGAGCTGCCGGAGCCGCCGAATACAGGGCGGTTCTGCACAAGGGCGACCTTCGCGCCCTCACGCGCCGCAGCGATCGCGGCGCAGACGCCGGAAAAGCCGCCGCCCACGACGACCACGTCGAAGGTGGCTGTCTGTTCATGAATAGCCATAGCTGTTGCCCTTTCTCAGGAGGTTCAGTCCTGAATGTCGACGACCACCTTCATGGTGCGTTCGCGGTTGGCGTCGATATACTGATAGGCGGACAGGAAATCGCGGAAGGCGAAATGCTTGCTGATGAGGGGCTTGAGCTGGATCTTGCCCTCGGCGACGAAGCGGAGCGCGTCCACATAATCCTCGTGCCGGTACATCATGGAGGTATCGAGCGTGAGTTCGGAGTCATTGAGGCGGGCCAGGTCGACCTTTGCCCAGTCGGCAAAGACGGCGACGAGGACGATCACGGAGCCTTTGCGGCTGTTCTGGATGGCCATGTCCGTGGTGGCGTTATTGCCGGCACATTCGTAGGTGACGTCGGCCTTATCCGGGCCGAAAACCTCTGCGATGGCGTCTGCATAGGGGACTTTGGCGGTATTGATCGCGTAGTCCGCGCCGAGGGACTTTGCCAGCTCCAGGCGATAGTCCGAGATGTCGGTGATGAGCACCTTCGCCGCGCCGAGCGCCTTGCAGGACTGCATGAGCAGGATGCCGATCGGGCCGCAGCCGATGATGGAGACGTTCGCCCCGTTGATGTCCGGGAAGCGCTTGGCGGCGTGGACGGTGACGGCCAGCGGCTCGATGAGCGCGGCTTCGTCGTAGGTCATGGAATCGGGAATGACGTCGACCTTCGAGGCATCGACCGCGAAATACTCGCTGGCCGCGCCGGTGGTCTGGAAGCCCATGACCTTCAGCTCGGTGCAGAGGTTATATTTGCCGTGCGTGCAGGGATAGCACTTCCCGCAGGTGACCTGCGGCTCGAGCACGACCTTCTGCCCGACTTCGAGGCCCTTGACCGCGCTGCCGACCTGGACAATCTCGCCGGAGACTTCGTGGCCCTGCGTTACGGGGTATTTGGTATACGGGTGTTTGCCGTGGTAGACGTGGATATCCGAGCCGCAGATGCCGAGGCGCATCATTTTGACCAGAACCTGATCGTCGCGGATCTCGGGGATGGGCACGTCGCGAAATTCAATTACGCCGGGGGATGTCATAACTTCTTGCAGCATTACAGTCGCTCCTTTTCCGCTGAAACATTCGGTTGGATTGGGTTAATAAACTCGGATTTCATAGATCCGTGCTTCTTCGCAGCCATTGGTGGCAAGGACATGGACGCGGACGCTGTCGCAGAGGGTGCCGTCGAAGAAGACGGCATTGCGGCGCTGGTGGTTGGCCGTGACGGTCTGCGCAGCGAACGGTTCGCCCGCACGGAGCAGCTCCACGCGGTAGTCGCGGACGAGCGTCTGCGCGACGCCGCGCGGCTCTTTCATGATGAACGCCTTGGAGACGGAGATGCAGCGCTCTTCGCTGAGGTCGGGGTCGAAGACGAGACGGACTTCGTGGACAGGGGCCGGTTCGGCCAGGGTGAGCGTGAGGGTCTCGCCGCCCTCGCCCAGTGCGGCGGAGCGCCAGAGGTTGCTCTGCTCGCCCTCGCGGCGGGTGACGCCGGAGATGACGTTTTTCGCCTCGAAGCCCGGCTGTTCGCTGCCGGCAGAGACGGAGGCGCGGAGCGCGAGGTCGTTCGGATCCTCGTTTTTCTGGCCCATGACATACAGGTCGCAGGCGAGGAGCTTCTGTTGAAGCTCGTGCATATGCGCGCGGCCATACTGCGCGGGCGTGAGGCCCAGCAGCGCGGCATTTGCCGCGGCCACGCCGACGGCCTCGCCGCCGACGGCGCAGGTGCCCATGACGCGGGTGGAACCCATGGCCAGCTTGGAGGCGGAGATATCGCGGCCGGCCATCATGAGATTATCGATGGTACGCGAGCAATAGCAGCCGTAGGGGATGGAATAGAGTCCTTTGAAGGAACGGACGACGGACGGGATCTCGCCCTTGGCGCGGAAGCCGGCGGCGGTATGCTCGTCCATGGGCCAGCCGCCGTAGGCCACGGCGTCTTCAAAGATGCGGTTGGACAGGATATCCTGCTCTTTCAGGACGTAGTCGCCCATCAGGCGGCGGCTCTCGCGCATGCCGCCGAGATTGCCGACCCAGACCAGCTCATAGTTTGCTGCGCCGTGGTCGCCGCCGTTTTTGATGTGATCCCAGACGCCGTAGACCGTGCGGTACAGCTCCCAGCGGATATCCTCGGACTGCTTGATGATATCGTCCCAGTCGCCGCCCAGCTCGATCCACCAATAGCCGCTCTTGACGTCGTATTTTTCCACCAGCTCGTCGGAATGGCTCTCATAATCCTCATCCGGCTTGAGGACGACGACATCATCGGCATTATGATAGACCACGATATCGCCGTGATAGCGGTGCTTGAAGTCGGATTCGTCGAAGGAATAGGCCCAGTCTGGCTTGACGAATTTGACGGGATGGCCGCGGTCCTCGGCCACGAAGTAAATCGTGTTGCCCATGGTCTTGCCGTCGGGGACGGCGGGCGCGTACTGCTCCTGATATTCGTCGCGGCCCTCGCGGCCGATCTTATATTCCGCACCGGCCTCGTAGCCCAGCGTGCCGTTGCCCGTGGCGTCGACAAAGACGCCGGCGGTCAGCTCGAGGTGCAGCTCGGTCGTCATCTGATAACATTCGACGGAGGAGATGTGCGCGCCGTCGGAATGGACGGCGGTCATGCTGGTGTTCATATAGAGGGTGAGGTTTTCGGTCTGCTTGGCGGCGTTCCAGAGGACGCCGTCCCAGATGGAATAGTTATAGCTGTCGTTCAGGTATTTGTTTTCGAGCTGAAGCTCCATCAGGATGCCCGTCTCGGCGGCGTCCTTTTTGCCCCAGTGGCAGGAAGCGCCGGAGATGTGCATCCGCATCTCGGAGCTGGCATTGCCGCCGAACACACTGCGATCCTGCACGATGGCGGTCTTTGCGCCCTGGCGCGCGGAGGCCATGGCGGCGCAGAGTCCGCTCATGCCGCCGCCGATGACGACCACGTCGAAATGCAGACGTGTAGGAGCGGGAATTTGATGGCCGGGAATCTCATGGATATAGTGTTTCATAAATATACCTCACAGAGAAAAAGAAATGTGGACGAACAGCGACTGTTTGCGCAGCCGCTGGTCGCAGATCTTCTGTTTAGCCCTTGACTGCTCCTGCGGTCAGGCCGCTGACGAGCTGTTTGCCAAGGAAGGTGAACACGAGGAGGATCGGGATGATGGCAAGCGTCGCCGCGCCGCAGAGCGGACCCCACTCCTGCCCGAAGAAGCCGATGTAATCGTAGATCGCCATCTGAATGTTTTTCAGGGCATAGCCGTTGACCATGACGGTGGCCGTGATGAACTCGTTCCACGCGCCGATGAAGGCGAACAGCGCAGCCGCAGCAAATGACGGACGGATGACCGGCGGGATGATGCGGGTGATGATGTAAAACTGGCTGCATCCGTCGATCCGGGCGGCCTCTTCGATCTCATAGGGCAGGCCGCGGACGCCGGAGATCAGCATCCAGATGACGAGTGGGAGATTGTAGGCCGTGTAGAGCAGCGGAAGCGTGTACCAGTGGTTGGTCAGGTGGAGCTTCATCATCATGAGGTAATTGGGGATCAGCAGGACGGAGCTGCCCGTGGAGAGGGGGATGCCGATGACCACGATGTAGAACAGCAGCTTTTTCAGCGGGAAACGGCGGCGTTCGAAGCCGTAGGCCGCGAGATAGCCCAGGACAAGGCAGGCCAGAATGGTGAGCAGCGAATAGACAACGCTGTTTCCGGCAGTTTGCAGGAAGCTCTGGGCGAAGACCTGCTTATAGTTGTTCCACGTGACGGTGAAGTTAAAGATCTTGGGCGGATAGGCCGAAATGTCCTGCGGAGTCTTCAGGGAGGTGATGATGCACCAGAAGATGGGAAGCGTCGTCAGAAAGGCGAGTATCACGAGCATGAGCACGTTGCCCGTCTTCCGGGCTGCGGTTTTTGCGGTTTTATTCATGGCTGTCGTTCGCTCCCTTCCGGTCAGATTTTATAATTGCTCACTTTGATGTACAGCACGATGATCAGCGAGGTGATCAGCATGATGAGGATGGACAGGGCCGCCGACGTGCCGAACTGGTAATAGCGGAAGCCGAGGTTATACTGGAAGAGGGTGATGACGTTGGTGGCGTCGTTCGGGCCGCCGCTGGTCAGAACCTTCGGCACGGTATTATTCGTGAAGTTGGAGACGGTGAGGACGATGATGGACAGGAGGAGCTGCGTCTTGATGAGGGGCAGCTTGATGTGCCAGAGCATCTGCCAGGGCGAAGCGCCGTCCACCTTCGCAGCCTCGATCAGTGTGGGGTCCAGGCTCTTGAGTCCGGCGAGAATCATGATCATCGCATAGCCGACCAGACGCCACGTAAGCACGAAGATCAGGGCGATGATCGCCGAATTCTTATTCTCCACGACGTAGATGGGGTTATGGCCGAGGATCTTGAGGATCATATTGAACAGGCCGAGATCGCCATTAAAGAGCCAGCGCCAGAGCAGCGCCGCGACCATCATGGAGATGACCCACGGGATCAGGCCGAACATCTCGATGAGGTAGGCAAAGATGCCGTGCTCGCGGTCCACCCAGAGGGCCAGCAGAAGGCCGATGCCGACGGAGAGGAGCGTGGAGATGATGGTGATCTCAAAGGTGAACAGGAGCGACTTGCTGATGCGGATATCCTTGAGCAGGCGGACATAATTGCCGAGGCCGACAAAGTTGCCCTTGACGAGATAGTCCAGATTATAGAGGCTGCAGTAGAGGGTATAAAAAAGAGGAATGACCAGCAGGAAAATGAGCAGCAGCATGGCCGGCGCAACATATCCCATCGATCGGAGCTGTATCCGTTTTTCTTTGCGTTTCACAAGTCTTGTCCTCCAGATGTCATCCTTTTCAGGAAAGTGTTGATCCGCCGGTGATCCCGCGCAGCGGGAAACGGCGGCGGCTGCCAATATTCGGGCGGTTCGATCCAGCCGAAGGGAATGGGCTTTTGCCGAAAAGCACATTCCCCTCCGCTGGAGCACCCGGATGGGGGCCGCCGGTTGGGCGGCCCCCAGAAGGAGTAACGTCAGGAATGTGCTCAGCGGTTGTTATTGGTGTTGAAGATCGTCTCTGCGTCGCTCAGAGCCTTCATGTAGTCGGTTTCACCGGTCAGGATGGCCTGGATCGGGCGGTTGAGGTCGAGCTTCCAGCCGACGAACGCCTGATCGTTGGCAGGCAGCCAGCCAGCGGCGAACGCGTCGAGCATGCTGTTGAGGTACTTGTTGCTGTCGTCGATGGTGATCTGGGCAACGGTGGACTTGCGGTTCGGAGCCTGAGCGCCGTCGTTGATCCAGAGCAGGTCGGACTCGTTGTCGTACATCAGCTCGAGGAACTTGCCGGCAAGCTCTTTGTTGGCGGAGCCGCTGTAAACACCGGCGAACCAGCCGTCAATGATCGTGCCGCCGGGCAGCGGGGCAAACTGGATGGTGGAACCGTCGAAGGACGCATTGGCACGGGACGTGCCGAGGCGGACGGCGGAGGCAATGGTCATGGCATATTTGCCGGAGGCGAACTCGGTGTAGATGTCCTCGATGGTCTTGTTGACGGCATCCGCCGGGGTAACGCCGGTGTCGATGCACTTCTTGATCCATTCCAGAGCGGCAACGCCGTTTTCATTGGCCCACTTGGCAGTGCCGTCCTCGTTAAAGAGGGTTCCCTGCTCCTGAAGCAGCCAGTTGACGATCGCCTGGGCGTCATTCGTTTCGGTGGAGAAGCTCATGCCGAGGCCGTAGACCTGCTGGCCGTCGATCTCCTGCGTCAGCTTCTGCGCGGCGTCATACAGCTCGTCGAAGGTGGTGGGGACTTCCAGACCGGCGGCCTCCAGGAGGTCTTCACGATAGAAGAAGCCGGTGCAGTTCTTGTTGAGGCAGAGGGTATAGTGCTTGCCATCGCGCTCGCCGAAGCGGAAGAAGCCGTCGTCGACGTCGTCGATCTGCTCCTGCGTCCAGTCGCCCATGAAGAGGTTCTCCAGCGGCTCCAGCAGGCCGGCGTTCAGAACGCCGAACAGCTCGTCGCGGGCGCACCACATGATGTCGGGCGCTTCGCCGGTCGTGGCGGCGGCCATGAACTTACCGGTCATGGTGTCCCACTGCTGCGGCTCGACCACGACCTTGACGCCGGGGTTCTCTTCTTCAAAGCGGTCGATCATCTTCTGAAGGGCGATGGAACGGCCGTTGCTGGTGTTGGTGGGGTCCAGGAACGTCCACATGCGGATGGTGACGTCGCCAGCTGCGGCGGGCGTCTCGTCCTTGGTTTCGGGGGTATCAGCGGTATCGGTGGTGTCGGCGGAAGGGGTCGTGCCCGTCTCCGCGGGGGTGGCGGCGTCCGCGTTGGCCGGAGTGCTGCTACAGGCAGCAAGCGAGGCCAGCATCAGGACGGCAAGGAGCAATGCGATAACCTTTTTCATAATGATCCTCCAATTCTTATTTATTCAATATCATAACGATATCAAACACAAATTCAGGCCCCGAGCAGACCCTGCGCACGCAGGAACGATTCTGTCTCGGCGAGGGTGGGGATGGAGGGGATGGCGCCGTAGCGCTGGACGGAGAGCGCGCCGACCGCGTTTCCGAACGTGAGCAGCTGCTCCAGCTCTGCCGGGGAATACGCCTCGCGCAGGCCGCCGCGGCGCAGGATCTGATACAGCACTGCGCCCACGAATGCGTCTCCGGCGCCGGTGGTATCGGCGATCTTGACGGAGAAGCCCGGCACAAAGGCCATCCGGCTGCCGCAGAAGGCATAGCTCCCGCCGGCGCCGCAGGTCACAAAGAGGAGCTTCAGATTGGGATGCTCCGCAAGAAGCCGGTGGCCGAGCGCGTCGATCTCGCCGTCGCCGCAGAGGAAGGTACATTCCTCGTCGGAGAGCTTCGCCACGTCGCAGAGGTTCAGGCCCTCGCGGATATACTGCCGGGCCGTCTGCTCGTCGCTCCAGAGGTTGCGGCGGAGGTTCGGGTCGTAGGAGACGGTGAGGCCGTGCTCCCGCGCGTAGCGCGCGGCAAAGAGCGTCGCGGAGCGGGCGGGTTCGTCCGTCATGGAGACGGAGCCGAAATGGAACACGCGGGACTGTTCGATCCGGTCGAGCCGGAGGTCTTCCTTCGTGAGGCTCACATCGGCGCAGCCGGTGCGATAGAAGGAGAAGCTGCGGTTGCCAGAGCCGTCCAGCGAGACCATGGCGATGGTGGTGTTTTTGGTGGAATCCAGGATCAGGCCCGCCGTGTCGATGCCGACGCCATCCAGCACGCGCTTGAGCCAGCCGCCGATGAAATCGTCACCGGCCTTGGCGAGAAACGCCGTCTTCAGCCCCATGCGGGATGCGCACGTCAGCACATTCGCAGGAGCGCCGCCCGCGTTGCCCGTGATCTGGATGGATGTGTCTGCACTCGCGATCGCGTCAATCAGGATCTCGCCCAGTGCACAAATATCATACATAAGCTCTTATCCTTATTTCAATTTAATAATTAACTTAATGAAGCTATTGACAGCTTAGCACACAGCAGCCGATGTGTCAATCCGTTTTTCTGTTCAAAATTCACAAAAACCAATTCTTCCACGAAATGTACAAAGGCGGATGCACGATTTTGTGCAGTCCGCCAGATCTATATGGGACATCCGATGGGTGGGGCGCGCAAAGCGGCGCAGTCCGCCGCGGGGTCCATATTTCAAAGAAGAAATGCCATCCTTATGGATGGCATTTGAGGCTGTCAAAAAACGATAAAACGCAGTCCTGCAATAGAGCAGCGGGGATAGAGTGAAAGGGGCAAAAAGCCCCTTTCGCGTTCAATCAAGCAGTTTTCTGAACTCGAAAAGTTCAGAAAACTGGACAGGCAGCGGGGCGAAAAGACTTTTTCGACACGCTGAAATGCCATCCTTATGGATGGCATTTCATATGGCGCTCAAGCACGATGGATCGCATTCCCAATTCGTAAAAACAAAATCACACCCCAGCGAAGCGGTGGTCGAACCACGGGTTCGTTGCGGGACTCCTATATCAACAAAAAACACCATCCAAAGGATGGTGTTTTTCTTTGTGTCATGTGAACACTATGGATTGACTGCCAAATTTGGAGCACAACCCCGCAATCCAGTGAAGCGATTGCGGGGTTGAACGAAGAAAGACCTTTGCTGTCGAGGCGGGCGCGCTTGCGCGGCTGCCTGACATACAAAGGTCATTTCTGAGCGGCAAGCTGCACCCTTTAAGATAACAATGATTTCTCCAGTGTTTTCAAGGGTTTCAGCTACTTTCGGCAATCCTTTTCCGCGTTGGCGCAGCGTGCTGTTTAATGGTCACTGTGCAACCCAAAAAGATATTGCATATCATGTATTTTCCAAGTTCCTCCGGCGTGTGGACATTTGGTGCGAAATCAAAT